>Ga0056128_1012688_pt1 | contig 10280 bp, 7 predicted proteins | sample WorMetLIZISLAND2_FD_71113 | JGI IMG/M metagenome (GOLD analysis project Ga0056128, IMG submission 71113) | Marine gutless worms symbiont microbial communities from Max Planck institute for Marine Microbiology, Germany - Olavius geniculatus... ... | reverse complement strand
CCTGCAGGAGTTAAGCCACGCTGCCCTAGATAGGCAGCGGTGGGCAGCGATAGTAAGAATGGCGTCAGACACCAACGGGCATTGAGCCCACGGTTGTCGATGATGATGATGATGACATCACGGTGCAAAATATCGATCGGCTGAGTGACCTCTGACATTATGTGACGAAAAAAATAAACAGCATGACTGCATGGTAGACCTAGTGCGAGTGCAAGTGTGGAAGCCGGGCTGGTTGGCACTGGCATGATGCTTGCCACACACATAGCTGACAGGACAGCTGCCAGAGCTCTAGAGCGACCCACACACACTGCAATGGGGTGAAAAAGCGGGGGAGAGTGGGAAGCAGAGATGACTATGTTATCTTTGGCTCGCACGTGTTGATCGAATCGACAAAGAGATTGGCTCATGCTACACAGCTAAACTGCTAGCTGCGAAATGCGAATGCGCCTGCTGCTGCTGCTCCTGCTGCTGCTGATGATGATGATGTGTGGCTTGCAGCGTGACTAAGTGACCGTCCGCCCAAACTTCCTCCAGTCAACAGGTTTTCTTTTTTGCATTTTGCATATAACACTTTAGCTGCAAGCACGCATTCCATCCATCCAATTCGGTTGGACAGACTGCAAAAAGAGAGATAAACAGACAGACTGGATCTGCAGTGTCTGAGTAAAAAAGAGTGACTGCATAGCACCAGTGCGTGACAGTCAATATGAGAGGAAAATGAAGATGCTTAGCGCACAACCCCTTAAAATCATAAATTTTTTCATGGGCACAGTTTTTTTGTAGCAAGTTGCAACTGCTGCTCTACATAAAACTTATTTCTAATAACATTTTTTTACCAACAGTATTGCTATAGGTCTATCAGGAAGTGCTGATGTTGATGTTTGTAGGTGAGCAGCAACTGGTATGATGAACATTAAGTCCTTGGTCTATAGCAGATCATCACCGCTTAAGCTATTTCCACACACACAGCAACAGACTTTATCAAAAAACTGTATCAAATCTCAGGTTTACAGCAGAATGCCCACAGAGTCGTCACTTCTGGAAGGAACGTCATTTGAAGCCCAGTTCAGAAGTGTTTCTAGTAAGTTGCAAACAGTGTTATCTGGTTGTCATCTAGCAGTAGTGCTTTAATTCTTTCCATATGGTGATGACACACATGAAGCTTGTGCAGATCGGTTTGCTTAAGCCCAAATTCCATTACGCCGACTTTCACTGAAACTTCATCGTGGGGAAAGTTGCGGACACAAACCATCTTGACATGTTAAGATGTTTGCAACAAAGTCTGTGTCAAGTCCACGACAAACCCGTTTGTGTCGCTGTAATGGAATTTAGTCCATTACGATGCATGAGGAAAGTCGGCGACACAAATCAGTCGGCGACATGATTTTTGTCGCAGACTTTATGATTTGTGTTTGCGACAAAGTCTGCGACTTTGTCGCAAAGTTGGCGTAATAGAATTTGGGCTTTATTGACCGCTAAGAAAATGGATATCGATTATTGCTGACAAGCAATTTGTTAATGAATCAAAAAAGTCAAGATTAGGGCAGTGAATACAGATAACACGGAGACCACACATAGTTGCAGTCATTTTGATGCAAAAGTCTAAGAATGCGTGTTCTACGTTTCTGTTGCTAACAGTGTTAGTGTATATTCAGATTTTTTTTCTGCTGGGCTCTGAGCGATATGTTTTGTGCAACAGTCTGCATTATGACTGTCTAAGGTCGTTTGATTTTGGTACCACTTGAAAGCCAGTATGCAACTTGCTGTTAGTAAACAGCAGCATTTATCAATATGGAACTTGTTTTGCCTTTTTTATGATTATTGCGCATTATCTGCTAAACGCTTCAACTCCATCTCTTTTCTGGCCTAAATTTGGGTGATAGCCAGTTGGATAGGAGAACAACTTTTGGTGGCAATACCACACTTTGCGGTACTAGTTGTGGAAATGCCTAAGAAGTGATTTATGTGTAAAACATTTTTGTCATTTTTAGCCTAGTGCTGGGAAGTTGACAGCTCCAAAACATTTGTCCATATGCTTTGGACTTGGTTAAATGCAGAATAAAAGAGAAACAAAGCATCTGCACAGTGTTTTTTGCAAATGGGTTTGTTTTAAATGTTACTGTATCGTCGATGCAGTGGGCACGTGGTACTGAACATTTAGGAGGAATGAACGACATGCCTAAAGAACTTCGTGCAATCAACATGGATGAAGGTCAGGAGCAACAGAATGACAGTACTGGCGGCCTTGGCAACATGCCTGAGTTGACACTTCTACTTGAGGATGATGATGTCGTCAAAAAGTTTAGCGTAAGTCATCCGTCACAGTCAAATGAATATGACTATAATAATAGCCATTGATAGCATTAACGGTACTGTCGTCAGGGCACTGTTTTTTCATCCAGTTCATCTGATGAATGTAACATGAGTGTTGGGTGGCCATTGATTTTTTTATCAGGTTGATTGGCTGGAGCCACAGAGCCACCTAAACTGGCTGCTATACAGAGTACATTTACGGTTACTGTTTATTGCTACTTAGCTAGGAAACTGGTACTCATTGTACAATTTGACATAAGGTAGAAGGAAGGATGGGTCAGCCTGGGTAGTTGGTTAAATAACAATTTTTTTAACTCCCTGCAGACGGTCGTACATCCAGGTACTAACTGGGCCTGTTGCAGAGTTAACATGCGTTAACAATACACTCAGGGCTTTTTGGCCACTTGAAAAGCATATTGTCACTTCTTTCAAGAGATAGTTACAAAACAATACGTCTAATACACAATATTACATCTGCAATCACGCTTCAACATTTTCATACTGGCACTTATATTTTTCCTCTTGAGCACATCGCACCGGGTACAGGGCACTGGTCCAACAGGCACTGTTCTGACAGGCACTGTTCCGACAGGCAGTATTCCGACAGGCAACTACTAGAGGTGAGATCACAGGCGTGATTACAGACTGAAACAATGGAAAGGGGGAGTTAAGACCGGGGGAAAGAATGTCCTTGGGGGAGTAGTGATCGAGGGGAAGAATGACCGGGGGGAATCGTGACTGGGGGGAAGAATGTCCGGACACCTTCAAGGTTGACGCGTGCATCAACATACGACAAACCCTATATACACGTCGACTCAGACATACAGTGAGTGGCCAAAAGTGAGTAGTCATGCCAAAAAATAACATCATGTCTGAAAGTAAAGTGCATCCTGGATTTCTTACGATAACTTTATCAATTGTTGGTCAATTTTTGGGTCGACCATATAGGTCGCGCCCTATGCCAAAACAAATTCTGTCATCTATCTGTCCTCTGTCGTGACACGCGTGCATTGTGCACAAACGGCTGAACCCATCGGGGCGAATTTTGGCATGAGTGTTGCCCCAGACAAAAACAGCACCGCATTAAAATTTGGTGATGATCGGTTCAGGGGATGGGGTACAGTGCCCCCAAATGACCTCGCCAAATGGTTAAATTCACGCTTTTTCATGCACTGTGGCCAAACGCGTAATTCGTTTGCGACGATTTTCGGCAGAATGTTGATCCCGACGAGGACAACTGTACTATCCAAGCATATCCCAAATTGGGGAAGCTGCTACCAGTCAAATTTTGCACGGCAAATTTCGGCCGCCATATTGGTATCCGGATAATTATGCGGAAAATTTAACAGTTGGTAAACGGGTATCTGGATAGTAAATTATCCATTTTGAACATCACTAGTTTGGAGTTGGCAACACTGGCGGAAATAACGACATCGATTTACGTGGCCAATTTACAATTTCCTGGGTTTTACTTATCATTTTACATTTTACTGAAGTAGCGGATGGATTTAGTCAAAACAAAAAAGTCTCGGCATATTGGTAGCGAAGCAAAAAATGTAAACATCTGTTTATAAACAAGAATCAAAACTTGATAATTAAATAATCGCGTAGGTGGGATAGTGCTATACTGGAATACTGTTTGTCGGAACAGTGCCTGTCGGAACAGTGCAGACCTCCCCATCGCACCAGCAACAATTTAACCATAGTATACACTAGTACTTAAGGTTCAAGCGTAGCTGTATGTGTGGTATGTACGTTGCAGGATCCTCCTACTGCCAACCTGCTGAGAGAGATCAGCATGGACCCATCTTTGATAGAGAAATACCGAACAACGCCGGAAATAAAGTACATGCTAGATAAGATTGAAGGTTGCCGGGCAAGGCTGCGTGCAAAGGGACTAATGCCAACCGAACCTAATCCCGCACCGACTCAGCTCAATATGACCAATCAGTAGACAGTGTTTGATTTGTCCATGCTGCTTGATTGCTTGATTGGCAGCAGATGCGGGATATATATACAGTAGTACATGTTTGCAATCGTTACAGTTGTTGCAATGAGAAAATCAAGTTTGGATGGTTTTCAGTGTTCACAAATATTGAAAAAAACTCACTAAAAATGTACAGAATTTGTTGGATTATTTAGTTAAAATTTTGTTTACTAAAACAAAGTTGCAATTTTGGTTTCAATTATTTTTTAGCTGAAAACTTAAACAAACACATGGCAGTTAATTTGCTATTTTATGAAAGAATTGGGTAAAGTTGGTATTGTAATGTTATCTGTGTACACTGTTATTCGTGCATTGCTTGAAAGCCATGTTTACGTCAATTACAGGGTGGGCCATAAAAAACGTGGCACTTTACTTTTGTCGATGTCTTTGCCAGTTAATGTCCAATTTTCAAAATTCTTTCACTGTCACACTCTGTGGACAATTTGCAATAATGTGATTATTGTATGTGTCTCCACACCGTAAATGCCTTGTGAAATATGAATGAAATAGGCATGTGTAACGATAATGACAAACATTTTGGTAAAATTGAAAAAAACACTTCAAATCAACATTGCGGTAATGGTCTGTATAACACTAGACTGTGTGGGTCTAACATGGTCTAGTGTTCTACAGATCATTCATTGCAATGTTGGTCTGAAGTGTTTTTTTTATTTATTTAAATGTTTGTTATTATCATAAGGTTTTTTTCACATTTATGTTTTACAAAATAGTGTAAAGACACATTTACAGTGAAAAAATTTTAAAAATTGGTCAATAACTGTAATAAGTGTAGGTTGACATTAGCTACCATAGGAATAGCTTTACTTCCTTACATTATCATTTTTGTACAAGTATAAACCCCTATTTCATTCCTTTCTGTTGATTAAAATTTCACAATTACTGTCTTTATTTTTCAAGAAATTTTGCAACGTGACGGCCGCAGTGTTTAAAGTGCCATCTTACGGCCGGCCGTCTTACGGTTCTAATAGGCTGCATTATGGGTCTTCCTCATTTGCCTGTCTGTTGTGTAAAGAAACTTATAAAGAACAAGAGAAGCCCAGCTAATGCAAAGGGGAATGAGCAACAGTGGTGCATGTTTGAAGGCCCACTGCAAACAAAATCCCAGCATTGACTTTGACATGATGATTATGAAGGCTAGTATCAGTAGTGTTTCATTTTCACTCACCAGAAGGCGAAACCGATCTTGCACAGCCAGTAGCAGTAAAATAATGACTTTTTAGGGGGAACCCAATTACCTCTCTTTGACGCTCTTGTGCGCAGGCCACCTTGAACCTATGGGGTCGAGACTTGGACCGTTTAAATCGATGTTTAATGTTGAAAATTTCATGTGCAGGTGGTACTGGTCTGTCTGTAGTGATTTTCAGCATAGTTTGCTTTTAAAATGTGTGTCGCAGCCCAAAATTGCTAAAAATCGATAAAAACTCCTATTTTGGTGTTCAAGATCATCCAAGGTCATTGATTTTGGTGCCAGTTGAAAGCTAGTGTACAACTTCTTATTAGTGATTAATAGTAACCTAGGCCTTATCTCGCACCATTTTTGAGATATAGCAACTTATTGGCTAAAATCACAAATTTTCATCCCCCCATTTCATTTAGCGCTCTTGCTCGGGGTGATCCCTTTCAAATTTATGGAAAAGCTTTACAGATCCAGAAACTAGAGTCCTCTAGGCAGCAGATAGTGAAGATTTGGTGTTCCTAGCTTCATCGTTTTTGACTGATCCACATATGTGACAGACAGACGGATAAACGGACAGACAGAATTGCGGTGGATAAGATGCGCTATAGCAGTTCCTTTTGTTGCGCGGTAAAAAGTGGAAATTTTCCAGGGCTGGAATAAATTTTTTGCCTAGAAAATTTTAAGATCAGAGCTATCTCAAATGGCCAGCATTATGGTTCACAGAACACCAGGCGCAGTGCACTAGGCTGATACAGTGGTGTGTGGTGGGCACTGGACACACGGCTGCATACGTGTTGGCACATGGTGTGGTGAAATTTTTTTTAGCAGTTTTGGCTATGCCTGTGTGCCCACGATATGGATAAGAAGTCAGATAATTCAGCTTTCTGAGATGTCAAATTGAGCGTTCTGTTTGTGGTGACTGATTGTATACTCTACTTGACTACAACTGTACTTGACTCGTGCCTTGCTTTGTCAGTTCTTCAGCTCGTGATATAGTTCTAACATCTATACTAGACTGCACGTGGTTTACTGCACATGTGTTTTTACTGTATGTAAGAAGTAAGGCATATGTTTCCAACCTAATTCGTGATTACATGGAGTGTGACTGATAGATGCTCGGTTATATGTGCTGGCATTGTATGTGTTGATTATGCACTAATAATTTTAAGCCGGAGTTTAGTAGAGGGTTATGTATATAACGGTAATGTGGTGTAGACTTGACTTGTAGTCCGGAAGTTTATTTTTCATTCTCATGTATTATGCAGCCATCCACTGCAGCCGTATTTTGGGTCTTGTCTGTCTCATACTGTCTTTTAACTCCAGAGCAAAAATGGTGCGGGTAATAATAATAATAATAATACACAATCATGTATTATTACGTGCGAAAGCAGCTCTGTTTTCAGCGCGTCTTAGCCATCGCAGTTCTGTCCGTCCTTCTGTCTGTCTGTCTCTCCGTCTGTTTGTCCGACCGTCACACGGGTGGAATGAGATAGGGCATAGGTTAAACCTTGGCGCCACGCTACTATCGTTTGTGATCCAGATAGAGAATTTGGTATTTGTATATTAACTTAGCGTGAACACCCCAATTTTCAGCTATAACTACTAAACCGGAAATGCTACAGGCTTTCGTGTGTCTCGTGAGCCTTAGCTCAAATTTCTTGTTATTTGTAAAGCGCCATATGGCTGCAGCTTCAGGAGTGCTGACGACAGGTGTCGTGTTACTGTAGATAGTCTTGCCTAAAGAGACAATTTTTGAGATTAGCTTCAGAGGATGAGAGAGAGGTACAGTAGATTGAGTTAGAGAGGTATTTAGGTAGTTTCAGAGAGAAGGCGCGGTGCATTGATAAGCATGTTTCAAAAAGTTACCGGGTAGTTCTAACAAACGGAATGTTAAGTAACGCGGTGTCAGAGGAGCGCAAAGTTCACTCACAGTTCCAAATCAGAATCAGAAACGTTTCCCAAAGCAGGTGTAGTTGGTATGCTAGTTTTTTTGCTGGAAAAATCATGTTCAAATCAAAAATCAATGTTCATCAGGCGTAAAAGACATCCAGAAAATGCTGCATATCTTGCATAAATGTTTGTCTATGACTGGCAAATTATGCGCTGGTTGTGTACACACTAGTCGCAGTGCTGTGGGCGCATACAACGGTTGGCAGTAAGATGGATGGCCGCATAAATGTTGACATGTCGACATCTGTACTTGTTTTTATTTGGATTTTGCTTTTGGTCATTTGAGTGTATGTTTGTCTGTCTCATACATAATGGAAACTCAGTGTTGGTGGCCCATATGTGTACTTTTGTGTCACTGTTAGTGGCGTAGCCAGAAATGTGAATTGTGGGGCCTCTATCCTTTCCTTCTTTGCCTCTTTTTTCATTTGTTCTTCTTCTCCTTTCTTCACCCTTGTCCTCTCTCGCTTTAGAAGTAGAAGTTATAACCCATAAAATCCAATTAGGAGTTCTGGGAGAGCGCTATGAGCTTCCGCAGTGGCGTCTGCAGTGGAGCTGCAGCTGAAATTGAATTTGGTGCATGTTCAAAACGTGAGATCTGGTGGCAGCAATTTTAATTATTTTTCTGAGAATCAGCTGACGAAATTTAGTGCAGTTTAAACGTGTGCTTGTTTTGACTGGAGGATTGGTGGGGGGGGGCCTTCTACGCTACTGCTCTGTATTAGCTGGCTAACAAGCTTTTGTCACTCGAAATTGTGATGTGTGTACTGCTGGCAGCTTTTTGATACAGTGAATGGTGCTACTAATGTTTTGTAATATAGTGACACATTTTAGTGTTGAATTTTTAGCCGACCGTACTTTAGTAACGGTAGAGCCGACGTCATGTTGATGTCCGTCCGTCTGTCACGGATGTAGGGCCTACTGTTTCTAGGCGGTGCATGATAGGGCCTAGGTTGTTATTGATCACTAATAGGAAGTCGCATACTGGCTTTCAAATGAGATGTAAATCATTGACCTTGGATGACCTTGAAGGGTAATAACACACTATGGTATGCCAATCGTGCGGCTATAAATGGCCATATCTTGGAAAAGGTGAGAGATAGTTCCAAGGTTACTATTAAATTAATCACTAATAGGAAGTGGCATACGCCCTTTCAGATTACACGAATATCATTGACCTTGTTTGACCTTGAAGGGTCATAATGCACTATGGTGTGCTAACTGTGCTGTATTGTGGCTAAATGGTAAGTCATAGAGGGTCAGCGATTGTACCATCGGATAGGGCGCTGGCGACTTCCTATAGGCTGTCACCAGTAACCATGTCTCGATCTGCAGCGGTTTGGCCGCAATTTTGAATGGGATATTTCAAGCTATAAGCGGCCGTATCTCGTAGGCGGTCAGAGATATGACCGTGGTAACTTTTAATCACTGGTAGGAAGTGTCATACGCTCTGTCAGATTAGATGGAAATCATTGACCTTGAATGACCTTGAAAGTCAGTGCAACAGGAACTGTATAGGCTGTAGCGTGTCTTCCCGAGCAAAGCGTTTTTATTGTGAGAAATATGTGCAAAAGCTGCGTCCGATATTTTCCTTGTTTATTTACTCTGTAGCTATTTATATCGCCTGGTAAAATGACCATGTGCGATGTCTGTTATACCAGCATTCATTGTGGCTTACGAGACAGCGTACTGTTACTATAGCGTGCATGGAACTGTCACCTCTGACAAATCGCTTTCTCTCCATGACTGGAAGTCGGACGCTGGGCTTCGAACGTAGGTGGTATGGTCGGCTTTTCCTAGCTGGGCTTCTTGTTAAGGCAAACTTGTAACGTTATGTTGAGTTTTCCACTGAAATAATAACTGTGAATATTGGCTAATGTAAAATCTGGATTAGGTTTTGATCAAAGTTGCTAAATTTATCGATTTTATTTTTGGATGACCCTGTAGAATTTAGCACATGTTGATGTGAATATCCAGTCTTCCAGGTGAATGTGATGACAATGACAGTTACATATTATGATTGACACGTCACTGTACTAATGATGTGTTGTAGTGTATATAATACTGACGTTATTTTATGACTTGTTTACGTATATAACTCGCATTATACAGTTCACTCCACCCCAGATTGAGACCTATACAGTCCACTTGCTATACTTAGCTGTCATTCCAAAATTAGCAGAAAAAAGAGTGAAGGATTATTATTGACTAATGGTGAAAATGGTGAGATTTAAGTTATGAAATGGCACTCTGAAATTAATGAAGTGTGTCGAACATACATGCAGAAGATTTGATAGATCATCGTTGGTAAAATATTGTAGGAAGTTGGGGCAAAGTGTGACTGGTGGGAAATGGAAGGCTACTGACAGTGCAGTTATAGAAGTGACACTTAATGAAGAAACTGAAGCGACTGGAAGTACGTTGGATCGCTGGCGTAAATACAGGGTGTTCCAAAAAAACGGATACCCAGTTTTATTTTTGGAATAACTTTGGTAATTCGGCACCGATTTTGACCATTCTTTCACTGTTACAAGCAGAAATTTATGGTGCGTAAACGTGAAGTTCTTCCACCCACCGCACCTTTATTGTGTGACCACATTACCTAGCAAAACAGTTTCGCACTATATTGCAAGAGTACGTCTTGCTCGGTCGACGTCTAAGCTGCAACTGAACTGAGTCGTATGCGTGTCCACTGAAGTACTTTAACGACTCGTGTGCCGAATTTGCATTTTAAAGTGTGCCCAATGTATCAAAAAAATGTGCCGTTTGACGGGTGCTAAGTGAAAGACTGGACCCATGAAAATATATCCCCACCATGAGAAAGTATCCCACGGG
>Ga0056128_1012687_pt1 | contig 10280 bp, 8 predicted proteins | sample WorMetLIZISLAND2_FD_71113 | JGI IMG/M metagenome (GOLD analysis project Ga0056128, IMG submission 71113) | Marine gutless worms symbiont microbial communities from Max Planck institute for Marine Microbiology, Germany - Olavius geniculatus... ... | reverse complement strand
AAGCCCGTAACACACTACGATATTGAGTACCTTTTGACGATTTTCTCGGCTAATCATTATTATTATTAGGCACAGTTTGTTGGAGTTATTTCAAAACGTAATAGGGGTCCGGTTTTTTTTGAGACACAGTGTATAGATGTTGACTCAATCTCCACATTTCCTATGAACTAAGAGTAGGTTTGGGGTGAGGGTTAGAGTAAGTAAAAATGCATGTTGCAGTATATATTTTTCGACTATCGAATTCTCAGTCTAACGAACCTTCGGATTATAGACACGCAATCTTTACGTGGCATCTACATGATCTCTGTGCACTAAGTTATGATATGATATAGAATAAATTTGCACTGAAAATATGACATGCAAGTGACCAGCTAGTTTAATCTAGCACTAAAACTAACACAAACTGAAAATGTTGTGAATTTGAATAAAATGAGAGAAAGTGAATGAAAGTACTGCTGTGTTAAGCATATGGCTGGTTATGTAGTGAGTCCAAAGTAAAGCCCAATCGGTGACACTTTGTGATTGCAGAGGTTCAAATTCATTACGAAGACAGACCCCACGTCAAGGATCATGCACGACTCAGTCCCATGCGGCGTCAGCTAGCAATTCTGCATCCACAAGTGCAACATTGGACATGCAGGTCTTCCGTCGAGTTAATAGAGGTATATCTACTCTTTACACAAACAGCTAACTTTGTTTTAAAAGGTAATGGGTTTATAGTGCGCAAGGCTGGTAGCCGCAGCATAGAGGAGGTCGTCCTTTTGCGATATCCTTGAGCCAGGGAGTACAACTCGAGATTGCATACATCTCTATTGGGTGGATTAGTCCTCAACAGAGACTCCCTGTTACCTCCGCATGTTGTGCTACTCATTTTATCGACCAAGATGGATGAAGGGCTGAGTCGACCCTGACGGGATTTGAACCGGGACTTTTCGATCCAAGGCTCAGTGGTCCACCGACTGAGCTATCCTGCCAATTTTGTTTTAAATCATTTTAATTGAAGTTTTTAATCACCATCTTGGTTTTATGTCACAAGTGGTGTTGGCTGTCATGAAGTTTTAATGTGCTTACTTGAATGTACTAGAAGACCAATTTTTCTGTGTTAAAATTATTGTTATTTGTTATTTCTGGTGCAGTGAATTTGTATTGATGCTGGTTTGTATTTTGAGCATCTGTCACTGATTTTTGTTGCTATTTGTTGGATTTTGGGAAATGTGTTGGCTCTTGAGTTCTACTAAATAACTATTAGATCTGTTGTTTGTCTTAGCACAAGTGTGTGTTTGTGTGTTTTTAGTAGAGCTGTCAAATTAACGCATTAATTCAACGCGTTCATGCATTAATAAATTAACATGCATTAAAAAAATTAATGCACATGTGGAAATTTATTCAATTTACTAAATTCTGTGCAGCAAAAGTTCCAACATTTCGTTAAACTGCGGTTATTTGACAATCGAATGAATTCAAGTAACTGAACTGTAGTTGCCGTTCCATCACTACTGTAAATTAATATTATTTGAATGACAGGCTAATAGATTTTTAGGCTAATAGATTTTTATGCTAGCAATGATGTCAGTTATTATTAAAACATGTGTTTCTATTTGCTTTCTAACTTTCTATATTCTACAGGCGGAGCCCCAAATGTCACGAAGCCCGGGGTAACTCCCCTCATACTCTCCTACTCGACGGGCCTGGGTGCATTAATAACGCGTTAATTGATGCGTTAAAAAAATTAATGCAGTGCGTTAATGCGTTAAAAAATTAACACTCTGACAGCTCTAATTTTTAGTTGCATATTGCGTAAGAATGTGTTTTGCCAGTACATCCCAGGAGCATTTTGGCACTACTGTAACCATTATCAAAATGTTCATGCATTTAGAGTGGAGACATTCTGACTATATTGCTGCATAATAACCATGACAGCCTGCAACACGTGCTGCTTATTTACTTCTTCTGGTCACCAGCTCAAATATTTGTATTTCTAATTCCACTAGCAGATCGAGCAGAGCATGTTTAAGGTTAATTTCCATTAAATTTCTTACGCTAAAATAGCTGGAGATAGACCAATACCATCTGCATGTGAAATTTTCAGCATTGAATGAAGTTTTTGGCAGCTCAAATTTCAGCCTTTCAAGTTTAAGGAGTCTTCAGTGTTTGGGTATCAAATATGGGTACCCCTTTCAAAATGTGCGATTTCTGTTAATCTCCACTGATTTAGCGTGAAAAAGGTTGCAGAGAGAGGTTAATTGAAGTTAAATTATTTACGTTAAAAACTGTGTGTGTGTGTGTGTTTGCGGTGCGTGGTGTCAGTTTCTGAGACTGACACTCCTGACAACACTCCTGAGAGTCGTCGGCGGATGTTGTCCGACAGTGACAGTGACATCAGTGATATTCCGCCTGAGCTCCCGCCGAGGACTCCAAGCCGTACGCTGTCCAACGCTGTTGGCACAGCGTCAACCAATGGTGAGACACGGTCATCACACACTGTCAGCATTGTCAGTACTGACAACAACTTGACAGCTCTGATTACTGATCCATGGATTAATGGTATTTATTGCTGTTATGGCACTAATAGCCTTTAGATACTATGCTTTTGTTAGTGATCCACAGACTATCAGTGGTATTTTTTGCAGTTATATCAATAAAGGCATTGAGACACAGCATCTAAATATGCATTACTTGCAATCAGTTTGCCCACAAATCAATTGATTATGGTTCTGCTACTGTGTTCCTACTGCTGTTAATATTGGTAGTTCTGAACTGTGTGCATCTGAATAAGTGTATCCAAAATTAAGTTGCTAGACTTCGGCACTTTTTATTTGATGTCCACTGTCACTTTTGTCTTAAGATTTTTGACATGCAATCTTCAAAACATGAAAAGAACACGTTACTTGACAGAAATGCCTAACATTGCCGGTTGTATGATTAAGTTGCCAAAGAAGCATGCGTCAACAAAATTTGCCGTTGTGGAAACTTTTTATATTTGGCAGCATACTTTGTCTGTAAATAAACTTTGCAAATTGGCATTTATCAAGTGCCTAGCTGGAATTGTTGCAAAATGTTTTTGCAGCTAATGACACAGTTGGCGCAACAGCATCAGAAGTGGGTAGAGCTAGTGGTGGTGCGGCAGCCAATGGTGATCACAGTCTGCATGAGTACCCGTGGTTCCACGGCACACTCTCACGCATGGACGCAGCACAACTTGTGCTACAGCAGGGGCTCGACGGCCATGGAGTGTTCCTCGTACGACAGAGTGAGACCCGACGTGGAGAGTATGTCCTTACGTTCAACTTCCAAGCACGTGCAAAGGTAAACTCACTCGTCAGCAGCGGCGTTGTGGATTGAAATAGTAGGCGGGATGAGAAGTTGCAATCTCTGGACAGACGCTGCAAATTTCTGACAGAATTCTGACAAGCGTTGAAGCAGTTGCAAATTTTTCAACTTTAGTGCTCAAAATTTTGTGTGTGCTCCTATATTGCCTAAATATGGGCTTTATAGCTTTGGTATTTTGCATTTTAGATGGTAATTTATCAACAAAAAAGAATATTTTTTGACTGCCAGTAAATTAACACCTTCCTTTCACTCTCACTTAGCCTTTTGCCATAACGCCGTTGCTCGTCAGCTGCACTTTGCTGCAAACTATTTTGTCTGTCATAACATTGTGTTTTTGTCCGTCTGTGCACTAACTGTTATTTTTTACGCACAACAGCAGCTACTGCTGTAGCGCGTCTTAGCCCTTGCAATTCTGTCCATCCATCCGTTTGTCTGTCTGTCTGTCATGCAGGCGGATCAGTCAAATTCAAAGGGGGTCACCCCAAATGAGGGCGCTAAATGAGATTGGGGTAGGAAAAAATTGTGATTTTTAGCCAATAAGTCGCTGTATCTCGATAACGGTGCGAGATAGGGCCTAGGCTACTATTAACAGAAAGTCATACACTGGCTCTTGATTGCCACCGAATTCAATGACCCCTGGATAACGCCAAAGTAGGGGTTTTTGTGGATTTTTTGGCGATATTGGGCTGCAAGACACATTTCATGAGCGAATTGTGCTGAAATCAGTTGAGATAGACATGGAGAAGCTGCTTATGAAATTCAGCATTTAACGTAGAATTCGATGTTCCAAATTTTGATTTTCTAGGTTCAAGGAAACCTGCGCACAAGGGCATCAAAGAGCGGTACCCCCGTAAAAGTCGTTATTTTACTGTTGTTGGCCAGTCTTTCATGAAAATGGTTGCGGATAAGCACGGGCATGCTGCCTTTCACAACAAGCACTAGTGACGAGCTTTTCAGTCGTATCAACATCGATGACTTTGAAAGACCCTAAACTTCCAAAATAAGGGGTTTTATTGATTTTTGCGATCTTTGGCTGCAGCGTGCAGTCCAACGAAATGCAACGAAATGGCTGAGGATAAACTGACAGTTTGCGAACAGGAACTGCTGTAGGTTTTTGCGCGTCTTGTGAGCATTAGCTAAAATTTCTTGTTTGATCAGTTTGCATGAATGTTTGCTGTGTTGGATGAAGTGCATATTGAAATGATCAGATTGCTTTCAGCACTTTTGTGAAATTTATTTACTGATTTTTATATCGATGCATCTAAGCCATTGCATCTTTGTATGTGCAGCACACTTAGGCATAAATTCTAATTTGCAAGCGAGTTGTTATACAAACTTATAATTCTGTTAAATAATTAATGTTATAGTGTATTTTGTGCCTAATTAACTCACCACAGCATTTACTTGAGACAACAACTCAGCATTATACAACAATTTGTAGCATTTATGTTTCACATGGTAGTGCAATGACATGAATTAGGTGGAAAATGAGTGCACCTTACATAATTTCGTTGTCTTAGCCATCAACATGCAAAAAATTATTAAAGTTAGTAAAAATTTGACATAGTTATAACAAAAGCAATTTTGACTGTTTTTTTCTGAGACACAGTGTAGAATATGTTGGCTATTGTATGTACTGTTTGCAGCATCTGCGTATGACGCTAAATGCGGAAGGGCAGTGTCGGGTGCAGCACTTGTGGTTCCAGACTATATTCGACATGCTTGAACATTTCCGCACTCACCCAATTCCACTGGAGTCCGGTGGAGCATCCGACGTGACATTAACTGACTACATCGTGGCTATTTCTGCAGCATCACCGGCCAACTCTGCGTCCAGTTTAACAACAGTTACTATGTCTTCGCGGGGCTCGGCCACCACCACTGCTGCTGATACTAATACAAGTCCATTCAATACACGTGCTGCCAGCCGCGTGCCGGTAGCCGCCACTGGTACCACAGGCCGTGCCATCACTCACGGCGGCTCTGTCCGAACTCGCACTGAGTCACTGGAAAACGTCATTCTGCCGCATTTGTCCACTGGCCGAGCTGTTGAAAATCCGTACTCGTTCGTCTGATATGTTGTTATTTGTCCTTGTGTCAACAGTGTGTGAACATTGAAGTCGTCATAATTAACAGGGTCCCGCGATGTATCTGTTGCATGTTTACAGGTCTGTTACTGAGAGCTTTGGTCTTTTTTCAATGATGAATTTTGTTATTGCCTGTATCATGTGCATGTTCGTCCCATATGATGGTTTCTGCAGTTTGGTACTTTGTGTTTTCATTAATCTGCTGCTACGATTGTTTTGGTATTGCATGTCATCAGTATAAGCTGTGCTGTCTCTTGAGATAAATATATTTTGTGTTATTTATTAGTGCAGTTTTAACAAAATGTTACGGCTTTGAGGTTGGCTGCAGTTACGTCCACAGGTAACAGCTGGGCATTTGCATACGAGTTAAATTCGTTTGCTGTGTATTCTGTGAGGAACTGTTCATTCATTCATTTGCTGTTGTGTTAAGTTTATGTTGTGTTATGTTTCATTTACATGTTATGGCTTTCATTCCAGATATTAGCATCTTCATTTGCAAATGCTTAGTTTGTACATTACTGCTGCAGTTGTAGTTCTTATTGTTTGTAGTCTGTCATTATTTTTCAATGTATTTTTAACTAAATGGCAGACTGTGATTATCTTTTCTTTTGTTGCATCAGCTTTTCTAGCTTAATTATGAATGTTATTTAGGTGTGTGTGGAGTGGTTTTTCAGTTGTAGCTTATATTTTTTTGGACAAAATCTATTTGTGGGTGGAATTCAAAGACTTGTATACCGACATGTTTTTGTGATAAATGCCCTTTCTGCTAGTTTGTAACTAGGAGCAAACAGCAAAAAAGTTAAATTAATTTATTGTATTGTTTTTTATAATAGGTGTGTTTTGTTCTGTTGATAATTCACAGAGCTTTGCACAACTTCTTTTTTGCACACCTCTAATCACGTGAAATACTGGTAGATAGAATGATGCTGAAGAATTTTCTAAGAGGAGTTGCTTTTCTAGTGTGCTTAAATGCTGCTGTGTTTCTGTTTGTTTTTCACTGGTAGTCATGTTTTTGCTTTACACTATATTTTGTTTTATCTTCGCAAAACTTTCTAGTCTATAGTGTCACACATCTTGATTTTTTGTGAATGCTAGTTTTCTAATTCTGTTGGTTGGTATACACAAATCCAATCACTCGTACGTTTCAGGCCATCGAGATACTGTAGCATTGGTTTTCAAAATTGTACCAGATCCAGTGGTATGTATAAATCAAGCAATACATATGTACAATACAATGCAGTTATACAGTACAATACCCTTGTTGATGTTGTGTGTTTACTAGCTAAATGAAAAAAGCAAAATGTACCCCAGCAGTATGTGCAGTTTTTGCAACTTTGTGCTGCTGAATGGACATAGGTTGGCTGCTATTAAGATTTTACTTATTTATTGTAAATTGCACTGCCTACAGTACACTGAAAATGAGCAGTTTATTGAGCACACTTGCTAGATGTGGACATTCCATTCCTTGGTTGCACCCTTGAAATTATTTTGGTATGTTACTCCATGATAGAAATTGTCTTTGGTAGTGTTGTTATGGTTTCACACTGGCCGAGGTCAGTTGGTTTCGGTTCAGTTTTGGGGGAAAAACCGTGGTTTCAGTTCGGTTTTGTTTTCTGACCAGCACTAAAACCTGTATGGACGCCGGTAACATTAACTCGAAACACCCGCAGTGAGAGAAGTTGGCGACATGAGTCGCAACGCCGCTCGGCCCGTTTCACCGCAGCTGGCGACAGGCATACGCGTACTATCAACGGTCACTGCACAGAGCTGCTCCGTTTATCAAAACCGAAAGACCGAAGTCATCAGTAGAGAGCCTAAAACCGTGGTTTCGATGGGGTTTGATATTGCTGGAAAACGCAGTTTCGGTGTCGATTTCGATAACCGTAGCAACATTAGTCGTGATTTCTGTCGTGCTTTGATAAACTGATGCGCATTGCTTTCATCAGAGCCAGCAGTCTGTGTCTGTTGACTGATTGCTGTCAGTGTGTGATCGTTGTACAGTCAGACTGCATTGTGAATTGTGATTGGTACAGAATGCTGATGATGCAGTGTATATGATCAGTGATTGCTTCTTGTTGTAGCTGCATTGTTGTTGTTGTTAGATCCCTAAGCCGCCGATTTATGCGGCCGCCAGCTGCAAAAATTGTGCTAAGCTAATTTTCCATTAAGTAGATTAGTATTTTTCGTGTTAGAATCAGCAGTCTGCATCATACGCAATAAAAATTCTTGTCCTTTTATATAACTTTCCTTAAAGTCGGTCGGACAGTAATACACTGCATTTAAAAATAGGCTGGTTGTGTATTGCATGTGATATGAGGAATGCAGTGCAGTGAGGAAGCATACCGGGAGTAAGTCTGATCTGATGTGAAGGAAAAGGCCCCTATTAATGATCTTCTTTAGTCGTGGCTAAGCCAAGACTTAAGCCCCGAAAATGGTTAACTGGCCATGGAATTCACAGCTGGCATAGGGGTCTAGTTGTTGTTGTCATTGTAGTTGTTCTTGCTGTTATTGCGTTTTTACTGCTGCTGCATATACTTGCATACACTGTTGACTCAGTAACATTTTAGGCACAGGAGATGAACATCGCCAGCTGTCCAAGGTAGAGCTAGGGCAGTGTCTGTATTACTGACCCAGGCCTAGTCCAAGGTGCCACTGAGAAACAGTCTAGCTGTTGTCTGCATGTTAGCATATTGAACTAACGATCGCATTATCATGGGTTTGACTCCCAGCCATTCTACTGTCAGGTAACAGCCCTGGGCAAGTTGTTCACAGATGTGTGCCTCTGTCACCAAGCAGTATAATTTGGTACCGGCTTAACTGCTGGGAAGGTAATGGCAGTATATGGGAGAGAGGTCTGGTCTACTGCTCAGGTAACTGAGCTGTGTTTGCAGAGATGAGCTCCAACCCCAAGGTTGCCGAGATGTAAGAGAGCATTCTGACAATGGGGCAACTTTCTCTTTTTTAGGCTTAGTGCACTACATTTTAGTCGAGGAGAAAACATTTCATAAGTGGCATCTTCGACAGCGTACCATGTTGGTGGTGTCCTATGTAAATACAGTTCAGAGGTGAATGTTTTGTGCCCTTTACCATACAAATGCAAACAGAGGTGTCATGCAGATTAAACTTGTACGTCTGGCGGCTGAAGGTCAGTGTCTCACTAACTTGTTAGCATTTATATTTACTGTTATCCACTTTTGTCGTTGAAGTTGAAAATAAATTCATGTTTTTTACCATTTTAACTTGTTTCCAACTTTCTGTGCAGATATAGTGCTATACTTAGTTGCCATATCTGTGTTGCTTGTGAGCCTTTTTGTTGTAATTACAAATACATGTAATTTATTTCAGCCAGTAATTGGAAAACATCTTCAAAGTGAAACGTTTCCGATTTTTTTGTAAATATTTCACAGTGGGAGCACGGGGGGTTTGTTTATTATGAATGCATTCACTGCCAGTATCTGTTGCACTCACCCCTGTCCTCCAATGGACAGCATTATGAGATTGATGACTGTCTGGAGAATAACAGGAAAAGATTATTAGAACTGCCATTATCTTTACATATGCACAATTATAATTAGCAGTTCTTACAAATTGGTACAATTTTGAGTTCAGGTCATTTTTTTGTGTTTTGTGTCTCATAAAGGTTAAACTTTCTCCAATGGTTAAACTTTGTGTTTTGTTATTATGCGTATGTGCAATTTTGCCTGCGAAGGCCGTCCCCGAAATGACCTATACTGTGTTGGGCGGGACGTTAAACCCTACTCACTCACTCACTGTTGCAGTCATCTGTAATGGTGGTATACTGGCATGAGACCCCTGATAGTAATTTCAGATTAAACGTTCGTGTCATTTTCACCCCTTGGCTTTATCTACTGATTGTTTTGCCCAAAAGGTAATGGTTTTTAGCTTCTGATTAGTTCCTGGTAAAGATATATTAGCAGCACTGCTGCTGCAGTTTGATTTGCACAATAATGTGATAATTGCTGAGACGTTTTCTCTTTTTCAATTTGCCATGTGTTACCATCGATGCATTGTGTTTCACTGGACAACTAATGAAGGCAATTTTCTTTCTCATGTTTGTGCAGTTGCGTCAGTATATTTGTAGTCGGTTTAATTATGTTTCCCAGTTTTGTGTGTTCATTACGAGCTTCATTGAATTTGCTGCCGTATCGGTGATGAATTTGTTGTTACGTTGGTGCACCCAGCTTTTCATCCCACTGCGATTGTTGATTTTCCATTCATGCTTTTCAATATCCACGTTCTTTTCAAGTGCCATTAGCCACTTTGGTCATGGTGATAATTGTATTTTTCAGTCCCACCACTTCAGTGACAAGTGCTTGTTCTCTACAACGCTACGATGCTGATTGTTTTTGATGCAAAACACATTATTTGCATTAATAATTAATAGAGCTGTCAAAGCGTTAATTTTTTTAACGCATTAATTAACGCGCTATTAACACACCCATTCCTGTCGAGAGGGAGAGTAGGGGTGTAAGTTACCCCAGGCCCCGCGACGTTTGGAGGGCGCCTGTAGAATGTAGAAAGTTAGAAGCACATTGTGAAATGTATAATCAGCAATAACTGACATCATAGCTAGCATAGAAATGTATTAGTTTATTGTTGGAATAATTATTTATTTACAGTAGTGATGGAATGGCAACTACAGTTTAGTTATTTGAATTCATTCTATTGTCAAATAACTAGAGCTGTCAAGGCGTTGGGAATGAACAAGGGAATGAACATTCCAAGGGAATGAACAGAAGCATGAAGCAGGCGTCGGGTTCCTCCTGAGTAAGCGGGCCCGCGAGGCACTACTTGGTTATAAACCAGTAAGTGACAGGGTTATGGTTGCAAGATTCCAGGCAC
>Ga0056128_1012685_pt1 | contig 10282 bp, 6 predicted proteins | sample WorMetLIZISLAND2_FD_71113 | JGI IMG/M metagenome (GOLD analysis project Ga0056128, IMG submission 71113) | Marine gutless worms symbiont microbial communities from Max Planck institute for Marine Microbiology, Germany - Olavius geniculatus... ... | reverse complement strand
GTCTTGTTCTTACTCCTCCCATCCCCGTCTTTGCAGTCAGCAGCAGCAGCAGCAGCAGCATCGACGGCGACAATCTCAGCTGTGGGCGGCGACCGTGTCGAAATTTAATTACGAGCTCCGAGCTGCATGCCTGATGCTGGCGAGCAGCAGCAGGCAGGCTCTGTGATGCGGCGCCACGGCGAAAATGAGCCCGACACGGAGACGAAGAACTGGAGGACAGCACAAAAGGAGTTCTGCAGCAGAATTAGTCTCATTGAAATGGAAGCATCGTCGGCTATAGATGCATGCTCGCAGCTGGAGCCGAACCGAATATCAAACGCTCGCTGCCTGGCTCAGAGATACTGAGGACGACTGACTACGTCATGATTTGGTACCGCTGGTCAGATGCTGTAGCGACAGGAAAGAACGTGCCCGATATACATCTGACACCCAGTCACGCAGATACGAGTTTATCAATGTATTGAACGGAGTTTGCAGCATCTTTAAAAATGTTTAGATACAGCGCATCTAATGGTCTTTTATTCACCAAGTTTATGAAATACGGTACAATCAGCACTATACGAAACCAAATAAAAGTGCTAAACGTAGATGTGCATAATGCAAGTTTTGACGGCACTTGCACCTCACGGCAAACGGAATAATACATTTTCTAATACCACATTAATGTCATCACGCATCAACAGTATCATACAATATGCAGTTATTAGTCAAACTCAAGACCACTGCATTTTGATTCCGACGTTTTTAGATACGGCAAAAACTCGAAGAAAAACCCTCAAAGTAATTTAAAAATTTTTACTATATAGCAGTAAACAACAAAAATACATAACATAATGTAAAAAAGTAAAAAACAGAAAAAGGTTTCAATATCATGAGCCCAGGTCCCACTGCGAGGGTGTACGTTGTAGTAACATCTTTTAACCTTCCGGAACGTAAACAGCAACTTCTGCTATCAGACATGAACGCACAAAATCTCAAAGTCGTCATAACTGTTTGTTTCTGTATAATGCAGGAAAGAAATGCATACTAATTAATCCGATGCGCAAACTGACTGACGCGTGGTTTTGCTTGTTGTGAATTCCGGTGCTGGCCGGTGTTTAGTGCGACCATTATTCGACGGAACGTGGTGCGACGTCCATTAGTAGTCATTGCTGTGTCCCGGCGACCGATAACGCGATCAAGTTCGCACTGTCCCGTCGCGAATTGTTAATGTCTTACTATATCGTCCATGCTCCGGCTGGCTGTCGGGGATGAGGCATATAGGCCCCTTCGTCAGCGTCTATGGGTGACGGTTTGGAAGTTAATAACCATATAGCCAAATGAATAACACTATAGAATTTATTGGTCCACAGATTTTTGAAGTATATAAGGGGTAAGAAATCACCATACACAACGTGTTACTGGACTATAAGATTTACACCTACTTTTGCCAAATGGCATGTTAATCTGTGTAACGCTTAAAACTAATACTCCGTTTACACGATCGAGCAAACATCGAACAAACGTCAAGCAAATGTATTCAAAATATACGAGCTAATTGCTCGACGTCTGCTTGACGTTTGCTCGATGTTTGCTCGATGATTGCTCGACGTTTGCCCGACGTCTACTCGACGTCTGCTCGATGTTTGCTAGCATTAATCCATCTAGCTCGACGAGCTATGGTAATTAGCATGCTAATTAGGAGGGCGGGCGGGTTGTTATTAGAAGGCCTATATAACACGTGATCAGCTGTGGGCTAAGCCTAGGCCTACATTTGAGCCGGGAGGTGGGGTTCCATCAGGCCTGCTTGATGTTTGCTCGATGTCTGCTCAACGTTTGCTCAATCGTGCAAAAGGTGCATAAATATGACAGAGGACATGCAAACGACCGACAGACTAACCATGCTACGGAGAACTGTGTACGAATCGGCGAAATCGTTTGCGTTGCAAGAAGAGATTCTGTCTAAAAATACTGTAGTTAAAGCGTAAAAAACATGCAATTAACGTAAAATTAGTGGAACAATATGGATAAAAAAATTCGTATAGCTAGCAGTCATTCGTAAAGATGATATCCCTCATTCGGCGAATCGTTCGAATGCGTCAAATGAGTGTAAGCTCCATCATCTTCACGACTGTCCTATAGCTGTAAGGGCGGCGTTACGACTGAACTAATAGATGCGCCCGTCGACTAACAAACGAGCGACGGTCAAAGTCGATCGTTCGATCGGCGCCTTGTCGAATCGATTGTCGGATTTTATGTCTAATTGACACGATTCTATGAGACTTTAGGCTTAATTGTCGAATCGATTGCAGAATGAACGAGTCAATCAGTCAACGCTCAGTTAGGAACAGCGAGCCAGCCACTTTGACCATCGCAGCTAATCAACTAGATTGCATCACACTGAAATCGACCGTTACTGTTACACCGACTGTTAGAAATACGGTAATAAAAAGTAAAACGAAAACAGTAAAACGTTCACAAATAAATATCAAAGTGTATCGTTATCGTACGCAATACTTCCGGACGGAAAACACTTTTCTCACTTTCGTTACTACTTTTGTTGTGTTCAGTCTCCACAACTTTATCGCATCGTATCATTCTGAGATTAAGTACGTGAAAGGCGCCCTATATGATTTATACAACTGAGCCTGCGATGATCGAATTATTTAGAGATTTTTCCATTAAACTATTTTTCAATTACATTTAATTCGCGGTTAAAAATAAGTTAAGATGAAAATATGTTGAAAAGAAACATCTTAAAACTATGCGAAACTGTGAGATAAAAAGCAAAAATAAATCTATAAACTGTAATAGCATTTACTTATGAATTGCGTAAATTATCGTTTGTTTTATACCGTAATAATCAACATTTTATTCGTTTAAGATTTACTCATTTTACTCCGTTTGTGTTGTGCCTTTTCTACTGTTTCTGTTACTTTTGGCTGTTATTTGTGTTTTGAAAAATTAACTCATCACGGTTAAAAACAAACCTTGCTAAACAACTGAGAAAAACGATATGGTGAATTAGCACTCATTTGTTACAGAGAATGTAAAAACAATGGCGGTACATAGTGATGAGATGATGATGCTGTTAGTTTCTAACAAACGGTAGGCTAGTTGTCCGTCGGCGAAAGATGGTTGTCCTCTGAACCCGGTCTGTCATTCGCCATTCGTGATGCGACCACTAACTCAATAGAGACACGTCGATTGGCTGCTCGTTACGATTTCTCTCCGCGCATCCGGCAATCGGAAGCACTTAGTATAACGCTCAGCCTCCGCAGCCCGGATGACAAGATCGCCACGTTCATTCATCACAGCATCCTCGTCGCTCGCTTGCGCCTATTATTTTATAACGTTTGCACGGCGGTCGACGTCGTCTGTCTCCAGAAGTGGCGCTAGGCCGGTGTCACATTAAAATTTCTCCCCACGAAAAATCCGCCCGGAAAGAGATAATCACGGAATTAGTAAGTCTCCGCATTATTAAAATATCGCCGACCCCATAAAAAGTATATCTATTATAGGATCGCCCCCCCCCAGAAAATTCTCCCTCGGCCGACATTTTTACCGATAAAAATCCCCCCCGTCCAACAGCCGCCCGAACGGAGCGGATTTTTACCGGTAAATTGTCGGTCAGGGGAAACTTTTCTGGAAAGAAGGGCGATCTTATAATAAGGCACCGGCCGGACGGAAAACTTGACGGAGCGGCCTGCATGCGGGCGGGGCTAGACGGTTGAGACAGAACGGGAAAGTCGGGATCTGTGCAGAGGAAGCGACAAACGATCGTCGTTCGCCCGGCGCTACGGTCGACGGATCCTCTCCATTATTTTCTACCCGGACGGGCGGCCGGGCTGGCGGGAGGACGAACGCCATCGGTCGGTCGGTCGGTCGGTCGTCGTCGTTCTAAACCAATTTACGACGCGTGATTGGAATGGACGCCACGGTCGCGCTGTTCTGCTCTCAGTCTCAGCCTGACGATCGAGCACCGACCACTCGTTCCGTTCCGTGTCGTTTCGCTCTTCGTCTGCTAGCAGCCAGCCACCGTCCGCCGTCCACCATCGCAGACGCAGGACCGTCGAGTGAGTGGGGTAGGGAGGGTAAGTTTGGGGACCGCGCCGTCGCTCAAAAATAAAAAAGTTCACCGAAATTCGCCATTTTAAAAAGAAAAGTTCAAACATTTTCTCTCCAGAGAAGCCCCGCGAGAATGTTTCCTCCGTCTCCGCTGTAGCTGTCGACCGCGGGCCTGCGCAGACCTCTCTCTTCTGCTGCAACGCCAGTCCAACTTCAGTCATTACTGGCCGCCGTCGTAACGACTTAATTTGTTGGGCGAAAGGGTGGCATACAAAGCGGCCATTTTTCTGTCACGTTAAATATTGTGGAGTGGAGGCCATTGTTGTCTGTAGATTCAACTTGAGTTCGGGTTTTTGTCCGTTAATTTACCCGCATCCGAATTAACCTCTATGTTTAAGTTTAAAGTTAGGGTTAGGGGTGGGGTCAGGTTTAAATAACGACAATAATCCAGGTGCGGGTGAATTAGCGGACAAGTATATACCTGAGTTCGCATCAGCTCATAAAATTCTGATCGTTAGTTTTGACTTTGTAAAACAAAACAAACAACTTCGCATTGCAACAAACCCGCAAACTTATGCACGATCGTCAATCGTCGACATTATGTTTCACGTCAACGACGGCATCATGAATTTTTTGCAGCCTACAGCCTCAATTGTTATTACCTCGTGCAAATTGCATTAGCATTATATTATATATGCATAGATTCGTCGAGAAACGGCAAAAGAGGGAAAGTTTTCCCCAAGCCCCGCAACGTTTGTGAAAAATATAGGCCTAAAGTACACCAAAGTGCGCCATTTAAAAAATTCAAAAACTTTTCTCCACGGGCTCCACGAGAATGTTTTTCGCGGGCCTTGTTGTGGTTCTCGACGTTTCTGTATATGCAAATAAGTCAAAATATAGTTATCTTTTGTGACGCACACTGTTCGTACTTTTTCTTCGTTTATTTTCTTACACTATGTTTGTTTTTTGTCACCATTCTATGGCGAATAAAATATTTTACAATGCGCTGCTAGGCCGGTGTGCCAGCGGCTGCGCACAACGCTTGAGCTGATTCTATTACAGCTGCTGTGGAGAGTCGCGAGGCGTCGCAAGATGACGTCAATAAAATAAGCAAGTTTGTCGCGTCGCGTCAGAGTCGCGTCGTGGTCGCGATAAACAGCAAATTACGACGACGAGTCGCCACGCCAGTTATCACATCAGCGCGCTGATTTGATAACTGGCTTCCGTCTCTTTCCAGCCGGGAAGTAACCTTGTCGACGTCTGCCTGGGCCTGGCCAGGCAGGGCGGCGAGTAATCGTGTTACCGTAGCGACGGCGCATCACGCCATGTCGTCGATCAACCCTCGTTGCATCGTCCACTGCCTGCCACCAGTCATCGTTGACGCGAAGCACAATTCAGTTAGACGCACGTACGGAATCATCATGCAGAGGGTGGGACAACGCAACACACGACTGCAGCACACGCGCCGATTATGATACGCATTGGTACACACACCATGGTCCGTAACAAAGTGCCATCTCACTTTTGTCCATATTCTCGCCAAATATTGACCGATTTAAAAAATATTCTCTCACGGACATACTCTGTGAAAAACTTGCAATTAAGTGATTATTTAGTAGCCCACTATATTTAAACTGCATCTATGGTATTGATGTAAAATTCTCTTGTGTAGCGCACGATAATTTGGAACGTATAACATTAATGATCTTTTACAGAACGAGGCATACGAAGGAACTTCTAAGAAAAGCGCTATATGACTAATGTTTGCAATCAGTCCTTTGCAATCACCTGCCACTTGGTATATAATCGTTATCAAAGAAAAAAAATAGAAAACTAGACGGTGGTTGCGACTCCGTCGATTATTAAGCCTCCGTCAACATGTGACAACTAACACTCGAAATATTGTGCTATCAAGGCCAAAAAGTGCATTATGGGGCATATTTAACTCAAGCGTGACCTTGACTTTTGACTTTTTGACCACAAAATTTGACGCTTTTATCCCTGCCCCAAAATCCGTTAGTGGTGCAAGTCTGGTCAAATTCCGTCAACAAATACCAAAGATATCGTGCTTACAATGTCTGTTTGGGACACACTAACGCACGGACGCAAGTACGAACGCTCTGGAAACATAATGTCTCCGGCCACTACGCATAGAAATAATTCATAGATGCAGTGTTTCGTTCAGGAGGGAAGTGGTTATTCCGTTTATTGACCATTCCGTGTTTACTTCACGTTAGCCGTTTTAATCGATCAACCACAACACACAAGCAGACGTAAAGTAGACCAACCGTATATGGCAGACCCGAACATTAACAAATTCGAGCTAGGTTCTAGTGAGTGCGCCTTCAGACGAGTGACCAGTAACCCAATGTATTCCAAGGCCTAACAGATAGTCTCAGCACACACGCTACCAGGACGATGCTATATCGGGAGCGTGAACAGCGGGAAGCTCAGCGGTCAGTTATGAATTCGATAAGTTGTGACGGTTGTGGCATAGGCATGATTATTGATGAAATGGCGTGAATCGGTGACCCGTGAACAAGACTGCACGCTCGACCGGCCAGCGCGACGACAGCGTCCAATACAATTATCCACCGCCCGCCAGCCGCATATTGATACTCGTTAATAGATTACCATTTCTGTGTCTCGTTGTCTTCTGTCGTGCTTTCATGGCTACACCTGAGACACGACCTGTCTTTTTCACCACCGACTGTCTGAAGTCATTCATCCACGCTACATTTCCAATACGTTCTAAGACTTGTATGTGTTAGTGATCATGTGTTTATAACAGTTTGCCGATTTTCGCAGGCGCTGTCGCAAAATACCGAGCAGAAGTAGAAACCATCATGACGTCAACAGCTCTCCTAAAAATTACTAAGGTAAAATAAATCTATTAAACAATAACACTGTCTGGTTAATTATCACAATAAATTATCATTTGATATGTGGATAGGCATATTCTGGCTAATGTGAATAAGCCTAAACATTTAATTTTCGCAAGGTAGTGCGATTACAAATTTGAGGCGAGAAGACAGATTTTTGTTTTAGTTTCTTGAGTAGTTTACATAACAAAAATACTACGTGGACGTTTTCTTTGACTTTCGGTGTACATAAATACCTAAAAAAGTTGATATTTTGTTATTAAACTGCAGATGTGTTTTCTCTGTCAATTATATAATGCTAATTAAAACAACACTGATATAAGACAAGTGATTCTACTGCAAGAGCTCGCAGAGATAACGATGTCGAACAAATTAACAGCAAAGCACGTGCTTGGCTGGCGCCATATGCCGCTATCGATGTCGTTATCATTTAGAGATCGTCACTTGCAGATGATGCCCACGCAACTCTTGTCGCACCTGCTAATTAGCGCCAGCACTATCTGTACCTGCAGGCAGCTTAGCTAGGTGGTGAGTGAGTAAAATGCTCGATGACGTGTTAATGACGTAACGGGTCGACCGCGAAGAGTAGGTTACGGCTGCGACATCTGTTGAATGGCCAGTGCCTCGATCGGCATTGATTGTACGATGACGAAGACGTGCTTTATTACGCGACGACACGTCGCCTGGTCTTCAGCGTTCATCGATAGCCGCCAGCAAGATGCTGCATCAGCCTGCATGGCCAGACACGCGCTCAAACTCAGCAACTAAACGCCGATAATGCACGCAGACACTTCACGTGCAGAGTGACGGAGTGACGGACGCAACGCAACGAACAACTAAAAGCAAGGTAAAAGCAATGTTTCGTGCCGACTACATTATACGCCCGAAAAAATTTGTCGTGTTTGACAATAATTGGACACTCGCATCGTCAGCCGCGTTTTGATTTGCCTCGTCCTAATTTATCACTCCGCTGTAGGATCATCTCATCTCACCAGTTTCATCGTCAGTATTCTTGCCATTCATCATTTCTACATCTTAGCCGACCCTACTTTAGTAACGGTCGAGTTGTTGTCATGGTTGTCGTCCGTCTGTCCGTTCGTCTGTCTGTCCGTCACGGATGTACTGCAGCTAAACGGTGCAAGATAGGGCCTAGATTGCTATTGATCACTAATAGGAAGTCGCATATTGGCTTTTAAATAAAATGAATATCGACCTTGGATAACTTTGAAGGTCACTGACAACCAATACAGTCGGCTATCCTAGCGACAGCTGGACTTCTTGTTTCATTTTTATCTCAAAACATTCTTATTTCTCATTGATCATACTCTTAACAAACATTTGGCGCTGCACAAAACTGGCTTTATGTATATCCGGATTTATCTTGTTTGCAGTTTTTTTCACTCAAAGTATTTTTTTCGTTTCAGTTGTCATTGTTTTTTTTTAAGTTTTTTTTTGGAATTTTATCCTCCCATTTTTCCTACAACCTATTTCTTGATTTTTTTGTCAATTGTTTTTCGTATTAGTACTTGTTTCATTTTTTCACATTTCAGTTTCGCTGAAACATTTTAATTTTCGATTCTTTTAGTTTTTACTAGATTGAACTAAAAGCTTTCCCGCCAGTTTTCCCGCGCAAAACACGTATCATCATTGCATTCAACATAAACTATCTATGTAACGAATCTTGACGAAAACGGTTGACTAATAGCTTATTTGACTTATTTACGTATCTTTACGACAGAAAACCACGCATGACCAACACATAGATATGAAAAACAGATCAAAAAACAGCTGAACGCAATTTGCCTCTGAGAAATAAATTATATTTGTAACTTTGTACGTTTATGTTTTAGCACAAACAAAAAACACGACATTAAAAACACAAAAAAAAACATTTTAAAAATCTAAAAAAACATAAAAAAGTAAAAACATTAAAAAAACATAAGAAACATGTTTTTTAACTTTAAAAAACATTAAATTTTTTTTACATTTATGTACTAACAATGCATAATAGGTCTACATCAACAAAATAATACTGCAACAAATATGAACAAAACGATATCAACAGCAAACCATAAGGGACGACTGAAATCGCGAGAATGGACAACGTGGCACCAGATCGCAAGGGTGGACATCGCGAGACAACCCGAAGTAACGCTGAATGACGCATAAAACTAACTTTAATTCCACGTATTATGAAAAAACATTGCACCAACTTTGACACGCGTTTTACAAAATAGCACAGCACAGCAGTATTATACAAAACATTTAATAAACAAAACAAAATCAGTCAGTTTAACATTGAGTAAACTGTGACACACATTTAGTTAGAAAAATATTATACTGACTAAACTTAAAACATATACTAACTTCGCGCACCACGTGACGTCTAGGCCGGCTTTTAGACTTGACGTCATTAATGTTGGCAGTTTTCATTTAGTGCCATCAGTTGATGACAAGGTCTACTAGGCTAACCGACAAGTGCATGCCATGTGACTTTGCGGCCGGCTGGCCACGCTTCATTGGTCGGACTGACAGTACTGTCTATGCTTGCTGATGAAGAGACCCTTTTTGCTCAACTTCTGATCTGGTGCCGCGTTGTCAAGTCTCGCAATTTTAGCGCCCTCAACCATAAATACCTTTATTTGAAAACTGTCCATTTACGCGTGTCAGAAAACAATTTCAGTTTATTTTTCCAAATTTTTTTTTCGTATAGCATATTAAGTCACATGCAGAAAATCTTACAAAAAACTCGCCGAAGTGCGTTATTTTGCATGTATCCACGACCTTTAGACGACGCTAAGCAACTGACACTGAACATTCATTATTTCAAAGCATTAGCAACGTAAAACCACACTTAGGCCGCCGTCAGGTCACGGACACCGCCTTCTGCTCATTAGTCAAACACAAATTACTACGTCGACATCACGTCGAGCTGAACTTTTTTTCGTGACCTCTTGTACGCATTTCGACTTGCAGCAGACGCTGCAACGTGACGACATTTTTCTGGTGAAACGCGATATAGTAAAGCGAAATTAGAAGAATAACAATACTCAAAATTCTGATCAACAATGATGTCGTATGCGACGCCACATCACCACTTGTGGTATACCTATTCTGATATCAGTGAAAATTTATGTTTCAAGTTTATTGTTTCGGTTTTGTTTCATTTTCGTTTTATAACAATTTTTGTCTTAATTTCAATACAAAACACAATGTTAAATATGTAAAAGGAAACTCTATTGGCTTGATGCAGTTCCTTTGTCAAATGCCAACATGGCCACACTAAAGTCAACATGGAGAGTTGCTTTATACAAAATATTTCATGTACGGGATATAAACAATCTGCTGTATAT
>Ga0056128_1012683_pt1 | contig 10283 bp, 5 predicted proteins | sample WorMetLIZISLAND2_FD_71113 | JGI IMG/M metagenome (GOLD analysis project Ga0056128, IMG submission 71113) | Marine gutless worms symbiont microbial communities from Max Planck institute for Marine Microbiology, Germany - Olavius geniculatus... ... | reverse complement strand
AATATCACCTTTTGTAATTTTTGCTGTTTTTGATGTGCAAGTCCTTAAATGTTGCCGTTAACAAGTGTATAAACTAATGTTTTGTACATTTATATTTGCTGTTTTATTACTAAAATACTGATTTCTTACTGGTGATCAGTTACAAAGATATTGCGCTTTAGATTTTTTTTACAGTAGCTAAGCCGATTACAACTGTTACCGAGTTATAGCGAATTTTGTCCCAAATTTTGTTGCCATGGCTACGGGGGTCAGTGGGCTAAAATGCGATTGGCAGCATTCAATGGCCCATTCCCGAAAATCCCCATATAGACGCAAAAATCTCCCAGATATTTCGTACACAGACCGAGTTTTGTCCCAAATTTTGTTCCATGGCAACTGGTGTCGATCCGAAAAAAATGCAGTTTGTAGCATTCAATGGCCCATCTTCGAAACCCCACTTCTTATAGGCGCAAAAGTCTCGCAGATATCTTTTACACAAGTCGAGTTATAGCCAATTTTGTCCCAAATTTCGTTGGCATGGCAACGGGGTCGGTCAGGGAAAAATGCAATTGGTAGCATTCGATGGTCCATCCCCGAAAACCCTCCCCTATAGGCCTAAACGCAAAAATCTCGCAAAAATCTCTTACGCAAGCCGAATTGTAGCCAATTTTGTCCCAAATTTCGTTGCCATGGCAACAAGGGTCAGTCGGGGGAAATGCAATTGGCAGCATTCGATGGCCCATACCCGAAAACCCCCTACAGGCGCAAAAATCTCCCAAAAATCTCTTACGCAAGTTAAGATATAGTCCATTTTGTCCAAATTTTTGTTGCCATGGCAACGGGGGTAGGTCGGAAAAAATGCAATTGGCAGCATTCGATGGCCCATCTTCGAAAAACCCCCTATAGACGCAAAAATCTTGCAAAAATCTTCTACGCAAGCCAAGTTATAGCCAATTTTGTTCCAAATTTAATTGCCATGGCAACGGGGATTGGTCGGGGAAAAATGCAATTGGCAGCATTCGATGGTCCATCTTTGAAAACCCCCTTATAGGCGCAAAAATCTTGCAAAAATCTCCTATGCAAGCTGCGTTATAGCCCATTTCGTCCCAAATTTCGTTGCCATGGCAACCAGGGAGGGTCCGGGGTAAAATTAAATGACACCGTTAGATTTAGCATCTTCGACAACCATACCTTAAAACCAAAAATTGCGACTCTATCTTATGCACAGCCAAAGTTATGACCGTTTAAAGAATTGCTTAATTTTCCCCATAGACACCATTGTAATTTTTTCGATTTTTGCAAATAAATACGTTAAATATTAATTTCAAATTTTTTAACCTTTAAAAGGCACATTCTTGCGCGAGATCGCGTCGTTTGAGCCATTGTGCGCAAAAATTTGCCGAAGGGTTTGACCTGTAGGTGAGTTTCTGAAAAAAAGGTATATGTACAGCTATAAAAATTTTGGCGTATTTCACCCATTTGCCGGGAAGCCCCCCTTAGAGGGATTTACATGAAATTTTGCATGAAGAGTTACCTCGCCGACGTAATCAACCGTGCCACATTTTATCTCAATCATATCAGGGGTTTTGATTCTGTGGGGGGTCAAATTTTTGGCTTTCCCATAAGAAAGAGAAGTCGCCGTTAACACAGGGCTTGAACTACCGTTCAGACTGTGATGTTTAATTACTTTATTATCCTGCCGTCAATCTGAGCATTTTACACGCGTTTATAACTCAAGTAATAAGACATAAAAATCCAAGATTAATGCAAATGTTTTTCATGGCACAGTAGCTGCTACAGCATCTTTCAACTTTAAAATGTCTAATGTCAGGGTTAGTGTTGTGCTGTGCAGTTGGACAGTTTGTATGCATAGGCCTATGGGTGCGCGATTAGCTGAATATTGTGTCGGCCCAGAGTCTTATTTTCGCTTGTTTGTTAGGCCTACTATTAGCTAAGCCATAGGCTAACAGAAACATTTTCGGCTGCTACGCTAATCAGTAAATATTAGGTAAGTAGGCCGAATACGACAAATAACCTTAAACGAAAAAGGCTTTTTAGACTATGTTAGTGATTACCAACTAAAGTCAGCTTGTAAGGACGCATATGCATACCCCCATCTAAGATTACTCAAATAATTTTTGCTGTATTAAAGGACTTATATCATCACATCGTCCTTACAGACATTTGTGTACCGGTAAGTTTATATATATATATATATATATATATATATGTGTGTGTGTGTGTGTGTGTGTGTATAAAAGTTTGATTTAGAGTTTCACTACAAAAAGGGGTCACACAATGTAGTTGCTGATTTGCTGTCACGTCAATGAAATGAAATCTGTGTGTAGATTGTAGTGTGGACTATATTTATTCTGTTGCACGATATGTGTATTGCACTGTAATATTGCTTATTTGATTGTCTGTGTATAACTAGTGAATGTCATGTTCAACTAATTACATTAGAAATGTTGTAACAATTGTATGTGATTGTTACGTTCGTCATATTATGTTGTATGTATTGTATGATGTATCAGGGTGTCACGTTTATTGTCGTATACCCTGTAATAATTTGCGTATTATATGTGTATTCCTGGGGAAAAAGTAAAATAGATTTAATTTGTTCCCCCATTTTATTCTTTTTCCAAGGGGGGAGGTGTCAGGCCGAGTTGATTGTTAGTCAGTTCGTTGCCGGTGTGTGTATGTCACTTGAAAGAAAACAAGTAGACGATTTATTTTTGCGTCAGATAAAGCTTGCTATCTGTCTTTTTCGTTGTTTGTTTGCCACCGTACTGTATTTATTTGTCGACTTATTCGTCGGTCATTGTGTATAACAACTCTGTCTTATCGTGGCCGGAGTTCGTCTATTAGTGTGTGTGCAATATCACTGTCGTTGTATTGTTAGCTGTACCTGTCCTTGTGTAACTAGGAGTGGCCTGTAAGTAACTGATATATAAATGCGGCTTACGTTATGTGATGGTATTTTATTTACCTGTCCGCGTCACTTCATAGGTGTTTACCAATCATAGGTCGAGTTGTAGACTCAGCCTCACCTCAATTATGACGTAAATTGAATTTTGTGTTTGTTATTGGTTAGACCAAGCATTAATTAGGTCGTCGTCCAGAGGGGGCGCGAAAACGAGCTGTTTGATTACAGTTGTTGTTTTGTCACAGACCAGAATGGTTTTGTGTGTGCGGCATGCGTAAATGCCGAGGTTGTATAGCCGTTTATTTGGCTTTTATGATGGTGATAGGGCGCTTGTGTAGACCCCAGCTGTAGAGGTGATTAGAATGGTGGATCCCCAGAGTAGCGATAGTAACGGGGTGCTTGTAGTGGAGTACTGAGGGGAGGAGACTCCTGTGTGAGCTCATAGACTCTTAATAGTCTGGATTTAAGCTTTTTTTATGTGGCTTAGTTGTGTATAGATTACTTGTAATTGTTTTCACATGATATTTGTTTCTATTGTTTTTATTAAGCTTTTCGTCACTGTTTGTATTTGCTTAGATAAGTGATTTGATTATATTGTTATCACCAGTTTAAATATTGAAACTGAACCGCCTGATGATTAATTGAACTATTTAGTTAGCCGCTGCAACTGCTTGACTGTTTGACTGTAAGTGTGTATATGCGTCTGTATTCGTTATTTGCCTTGCACTTAGTTATTAATTTGCACGCTGTATATATTTGCTTATTAAACCGCATTATCGTTTTATTTTCAAGTATTGTGTCTATTTACTTTAACATTTAAGCCTAAGTTAACTCTAAGCTAAATTTAGCGTAGGCCTAAGATCACATCCTACAAGGCAACCTCATAATGATGATGTAAATACATTGCAGGTTGTGAATGTTTTTTGTCGTGCTATAATTTATCTGCAGAGTATAGTTGTGAACTTGCTAAATGTCTTACTTTTATCGAATACATTGTAGCTGATGGACATGACACCGTAGTATTGGGTGATATAAATTTTCTAAATGATATGAATCCTGCTGGCTAGCGTGAGTGTTTTAATCTCTCATCGACATATAATATTTATTATTTTAATGACTTAATGGAAGATAATGTATGTGTTACTTATTGCAATGATAAGTTAAATCTTTCGTCATTTATTGATTATGTGTTTATTTCTAACTCAAATAAACACCATATTACTAATGTTAAGTTATTTGATTCTGGTAGCAATTTAAGTGATCACATACCTGTCGTGGTCAGTTTTGACTTTCAGCTGAGTGTGTTTTGTACCTGTTCACAAGCAAGTAAGAAAAGCAACATGTATTTTGCCTAAAGGTGAGATAAATTTTGTGTATCTTCATACTACGAGGCATCACGTATATAACTAGGCAAACTGGGTATATCACACCATTTGGGACAGTGTGAGCCAGGCTGTAATGAGATTGATCATATGTCTTACATTAATGAGCGGTATTGTGTGTGCTCTATATAATGCCTCTTTGGTATTATTTAGCGTATATTTGTTCAGTCTCTTTAGCCTTTTTGGAATGAATAGCTAGACCGATTAAGAGGTATCTTTATATTCTGGCATAATATTTGGCTTAGTGTTGGCAGGCCGTCATCGGGTGTATTGAATAATATCAGGCTTAAATGTGAAGGCAAATATAAACATGCTATCATGACTGCTTACAATAGGTATTATATATAAAAATGCAAGCAATTCATTTAATGGTGTATAAGCACTGACGTAAAACGGCAAAAATCAAAACGTATAAGCTCGAACTAGTGTATTTTTAGCTTGAACATTTAACCTGTATTTAGTAACCAGTTTTAAATGTCTAAGCTAATGCATAATGTTCGTGCTTATAGCCCACTTTTTGATTTTTGCCGTTTTACAACAACGCTTATACAACATTAAATAAATTGCTTGCAGTATTTTTATATATAATATTTGCCGTTTTATTAAAGTTTGAAAGGTCACTGAACAGTTACTTTGTACACAACAACAACAACTACTAACACTATTACTACTAACTTTAGCATCTTGGATCTTGTTGTTTGTTTAAGATAATGGCAAGCCTGTATGTGGGACAGCACATTTAGTCTACATACCAAATTTTATGCAGATGGGTAAAAAAGCAGTTATAAATGATGAACAACATTTAAAATGGTAACCACCGTTATTTTGAATTTACCACTTTTCTTGATTCTAGTCACGTGATTTATTACCAGCAGCAACTAACCACATTTCTGCAAAATTTTCTGAACCTTTTTCAGTCGGCAGCCGATTTGTTATGCTTTGTGTTAAAATACAAAATGGTGGCAGTCGCCATGTTAAATTTTATTTTTGTTTGATTTTATGGCATAACTATATGTAGTACGTCAAACTCGCGTATAAAATTTCGTGCAAGTACGTGCAATAACAACTAAGTTATAAGCGATAAACGGAATTTAAAATGGCTGCGGCCGCCATCTTAAATTTATTATTTTTTTATTTTGGCCAAATGGTCCATTTTCGGTAACAACCGTTACATTTCTGCAACATATTGTTTATCTACGTCAATCGGCGGCTGTGTTATTGCTGTTTGTGCAAAAATTTAAAATGGCGGCCGCCGCCATTTTGTTATATATTTTTCGTTTAATATTTTGGCATGCGTGTATGTTGGACCTCAAACGTAATATACATGCCAAATTTTATGCAAATGCGTGCAATAATAAACAACTTCTGACTGATAAATTAAATTCAAAATAACGGCTGCCGCCATCTTCAATTTATTATTTTTGTTTATTTTGGACAAACGTTCCATTTCCAGTAGTAGCCTTTTACATTGCTGCAAAATTTCGTTAATCTACGTCAATCGGCAGCCGAGTTATTGCTGTTTGTGCAAAAATTTAAGATAACGGCCGCCGCCATCTTGGATTTTATTTTTGTTTAATACTTTGATATACGTGCATGTAGGACCTCCAGGGTGATACACATGCCAAATTTCGTAAAAATATGTGCAATAGTAAACAAATTATAAACGATAGATGAAATTTAAAATGGCGGCGGCCGCTATCTTAAATTTATTATTTTTGTTCATTTTGGTGAAATGGTCTATTTTCGGTGACAGCCGTATATATTTCTGCAAAATTTCGTTCATTTACGTCAATTGACGGCCGAGTTATTGTTGTTTGTGGAAAAATCCAAAATTGCGGCCGCCCGTTGGAAGGTTTTGGAAATGAGTCATCGAATGCTGCCAATCGAATTTTTTCTCGACTAACTTTCGTTGCCATAAAAACAAATTTTGGGACAAAATTGGTTATAACTCGGCTTGCGTAAAAAATTTTTGAGAAGATTTTTTTGCCTATATGGCGGTTTACGAAAATGTGCCATCGAATTTTGCCAATCGCATTTCCCCGACCGACCCCTGTTGCTATGGCAACGAAATTTGGGACAAAATTGGCTATAACTCGGTTTGTGTACAAAACTTTTTTGCGAAATGTTTGCGCCTATAGGAGTGTTTTTCGGAAATGGACCATCGAATGCTGCCAATCCCATTTTTTTGACCAATTCCAGGTGCCAAAGCAACGAAATGTGCGACATAATTGGCTATTACTCGGCTTGTGTAAGAGTGAATAAGTGAGTGAGTAGGGTTAACCGTCCTGCCCGACCAAGTATATGTCATTTCGGGAACGGCCTTTTAGGCAGAATACTCACAAACACAGTAATGGTACGGTAAGGTTAACCTTTAGAATAAAGAAACAGAAAGTTCAAACTTTACAAAAACACAAAACACAAAACGACCTAAAACTAAAAATGTAAGAACTCCATTATATTCATGCATATCCAATTAACAATAATGGTAGTTCTAATAATCTTTCCTGTTATCTTTTAGACGATCATCAATGTGATAATGCTATCTATCGGAGGACAGGGGAGGTTTGTGTGAGAAATTTCGGCGAAAGATTAGATTTGTGACGGAGTTTTCGGAAATGGGCCATCAATTACTGCTAAATGAATTTAACCCCGACCGACTCTTTAATAAGTGGCACTTACTCGCTCACCATCACATCGTTTGACTGTCAATGTGCTGTTGAATAACATCACCTGGGTGTGTCCAGTTTCTAAATAGTAGTTATAAAATTTCGTTTGTTGTTTAAGCTGACTATTTTTTTACCCGTTTGTGTACTTGTAGCATTCAGACCGTTTGCTATAATTAACTGTTGGCGGGTATCTAAACGATGACTTGTGACCTGCATGCATGTTTGCAAGATTATGAATATAGGGCTTATGAATTAGACATTGAACTGAAATAAAAACTACGAATAATTATTTAAGAAATACAAATTACCGGTTGATATTACCACACATAAAATTAAATTAAAATCATAGTTAAAGATTATTTTTAACGTAAATTTTAAATTAAAAATAAAATATAGCCCAAGCCTTGGACGCTTAGCAGTGCAATATTGTTTATGATTGTAGGTCTACTGAGTTAAAATGCGCTTATGCGAACTTTGACTATTAATCTCTGCATGTCACAATCTAATGCTGCATGATTTAGTTGTCAGTGGTAGCCTACATGTTTATAATTTTGTAAAATATTACAAAATCTCGTTTTGTTGTTTTTTACTAGCACGATATACATAATAGTACGAAAACGTAGAGTAAGTTAATAAAAAAACTTATAAAAATATTAAAGGCACTGTTTATATTATCTGTAGTGAGATTCCAAGCCATACAAGATGAAAAATAGCATCGAGTTTCACTACGGACAATATAAACAATATTTTAGCCCATGCTAGTTTAATTAGCATATTTTTTAAAGTTGCATCGTAATAATTTAACTGTATGGCTGCCAAACACAATAATAATTTACTTAAAACTAAGAAGTAGTTTAAAGTACATACGCAACGCGAAATACTATAGGCTTAGTTGGATTAGTTGTATACTGAAAATGTAGGCTAACTCAAAGTGCAGTACAATGAATATACAACTATGGCAAGTCACAATAGTTGTATTCAAATACTGCACAGTTAACATAAACATATTTTTAGTTTACAACTATTCTAACTGTAGTTGAGTTAGTTGTAAACTAAAATCAAAAGCGCGAACGTGCGAATTGTTACTTTACAAATTTACTATCAATAAGCTGATGCATAACAGATAACAAAAAACAAATATGAAGATAACTAAAGTTGCTGTATAGTAAATATTTGTTAACTAATGTGTAACAATTTGGCAATCTTGCAATTTAGCGACCGAAATTCATAAGCTATATACATTATACATTAACGCGCAAATTTCGTAATATCAAAAGTCACATTCGGCCATGATGATCTCGTGCCAACCATTACAACAAGCGATGACACAATGTGCTGTACGTGCGCTGTTCTGTTGTTGTCAAAAACCACCAAGTAAAAATCGTTACTAAACGTGTCTGAGAAAGTACTTTTCAAACCTTACTTAAGACATTTTTTTGATGTAGTCTTTTTATTAAACCAGTAAAACAATAACAATAATTAAACACGTTGAGTCACTTATGTGCTTCCTATCTGACTCAAATGCCCAAACAAAAAAAACGGCGAGTGCCGAGTGTTGCTAAGCAACCAACGTAACGCAGTAAATAGTGACGATTAAAGTCTGAACAAGCTCCAGATATTCCTTGTAAAACTTAAACTTGGCAAACCACAAATACTGTATAAGCGTTCTGTGGGCGCTTGTACAGTCTTTGCTAACTAGCAATACAAAATTAATGTATTTTTTTTGGCTAGCCTCTAAGGAGTAAAAGGTAGTAAAACTCATAGCGGTAACAGTTTTTTTTCATAATCATAAACGTAGTGAAAGATTAAACATTATTTACAGACTTTGTCACACACAATGTAGAATATTTTTTTTCGCCTCGTGATGACGTCAGTTGTACGGGCGATGCTGTCGGCGATGTGATGCTGTCAACACCGCTATTTGCGATGTGAAAAAAAGGAACTAAAAAACAATTAAAAGAATACAAAAAAAATAATGCGCGCGATAAGTACATTAAATTGGTCACAATGTAAAACAGTGGTCGTGTTTTGCTTTTCGCATTATTGTTATCGGATTTTACGGAAGTATTTTTACTACAATTTTCGCCCATCAGTTAAGTTTCGCGTTTTTAGTTCGCGTGTTCAGTGTTTTATTTTCGATTACTGTCTGTCGTTATTTCCGGACTGTACGTTTAAAATGTTTGCGTGAATTAGTGCGCGTAGAGGCGCGTTTCAATGCTTTGGTTTGCGCTGCAGCGAAAAAGTCACGCACCGGTTTCCGCATTAATTTGTGCGTGCATTTTAAAGGCACAATTTAAAAATAACAACAATTAAAATTCAAAAATAAGATTTGTCTATTGTCAAGCAAAATTTTATTGTAGAATATTTTATGTATTAATAAATTTTACAGATTATTTTTTTATTTATAATTTTTTACATTTTAATTTTATTTTCATTTATTTATTTATTTATTTATTAGTTTAACACTGACATTTAAAAACAGAAGCAAAACACGGTACAAATAAGATTACAATGTCAGGCAAGGACAGAAAGGCTCCATACGAAGCTCTGACAAGTGTCAAAAAATAAATGGGTTTATACATTAACCACACGCCTACTAAAAAAATAATAACGCACATTATGGGCTGACTGCTTCACAAACAATTTATAACGGTGACCACGAGTGTTGTTTGAGGGTGCAAGACGAAAAAATGTGTGAAAGTCAACATTAATTAGTCTAAAAATGATTTTTTAACACATTACTAAGTCAGCATAAAATCGCCTGGATTCAAGGGTTTCCAGATTAGTAACAGCCAACCGGTCGCGATAGGCAACATTTTTTAAGCCTGGTAGATGCTTGGTGAATGACCGCTAGACTTGCTCAATGCAGGATATATCGCCAGTCTTATAAGGTGACCAAACCACAGAGCCATATTTTAGAATGGGCCGAACGTATGCAATATAAGCTTTAACGAGCACAGATCTATTACGAGTAAAAAATGAACGCAATAGCAAATTAACACGCTGATTGGCAGTAACAACCACAGACCTAACATGAAATGTAGCTAACAAATTACTGTCGAAAGTAATACCAAGGTCTTTGACTTTACTAACAGCAGGAAGTACATTACCATCAATTTAAAAATTAGTACTTAGAGTGGTAAGACCAATGTTAAAAATGCTACACTTTTTAACTGCGATTTGCAACTGCCAATCATTGCATTATGCAGCTATACGATCAAGAGCGAACTGAAAACAGTCAACATCAATAGTAGTTAACACTTCAGCGTATACTTTCAAATCATCGGCAAAAAATTTTGCAGTAACAAACATTGGTCCAAGGATTTCAGC
>Ga0056128_1012680_pt1 | contig 10284 bp, 6 predicted proteins | sample WorMetLIZISLAND2_FD_71113 | JGI IMG/M metagenome (GOLD analysis project Ga0056128, IMG submission 71113) | Marine gutless worms symbiont microbial communities from Max Planck institute for Marine Microbiology, Germany - Olavius geniculatus... ... | reverse complement strand
TTTAGTAACCGTATATAAAATAAAGGTAAGCTTATAGGCCTACCGATTAAGGTAAACGGAACTGTGAATGACGTAGTTTCCATGTAGTTGTTCCCTTTGCACTAGATCGCTGAAATTGTGAATGCCTAGGTTTAAGTCACAGGGCTACTTATTAGTGCAAAAGTTTCTTTCCACGAGCTTTAACGGTTAGCCACAATCAGTGTTTGGATTGCAAAAAAATTAGCTGGGGGTCGAAGTTATCAACTGTCAGAACCCGACCAAAATTGTGATATAAGTCCTATATATAAAGCATATAGCTGACCCCCCAGAACATCGGCCTAATTTGAGAGTGTGTTAGGGGAGTTAAGAAAACAGTTGGGGTTGAACCCCCAAACCCTCCGGCAATTCAAACACTGGCCACAATAGGCCTACATTCGCTGCAGACGCACAGATGGCCGGACGACAGACGGACGGACGACAACGACGCCAATTAAGGTGCCGTGCAGCATAGCTGTAGCGCGTCAAAACAGTCACATTACACACAGTTTTAACTGTCTGTGCGAATTTTTCTTAAAAAATGACAATAACAGAGACGTCCGCCGAAGGAAAAAAACACTTTATATATAGCCTACAGTATACAGGGTGGGCTAAAATGACACCATTTATTGTAGGCCTACGCCGTATAAGTTCACCAAATATTAACCGATTTTAAAAATTCTTTTACTGTCAAAATCAGAAAACAATTTGTAATGAAACTGCCATTGTAGATCCCACCACACGTCAAGTGTGTCGCTGCACTACCTCGTAAAATGTCAGATGACGCACTCAAGCCGGCGACGCCAGTGACCAGTTACGTGATCAACATTGGTTGATCGCGCCATTGGTCAGTGGCGTCGCCGGTTGGATGCGTCGTCCAGCAGCAAGGCGGAGACATTTTGGTGTGAAAACTGTGAGATGTGATTTTTTAGACAATAACTGAGACAACAAACACGTTGTTTCTGTTGTTGATTTCTTAAAATGCGTTGCAACAAAAATCGTCTTATTTTTAATTGTTATCCTTAAGACACTGACATTTCACAAGGTAGTGTAGTGACACACTTTAGTTGTGGTGAATTCTATAGTAATAGCTTTATTGCAAATTGTCTCCTGATTCTGACAGTAAAAGAATTTTAAAAATCGGTTAATATTTAGTGAAGTTGTAAGACGTACAAAAATGGTGCTATTTTTGCCCCACCCTGTATGTACAGTGTTCACGCAAGTTTATCACAAATTCTGAACGTCTCAAGTCGTTTGAAGTCGACTGAAGTCGGCATGCCGTTGTCAAGTCAAGTCAAGTCGGATGTGCTCAAGTCGACCGCCGTCGACTTGGGGTCATTTTAGCCTCAAGTCGAGTCAAGTTTCTGTACCTCAGCGACTCCCAGGTCTATGGGGTGGTCGTCCTCGACCAGTGTCAGGCCTCAACCGCCTCATGTGCCCCCTCCCCTCAACTTCCGGGAAATCGAATACTACGTGTGTGGCATAATAACTAATGAGTTGAACAAATAATAATAATTTTTGGAGCTGCTAAAGCAAAAGGTATGATGCTTTGCGGAGATCAAAAAATGTTACACTAATTGAAATCGCACTGAAATTCGGCATATAACAACCAAAACACACGGATCAAGTGCAAAATATTTTTAGAGCTGAAGAAAAAGGCAAATCCAGATCTGCAATTGTACCATTCACTCCCAGCGGATCGGAATGAGTGTTTAGCCTGTACACCTCTATGTCGTATGCCGCGTTTTATGAAGGCATAACAGCAACCGAACCGTTAAGTCGATTCGTTGCGTTGAATAAATCGTGCCCGGCGCCCCATCACTAATCTGGCCGCTGTGTACGGCCGTGCATGTTAACGGACGTCGTAAGTTATATACGACAACGGATAGGAATACTTGTGGCTCAGCGGAGTCTCCATTCAACGCAACGCACGCAACAAACGCAAGAAATATACGCAGCTGACGCAGCGGCCAAACGCATTGCTGCGTTCGCTGTTTTCGCTGCGTTTCGTCGTCTGTTAAACTTGTTTCAGCTGTAGACGTGTTTAACTCCATGGCAGACATCTGTCCCGTGCTAGTTAGGTGGCTTGGTAGCCTAACGGTAGGATGTCGGACTTATGATCAACAGTTTGTGGGTTCGATGGACTACCGGTCGGTTACTGCTTGGTCGGCTAACTGTCTGCAGACGGGTAAACCATAACACCTATGTCAACTCAGCCTTCCATCCGTCCGATGTATAGGTATATCGGCCGGTCTGGCTGGGGTTAAGGTGGAGCGCGTTCACCTATGTCAGGTGACGCTCCGTAGCTCTGAGATGTGTTTACTATAGAGAGATATACACCACCATTAACCTATTTTTAACCTACAGTATAGTGGGCCAGTTAACTGGCGGGAGCGATTACTGCAGAACTACGTGAAGTGAAACGTGTGCAGACACGAGCGACAGAGAGCAAACTGTAAGTAAGTAAGTAAGTAAACTGTCAGAGCGCATAATGTCGGCAAAAAAACAGGCCGAATCTAAAGTACAAATGTTGATGGGACAGGCCACTAAGGAAGCCGGGAGTTATTGAGAACGTTTTGAACTGGCGACGAAAACAGTATGTGAGGGCACAATTATTGCGAATATCAAGACGTAAGGTATTCCAAGTGATAGTAGGGGCTACCGCTAAACTACCAGAACCACAACATGTGCGGAAGCGAGGGACGGAGAGCAATAATTAAAGTCCGATGCACGCAGACTACGAGTTCTCGAGATCGAACATATATGTAATATTTCAGCAATGTGTGTCGAATAGTATTTTTATTCTCGTTCTCGTTTTCGAGAATAACACGCAGTAATTAGTGGTGTATTTTATTCAGTTTTCTGGCGACGATGTTCCCATGTCTCTCGTGTAGTTTGTGCATATACGTGTTCAGCATGGATTCGGAGTACATAATTCAGCGAAACGCAATCCCGGTCGAGTAGACCGACCGTAAAGTTTGAACGCAGATACAGCGCTAAGCACGATCTACGCTGTCATAGAAGCTAATCTTATATTGATGCTCTATATGGATGGACTGTTCACTATATGACGTCTCGGTGCTGGTCCTACCGAATTATTTGCCACTCGAGTACTATATTCGCCTTGTTATACAGTCGTACGCTACTTTTACAAGTCAAAGTGTCTGCGAACATTCAAAAACTTTTCTGTTTTCGCCTCTTTTGGTGTTCTATTAATATTGTGTTAGCGTAAGTTTGCAGTGTGACATTAGCAGAAGAGCTGACTGATTTCTAACAATGTGCCGTTGTTTCTCGCCTCATGCAGTCATGCTCAGAATGTGAATGCCGAATTTTTACAAACATTCTGTCTCGTCGAGTTCACTGGACTCGGACTAATTAAACTCCACTACCTCACTGGTGAAACTTTACCGACATTTAAACGGCAGTAATGTATTTCCCTACGAGGACATGAATCGGGATGTACCCATTGGACCGCTAAATCTTGACTCTTGAGAAGCGACCGTTTGGGGCTGTTTAGTACTGCATAGTAAAGAATGGTTAGTGAGCCGCTACTATGTTTCAAGACGAACGAATGAAATATTTTAGTTTTTAAATTAATTCGAGGTTTTGGATATACTTTCCGGGATGCTATTTGCACTTTTTGACACATTTTTAGTTTCGTCGGAAGATTTAATTTTTTAGCCTGTATGCAGTTCTTCAGAATACATTTTTTTTATTTTAAATTAATGCGGGTTTAATTTTAGTTTTGCAGAATGCCTTTAAAATTCCAAATTTCATCTATTTGGCATTTTAAAACGCCAGTTGGCACTGGCATTTGCAGTTGTTTTGGCGGTGCGTGATGATGTGTGAAATGGTTTCGGTTTGCTAATAATCAGCTGAGTCGCGCCTCTGTCTTATGTCACCAGTGTTTCAACGTGTACGCTGGAAAGTGCCGTTTCACGATCATAATTATTGTTCAACCGATTTGCGTCACACAAATCTCATTTGCATTCGTTTTGTCGCGGTTAATTTTCGTTTTAGTTCTTCAGTTTGCTTGCCGTGATATTTATTTTACTTCGTTATCGTTCTTGTTGAACCTAACAATTCCAGTTCACGTTTTTCTAGAATGAAGAAGACCGATAATTCACGTTCCGGTTCTCGTTTCAGTCGCTGAAACCCATGATCAAACAGACGGACAGTTTGTGCCAATCACATGCAGCGTTGGGGGGGAGTTGACAATCTATTGGACGCGATGCCGGCACGCAGCGTCACACGGCACTGCGCATGCGCGACTTCATCCCCGGAACCGGAAATGCGCAGTGCAGTGGCGCGTCGTCGATCAACCCTGCGCGGTCGGAACGACCCGATTCCGATCCACCGTGGAACGATCCGCAGTTCCACTGAGCGTCCCACCTGCATAACAACAATTTTGTCTCGTGTACAAATGATATTTGCAGTAGTCCACGAACAGTAAGGGAATGAAAAAGGAAACAGCAACATTTGCGCTACTGGTACCTATGTACTAACTTGATAAAAAGAAAGGCGCTGCAATTGCAAAAACAATTATTATTAAAACAATTTTAAACAAATTATTAAAACAATCATTATTATTACAATTATCATGCAATTATTATCATTGTTTTTTATTCAAGTTTTTACTTTTTGTGATGTGATTTCATATATATCATGGGGGTTTAGTAATATGCAGTATTTTCAGAGCTTATGATTTTCTCTTTTCTTTTTTACCGTAATAATCCGCACTTGGTTATGAATCAAGATAAGCCTATACAGGCCTAACCATTTAGTGCCGTGAGTGCTTCACCGTGGATTATTTCCCGCAAATAGTTGCACGGGATTCGTATAAAGTAGGCCTACAGTGTCTGCTGTCGAGCGAGGGACTGCCGGGCCCTGTCTTCGCAACAGTCCCTTCTGATTGGCTGGAAAAATTGCATGATCCGGTCCAATGGGAACTCTCGTATTGCGTTTGCTTGTATGCGCTGAAGCTGATAAGACGCAACGACGACTTTCGGGCAGAGATTGTTCGCTGCGGTCTGTCCCTAAGCAGCTACTAGTCTTGCGTCGTGTGGTGACCGGCGTTTCGTTGCAATGCCAATATACAGTGTACGATCCCTCTAAACACGGCCTATACGGCACCGGTGGGTCGGCATATTGCGACTTAAAACAACCGCCAGTTGTCGATGCAGTCAGAAGTAGCCTATATAATGGACAGCACGTGTCTAGAAGCGCTAGGAGCGCACAAACTTTCGCATCAAAAAATCTAACCACACTGCTTATTCTTTTACTTGGCGATTTGTTATGTGCGCAAGAATTGTTCGGCATGTTACCTGTGTTTTTCGTAACGTCTATCAAGCGATCTAGTCGAAATCGTAATCGTCATCGTCGTCATCATCATCATCACTGTCACTGTCGAATCCAATATCATTGTTGCTGACTACGGCTCCGATCAGCAACATTGCGATCACCACGGCCGGCCATAGCGGTAATAAACCTGTAGCCAAGATTATCGCCAGAACGACCAGTGCTAACGAAGACTCTTCTTCGTCTGTCTCTAGCTTCTGTATAGCTTTCCGGCAGTTTGGGTTCGCCCTTTTCGGCTCAAAGCTTACAAAATTCACGGCTCAGCAATGTCTCGGTAGTGATTTTTTCAGCCTTTCGTTGCATGCACAGTTCGATTAGTGTTGCTCTTTATTTAATTGAGAGATTTTTCGCGGATAATACTGTAACAAGGTTTCCCGATGTTAAACTTTCTAACAGGATGTTGACTTCGCACGCGTGTTTCATCTTCGATCTACAACTTTCGTACACGGTTGTTGCTGATGTGGCGGCGGTGACGTCATTGTTTCTATGGCAACAGATTGGCAATGCGATACCAGGATGTGACGGACTGATACGCGATACCATAAAGCGTTTAAGACGCGTTCGGTCTTGACAGGTATAGCAGCTATGGTGGCCGGAAATAGACAGAAATGCGGCGTGGTGTCGCAAGGACACCGCGCGATGCAGCAATCTTGATGCGATCAAATCGTCCGAGAAAGCTTAGAAGCATCCCTGGGCTACATTTACTGCGGGTCAGCCAGTGTGAAATTCACGGCATCGCTGAAAAGGTAGGTCTGCATGGGAAGGGGTAGCTTTCTTCTGAGAAATCTCTCAATCTTTCACTTAAATTTTTTGGCGAGCTAAACAGTCAGTGAACCAGATAGTCAAACATTCATTCTGTAAGCCGAGTAAAACATAACAATTTACTGGAAAAGTTTGTAACGATAACGTTTACGTACAACTGTTAGCAAGACGTGACAAGTTCGTCAGAACACTTAGGACAGCGAACAGTTAGCCTTAGGACAAATCCTAAGTAAAAGCAACCTTGCACAGCGATATTTACATTTAGCCTATGTTTTGTGCAGTGCGGTGTGTAAAGGCCGCTCACGGTCATCCAAGGTCGTTAATTTCTGTAGCTCAACTTGTTTAATGCGGCAATTCGTGCTACTAGAAAGTCTCTACAGTTACTGTGCGCATCTCTATTACACGGACACATTTCTCGCCGCGCGCAAATAACCCTACGCGTATTGTCGTCGTACGTGCTTTGCGCGTACTGTCGTAATAGACTTTGCCTAGGAAGCGACCGTCGTCCGACTCTGGCAATTACGACGTATACACTACCCGCAGTGAGGATTGCAGAACCTCCTTTGTTCGTGTCTTGTTCCCGAACGAACCCAACACGGCGCAGTGCTGTACGTAGTAGCCTACGCGGGAATGAAAAATATCAACCGGCGATGTAGCGTCGAAATAACGAAACCACACTTAGCTCGCACTATAGTACGGTACGTTTTCGCAATTTTCGGCTGCAGTCGTGCGTCGTAAAGCAAACGACGGTGATTTGTAATCTGAGCGTCGTTTTAGTACGATGCCGCACTGTCTGGAGTGGTAATTTTACTAAAGCTTAGTTCAGTTTGATCTGCCGTAAATTTTTTTTACACGATTTTAGAATATGCAACGTCTTTAATACCAACATACCGGTATAGAGTACTGGTGTAGATGAAGTAATCAAGTGGTTAAGTAATAAAAAAATTCATCATATCGTCGACATAATTTTACCGTTTACAGAAGTATATGTCGTGCAACTCCAGCAAAATGTAATGACGGCGCAGAGTTGTAGTACTGAACTATTTATTGCGTCTTCTTGGCCACCTTTCCCCTCTGACCGGATCAAAGGAATACATATGTTTGTTGAACAACAGACGGAAAGATCACGACACAAAGACAGAGCAGACAGACAGACCGACAGTGAAACCGGACATTCATAAGTCTTCCACAGCCGATTTTCAAAGAGAAGTAGGCCTAGCAAACAATAAAATACGTTTATCTCTAAAGACGCCAGCCAGCTAGCTTTTTTCCAGTTGTTTTTATTATCAAAATGCAAAAAAATACCCGAAACGAATGAAGAGTTGATAATAATCAACCTCCGGCCGGTGTATTTTGGCACTATATCACTTTTTGGACTCAAAAATCTTTTTTTCTGTGGTGTCTAATGTAATTGTAGCTTGACATAACATGAGTGTCCTTCTTGTCAAATGGCATCGCTTTCTGTCCAACTTTAGCACAAGTAACGGACGGACAGACCGACCACGCTACGGTGACATAATGTGTTGCAATAGCTGTTAGCGATGCCGCCTATAATAATAACACAATGGTCATTTACTTTGTTACTTCTAGCATATTCTAAATCTGACTGTATTTCACAACGCGTTCATGGTGTGAAGTTATTGCAATCTTGATTTATCAGTGCACGATGTGGGTAGTGAAAGAATGTTTAAAATCGATAAATAATTAAGAAAGCTACCACGCAACTCGCATAACATCGTCACAGGCAGCTTTCTGGTGACTAGTAAAACAATTTTTCTGGCAAGCCTTTAAAATTGTTTGTGATGTGCTATGACCTATCAAAATCTGCCATCGTTGACGTGACGTTGTAATGCTACCATTGTCTTCTTTATTGTGACGTGGAAGTTGGAACCACTACACATCTTAGATATGATATGGCAGCGGATCACTTTTTACGACCCACCTTGTAATCCAACACGACAGAGTGTATCTATCATATAGTATGCACTACAGTACATACCACAGTGCTGAAGTGGATAAGCGTGTACGCAGTACGAGCTTATACTACTGCAGACAGTGCGTACTTCGTTAGCCTACTACATACTTATTCGCGTTCAGATCGAATGCATATATAGACTACGCCGTCGTTTGTTTTGTGACGCACGACTGCAGCCGGAAGTTGCCAAAACAGTACTCCTTGCTAGCTGAGTGCAGTTTAAGCAGTGTTTCGGCGTGCTTGGTTGCCAGTCAGTCACTAAATAGTCGGTCAGTCAAACTCAGTGTGTCAGGGTGTGAAAGTTGAAACTGAAGTATTGACAAGCAAATAGCTTAGAATGAGCTGTTGCTGACGACAATTAAAATGAATGAGAGACTAAATAAATAAACAGCATTGCAGGTTATAAATAGACTAGGCCTAGACGACGCGAACGTTAAACGAACTCCGATGTTTGCCAATGACAGTTAATCAGAACCGTCACTGATCAGCCGTTGCAGTGAGACAGGGCAAATCGAGAAATTAAAAAAAATGCGACGCAAAATTTGCATTTTGTTTCGCACTTTACACTTAAACAGATTTCGCGCTTTCGCACTTCACAGTTAGCACTTTAGCTGCAAGCATCATGATAAAATAAAATCGAACACACTTCCGATCACGGAGCAAAATTTCGTGGCGATCGGCCGACCAAGCACGGAGAACTCGCAACGAAAAAAAGAAAAATAAATGCCAGCAAACATAGTTTTGCCCCGAAAACTAACGTTTACGGGCGGAATAAAAATATAAATTGTACGACAGATCTTCGCAAGTAGAGTTTGCGCGACGGACGGTGTATGATGCCCGCTGCATGCATTGCTTTGTAGTAAACATCCACAGTGTTGGTGAATGACGACTCGTAGCTGTTGCCAGCACCAGGTCACATTGCCACGGCAATGAGCCAAAAGTCTGCCGACCGTCCCATAGCAGCAATCCGTCGGTTGGTGTGCTGAGATGGACAAAGGACACACAGACAGACAGACGTAAGCTTTTTGCTAAGATTTGCTCAGTTTTAAAGAGGTGTATCAGCGACAGCTCAACTATCTGCACACTGCAATGTATTCTATAGATTTGCGACGTAGGCCGGTGTCGGCACTGTACCGAGCTTAGCTGTCTCATAGCTTAAGCTTAATCGATACGTACTAGTGCTAATGCTATCCACGTAGTGCCAGCCGTCCTGACAAGTGTTCTCTTTGACTCTATGCATACTGTTGACTGCTAGGCATGGCATACGCAGTGTTATTGCGCCACGGAAATAAGCAAACACATACCAGAGTAATTTGATAAAAGGCGGAGTCGCTTTCTGTAGTTGCCCGGTGACAACGGCAATTTGCAATTGCATGATTTGGCTGCGGGCAAATCTCCCCTTTCCTTGAGGTTCAGGGATCCCGCAAGTGTACCTGTCAAATGACGTCTAAATCCATCGACCGCTTTGAGCAGTGTGCACGAATGCGACAGACGACAGACGACAGTCAGGCAGACCACGCCACGGAGGAATGTGTAGCAATAGGCACAATCGCTTGCGCTGCGAGAAGCGATTCTCTTTATAACAATTTTATGCCATGCTGAATATCATAGTCGTGGTTTAAAATTGGCTCTACTGAAGTGATAGCGGATTGTGATGTTTCTGGTGAACAGAGAGCCCCTCTACCCTGAGTTAGGGTGTCTGGGGAACGCTGTAAGCACGCGCATTTCTGGATATGAAAAAGTTTCGAGAATGCATGTATAGCGATTATAAATATTTTTAGTCGAAGTGCACAAGCTCACATTTACAACTGTACAACAAACTGTTACTAGTTTGGGGAATCGCCTTTTGTCGTTTTAAGCAACGTCTCGGTTTGGTGTGTTACAAACCGCCGCCAAGGTTAACTCTAATTCTCATCCATTTTAATGGTAAATTTTATGGTTACTTGTTTCGAATGGTTTCTTCGAGTAGAGGTTGAGAGGCGTTGTAGTAAATCTAGATTATAACATTGTTGTAGAAAACTGAATCGTCCAACGCTGACCCCTTGTATCATACTCGTGCTAATCAATCCTCAAACGAAACCAGAAGATAGCAATCATAACACTTCGAAATAGTAGGCCTAATGTCAATTCACAAATATACCATATCAAACACCATAAAACACTCACGACGTTGG
>Ga0056128_1012679_pt1 | contig 10284 bp, 8 predicted proteins | sample WorMetLIZISLAND2_FD_71113 | JGI IMG/M metagenome (GOLD analysis project Ga0056128, IMG submission 71113) | Marine gutless worms symbiont microbial communities from Max Planck institute for Marine Microbiology, Germany - Olavius geniculatus... ... | reverse complement strand
AGCTATTAATACTGAGAACATGCACAGATAGATGTCAGAGTTTAAAGGCCAATGCCATAGGCCTAATGGTTTTTGCACCGTGTGGCACACGGCACAGATTATTGCTCTAACGGGCAGGCACTCAGTCACGCAAAAAGACGCTACTTTCTCGGGGAAGAAGTCACAAGACTATAATTGTAAAATTTTAATGTCAGCAAAGCCTGGTTTTTATTCAAAGCAGCGTACGCAACGGACCCAACGCAAGAGTAAGTTACGTTTTGGCTGTTGCATCATTTGCATCATGCTGCGTTCGTTCTTTTGTTGCATTATGGCTTAATTGCAAGCTTGCATACTTTCCTCGCGTCGTCTGTGTTACGTGCGTTACACTAAATTGATTGACACAAACAAGGCTTAAAATACTATTATTATTTTTCACTGTCACTGCCTTGGTTGTTGATGCGGCTGCAGATCAAGCAGGTCTGGAACGAAGCACCGATCGAGTCCGGGATGTTGGATTATCTCAAATTCGTCAAGATTATCAAACGTGGCAAAGACGACGATTAACTATCTCAGCGTCATTCGCTGATTCACTGACACGATCTATTCTTAGTATTATAATTCAGATTTTTGTTTAAACCCGCCACGTACCGTACAATGCTTATTATACCCGCCCCTGTTAATTTTCGTTCCCCCCGTAGTTATATGTTTCACTTTGTACGCGTCCATTTATATTTTGTTTTCCAAGCCTAACTTTATAACGAAAAGTCACGTAAATTTAAAATTTGTGGCACACGATCTCTGCGATAGATGTGAACGGTTCTGATGTTTTTTTTTGCATTCAGTGAGCTCGAAGACGTTACAAAGTTAGTTAAGACACGAAATGCGCTATAATTTTGTACATGATGTGATTGGATAGTGTTCAGACGTGGTGACAATGTTGTCCGCAGGCAGACCCGCCGAGAGGGTGAGGTAGAGGGGAGGGGGTAAGTTACCCCGGGCCTCGCAACGTTTGGGGGCCCTGCCGTCGCTCAAAAATATAAAATACACAAAAATGCACCATTTTGAAAAAAAATTCCCCAGGGGGCCCCGCAAAAATGTTTGGGGGCCCCGCGAGAATGTTTCCCTGCCTCCCTCCCCGCTGTGGCTCTCGATGGGCCTGTCCGCAGAATGAATAAACTGAAAGGCGAGCACTTAGAGAGGTAAAAGGCCAGAAGCCATGACTTTCAGTTCAGCCTTGAAATACATCGCAATAATTATTGATCAACCACAAACTCAAACGTAGACTCACAAACCTGAGACACGCAATGAAGCTTACAATTATTATTATAGATTCCCATGCTGCACGTTTGTAAGCATACACGGTCAGACCAAAAGTTATTTGACATTTACTGGACAACCGCTTGAATTTTAACGCAAAGTTTCACACACTTATTATCTGTTTATAAGATCTGCTTGCACAGGCTGAGCGGCTGTTGATACTCCTTTACTATTGCAAGCTTACCGATTTTTTGTGGATTAACATCGTGATTTTGCACGTTCAAAAACTTAATTACGTGAATTACGTGAATTACGTAAATTACTGAATTACGTGTATTGAAGACAACCGGGTTCATCTTGTTGTTCGTAAAGCCAAAGTGACGTAAACTTTATAGACAAAGTCTGTGAAGTTTTTTGTGAATTTCTGATATTATTTATTGACAATTTCTCGCACAAACTGAAATCCGTCGTTAAACTTAAGCAGGCACTGCAGGTAATGGACAACTTGCCATCAAAAAGGCTGTTAAAAATTTAATAAAAGATTAAATGCATGCGTAAAGCTGGCGGTGGACACTTCGAGTTATTACAAATGTTCTCCGAATGGCAGTATGTTTTTCTGCAGCGCAAACATCTTGCGTCTTTCGTTCTGCGCGCATTTTGCTGCATGTAAACGTGATAAATGATTACGTAGCTAAAGAAAAAAAATTAAAACAAATTCCAAGCGGTTGCCTAGTAAAAGGCAAAAACAATCTCGGGGGATTACTTTTTGCCGCACCTCGTAGATAGCAATCACTCTGTCGTGATAGTCACGCGATCAAAGAAAGTAAATTCGAGTTTCGGTCTATTTTGAGCTCTGCAGAGCCGGGCGATTGCGTAACGGCGGAAGGATAAGCCTGTCGTTCGGTTTAGGCCGATATTCCTATTCATTAATAACGCTGTAACAAAAGATCTGTAGATAAGTATGGGCCCTATGGTATTGCCTCGAACATATGAAAATTTATTTTTGCGGACTCTTGCGTGAAAAATCGCTGATAGTTTATTAACATGCATCGACTTCAATTATTTTTGTTTGATGACATAACGGTCTTATTGTCACATTACGCCTTGTAATTTGTCTGTATTAAAATTAGTTCAGATATGGATTCGATTTTGTAATGTAGTGATATTTTAGGGAAAACTTTTTTTATTCTGTAATGATATGTGAAAAAATGAGCGCGTCATGGTATGCAAGTGTTTCCGTTGTGTCAGTGTTCAAACGGTCATCAAATTAAGTGATTGCCATTCAATTACGTCTGACCGAAGTGTCTTGCGTTTTTTTATGTTAAATAATCAATCATCAGTCAAAGCTCAAAATGTATAGTCACAAGTCAGCGTTTCGGGTTAAAAAGTTGGGACAAAAAGTCACAAATTTCCGCCAGACTGCTGGAAATTTTAGGCAGAAGAGAAATATCGATGTTTAAAATTAAAATTGTGTTCGCGCACGTTTACAAGATGAGGGATTTCCAGCCTCAGTCTTTGTATTTTAAAAGGAAATTTTTCGAAAGGCAGGTTTTTTGGGGTGGGGGTGGCAATTTTCGGGCCTATCCCACCCCTGCCGTGAGGCCACTGGTGAACGCTGTCCGTCTTTAGTCCTAACCGAGCTGCGAGTACTCGATTTACCTGCCCCGGAGGAATATAAGGCTAAGTTGACCTGGGACCACTTCATCACTGTCCAGAGATACATTTGCGAAAAAGCTCAAAACTCATTTATTTGGCTGCGAGCGCTCTTGAGGTCTTCTCTAATTGGGCGCTATACACATTGATATATTCATTCATCACGGAATGGTTTATCTGTTCGAAAATAGTCACTCATCCAAGTATAGTAACCTGAAAGCGTAGGACAACCAAGTTGATCAAACACAACTAGTCAACCACTAGATTGTACGCTACCATCTTACTCCGCACTTTCTTGGTAATCGTTACAGTGTGGACCAAAAAAAGTAAGCTTTTGTACTTTTTTATGTCTTTGCTAAATATTGGCCAATTTCCACAATTTTTTCACCAGTAGACTCCGGAAGAAATTTGCTACTTAGTGACATGCACAACACACTTATTATGTCGCTACATTACCTTGTAAAATATAAATATCCAAAAAATGTACAATATCTACACATGGTAATAAGGTCGAGTGGTAAATTTTTGAAGTATTTAAATAAAATGTTAAATATAAATTATAATAAGTGCCAAAAAGGTTTAGATGTAGCTACGGAGTAAGGTTTCATGTTTCAAAAAATAGTGCACAGCTTATAGGGCTGCACAATTGAAATACATTGCTCTGCATGCTCATGCAGTTAACTGAGCAAGATTGCAGCCGTCAAAGAGTACATTGAGAATTGGTGCACAGTTAAATAGTTGAAATTATTGTCTGTCCAATGCAATGCATAGCATTGGACAAAGTTTAAAATCAGCTGAGTGTTCCTGCGTCCGTCCGTGCGTCCAACTTTTTTTAAAGCTTCCCCTTTCTTTACCCTTCCCTTCCTTTTTCCTTTTTTCTTTCTCCTTTTACCCTTTCTTTTTTCCTTTCTTCCCTTTTTCTTTCTTTTCCCTGTCCCTTCCCATTCCCTTCCCTCTGCTTTCTCCTTCCCTTTTTCCTTCTCCTTTCCCGTTTCCCATTTCCTTCCCCTTTCACTTTCCTTTCCACTTCACCTTCCCCTTTTCTTTTCCTTCTTTTTCTCCTTTTCCTTTTCCTTTCTATTCTCCTTCGACTTTTTCCCCCTTTTTTTCGTTCCCCCTTTTTTCCTTTTCTTTCCTCTTCTCCTTTTCATACCCTTTTTTTTCCTTTCTCTTCTCCTTTCTCTATTTCCTTCTTCCCATTACTTTTCCTTCCCCCTTTCCTTTCCCTCGCCTTTTCCTTTCCCTTTCCTTCCTATCCCCTTCCTTTTTTTCTTTTCCTTCTTCCTTCTTTCTTTCCATGTCAACATCCGTGCGTCCAACATTTGAGGAGCTATATCACACCTCATACGATAGTGTGAGTGTTGTAAGGACGACCTTCAAAGTCTATGGGAAAAGGCAAACTTTGACCCTCAGCCAACCAAAAACCCCTAAACCGATCGTCACCAAATTTGAATGGCGTGATTATGTCGTAGACCCCTACCACCAAAAAAATTTGGGCTTAATCCGCGCAGGGGTTTTGCTCCCCATATAGGTGAAATACCGGATGGCGCTAAAAACGTCTCGAACTTTGCATAACTATAATGGCGCGTATACTTTACGGAGATAAATTTCTTTTAGTACATTTGTAAAGCAACATGTACTATCACTTGCTTATTAATTTCAGTAACCTCACTTATGACACCACTGAATGCCGCTTAATGACGTAATGCGAGTTAAAAATCTAATTATGTGAAGACAGCATTCCAGTACATCGCATCAAAGCAACTCAAAATTTTCTTCGACACACCACACCCGATTTCGTCAGCTCACAGAAATGGAAAACGCATTCAAGAGATTTGAATTTACTACATTAGTCTCAGTTTGGGATACCTTGCAATAACTTGTCTGTGAAGGAAGACCTAAACCGTTTGCAAACTCAAAGATCTTCAGAATATTATCTCAGACAAATGGCATGATGTCGCCATCAAACAGCCAGAATCAGAAAAGCCGTATAGTCGTGGGAAAAGCGTCTAGCAACAGTGGCAAAAGAGAATAAAGAACATATTCAGCATTTTTTGCTGATCAGTTACTGATGATTTGATGATTTGGCCTAGGGCAAGGAAATATTTGTTTTGTCAAAATTAGCCGAATCGTTTATAAAAAATAATTTTATTACCGTTGTAGCCGTGTTGGTGTTATATACAGAAAACGACAAAAATAATGTCGTAATGTTTGTTTGTTTGTTTGTTTATTTGTTCAAAGAGACATTCAATAAAACAGCAACAATGTTCAGCAGAACTGGAGCACGCGAGGCATAAAGATGCACTCACTGCGGCCCAAAAACTGTCAAGACACACACATTTCACCAGCCATAATACATCAACATACAAACTATTCAGGCAAACTATGTAGGCTTACTTTCTATTTTTATACCGAACTGCAATAGAGATTATTTGCAGGCCTATTTATTCACTTGTAGCTACGTCCGAGACCGTTGCAAAATGGGTTTAAAAATTTACGTGGTTTGAGCACCGTTTGAAAATGGGAAATAATTATAATGTCAACATAAAACAAAAAAAATGTTCGTCGTCTGTACGACCTGGAGACGAAATTTTAGCTAGACGCAAATTAGATTTACATTTCGCCGCGGTTTCTTTTTGGTGGGGCGATCGCCCCTCGTTCCCTAGGATCGACGCAATTGTTTGAAATTATTGTTTCAGAGGTTTTTTGGATGTTGTTACATGGAAGCACTTATTTTTATCATACGTCTGCACCAGTCCTCCACCACGTGTCTATCATACGATACCGCGCCGGAGCCTTCAACATACTGAAGTTGGCACGTATCCAGAAGAAGAAGAAAAAACAAAACACTGGTTCCGTTTTGTTTCGCATGTATGCACGGCATAACGTGAGCCCCGAGGCGTCCACCTGCTGAAGGCAGTTTGCCGCTTGCAGCATGCTATTAATGTCGGTCTATTGCTATTGTAGGCTACTGTTTCTTTCTCCTGGGATACCGATACGCTGTATAAGAGCAATAGTATTATAGTAGTGTAATTGACGCAGCGATGTGGTGTGAGATCTACCGCGGGCCGTGTCTGTGAACTATCCTAGAGTACATTCAACTTTCTCCCAGTTGTACTCATCTTCTTACCCTCAACGGGAACTAAAACTACAAAACTGCAAGCAACGGATATGAGGCTGAGTCGGCCTGGCACAGTACCTGTCACTCGGGTCTTGCAGCACTACAGTTCCCGCTGAGGGTAGGAGGCTGAGTTAAATCAAGGGGAAGTCGAATGCGCTTTAGGTCTATAGAAGAGTTGAGGTCAGCAAGTGGGCTGCCAGCTATGGAAGTTGACGGTGGTAGCGTTGTCACGACATTGCCGGCTGAAGTCAAAGACAGATCTACCGTGCCTGATGACAGTCCGACGCGGTCATGCCGCGCCCTGGCGCTATTCCTCGCCGACAACCTTCTGTCTGGAGTGGTAATCGGTCCGCTGGTCGTTTGCTATTGGCGGGGTACTTGGGAACTGCTCGACGTGTTTCTGTACCCCGACAACAAGGCGGCTAGTGGCTGGACTTGCACCGCTGTAGGTAACATCGGCCTGCTATGTATAGTTTATGCCCAGAAACCACTTGCGCGGTGGATGCACGCCGACAACACACTGCACTGGCTGGTCGGCTATCATCTCTATACGTACGTGCTGGGAGGTCTGAACGTCTGTCACTGGAGAGGCGTTTGGGTTCTACTCGATCACTACACCGGCGTCAGTGTCCTCAGCTCGTGGACCACCTTTGCTATTGGTGATAGCTTTTTCTCCATATCGATACGGTAGTTAATAATTAGCAGTATTGCCTTTGGATGTGGACAAAAGCAGAATAGATAGGGCTAGGTAAATCTGTAGCTTTGCAGTGCAATTTATCGCGTGAGACGTGCAGTCATCTTTTATTTTTGCAGAAATATGTAAAAAATATTTTGAGCAGTTTACATCATTGCAGTACGGTGTCACATAATCATTATTACCGGTGTCGTCCTAATCGGTCTATAATTTCTTCAAAATACCCGCCGTTTGCCGACACACAAGCTTACCTGCAGCGCAAGCACGCCTAGACCCCCTATATTTTCTGACGGTCCCCAAAATGATCTATGCTGTGTCACATATTTTCTGGCCCTTGTGTTTCTCGAGGTAGGCCAGTCTGCAGCGACACGATTCAGTTGTAGTCCATCTTTACATGATTAGTTCATTGTGACTTCGGCGGGAAATGTGTCTGTGAATTTTTTGTTTGAAAATTTGTCAGCTGTTGCTGAAGTTATACCGTATACCGTTAAATAGCTGAGCGCTTGAGTCGATTCAAATAGAAGACAAATGACTCGGCAGTTTGAGATACATACAGATACATACATACAGATAGCATACAGATAGCAGTTGATAGATGACTGTTGTATAATGTGCGTTCTGTTATTATATTACATGCACTGGTGCATCGAATTGTCGTTTCTGTACATACAGGTTTGCTTACCTGCCTGCTTCGTGCTTACCCGCCCTGTCCTGTCGTGCCTTTCGTAAACCTGGCCAAGGACTAAATTTGATCGATGATCAAATTTAGATCTTTAAGAGCTTTAGTAGCAGAGACACGGTTTAAAACATACAGGATGCGGCAAAAAAGTAGCCCCCTAAAGTTTTTCGCTGTTTTCTCAGCAACCGCTTGGAATTTTAATTCGAAATCTTACACATTTATTTGCTGAAACCCCCTACATCTAACTGCCTAGCAAAATTTGATTCTGTTAAAAAATGACGAATTTATAGACTTTTTAACATGACCGTCTACCGATTTTTCAGCATTCAAAAAATGTTCTGGCTTCAACGCCAATTTAATAACATCGTTGAAACGACACAGTTAATTAATGATCAAAAGCCAGAATTCCATTGTCAAAGCAAATGTTCGAAGTGTTCACCACCAGCTCCAAGCAACAACACCAGCCTCCAGTCGCCTTATTTGAGAAATCTTTTACAACCTTGTCGATAGGTCCCTGTGGCAGGTTGCCCCAGATAACCTGAAGCGCTTGCTTGAGTTCAGCGATTGTCTTCGGCTTTGTATTAAGCTTGCGGTAAGCTTCCAACATTGCATCCCACACACGTTAGTCCATTGGGTTCATATCCGGTGAATTTGGAGGCCACTGGTCTTTGTTGATGAAATCTGGACAATTGGTCCGCAGCCAGTTCTGTGCCCTGCGCGGCGTTGCCCGCTACGTGTGTGCTGACGCGCCGTCCTGCTGGAAGATGAATCCAGTGGGCAGCCGGCGACTGTTTTAAAGGAAGGATAATATTAATGATAATTTATAAACAATATAAATTGCTATTTGTCAAAACGTCACTGTGACGTCATCGGCAGTAACGTGTAACCAGTTTTTGAAAATTAAATAGCATTTTTAGCATGAACATTTTTCAATGCCGAAAAATCGGTAGGCGGTCATGTTAAAAAATCTATAAGTTCGTCATTCTTAGCAGAATCAAATTTTGTTTGGCAATTAGATGTAACAGTTTTCAGCAAATAAACGTATAAAATTTCAAATTAAAATCCCAAGCGGTCGCTGAGAAAACGGCGAAAAACTTTAGGGGGCTACTTTTTTTGCCGCACCCTGTAGAATAGCCACATACTTATTAAAAATATTTATTAAAAAAATTTTATATACGTATTATATACACTACAGTCACGTGAGATCATTCTGAGAAAATATTGTAGCAACAACAACAGCAACAACAGTAACACGTTTAGAATCAGTTTTCCTGTGCCAGTCTCAGCATTTGCAAAAAATTGACCATGATCCCGATTAAAATTTGCTGAAACAGGCTTACGCTGGAAATTGTCACCTCACGTTCTAATTCCTTATGGTAAAAAATCCTGAATTGTTAATTTGTTATCTGAAATCCATACAAAACTCCAGATAGCAACCAAAATTTAAGCAGTTTCTCCAACATAGGCCAATTTCTCCCGAACCTTGTCACATAACTTGTTTCTCGGCGAAAGCGCGGTACTAATTTTCTGCTAAGAAATATCATAGTCTGATTTTGATGATTTGTAGTTATTGATTGTCGTGTGCGTTTCAGGCCAGGTTGGTCTGTGGATTTTTCTCTCGAGCAAAAACGCGTGCGCGCCGCCGAATATGGTCATATTCGACAGAAAACCAAATCTGTTCGAATACTCGACTCGCTTCAATACACAGGTACCTAACGTCGCATTGTCCACAGCAAACAATCCACGTGTGTGTGCAATATGCTTACCGGAATAATACAGTCTGCTAAAGTACCATTAAAGCTCTTTATATGGAAAGCCATGGCAGAGCTACGGAGCGTCAGCTGCCATGTGAGATAACACATCCGACCCAGGTGAACGAGTCCCGCATCAACCCCAGCCAGACAGGCCGGTATTCGATTTACCTCCGCCGAAGGGTTGAAAGGCTGAGTTGGCCTTGGTATTGGTTATATACCGAGATGGTTTTTCTGTCCACATACAGTCACCCATCCAAGTAGTAACCGCCTATATACAACGGCTCAATCGGGCGTCGAAACCACGACCTCTCGATTGCATTTTAGCAGGCCGCCGGAACCGACTACAGTCGGTCACGGTCGTAAGTCCAACGTCTTAACCGTTAAGCCCGCAAGCCACCGGTGGCGCAGATCTAGTAAGTAAGTAAGTAAGTAAGTAAAGTGTAAATTTATATAGCGCATACTCAAAAAGATCTCTAATGCGCTTAATACATCTAGCCCATACGCTAGCGAATACGTAAAAAATGTAATCGCATAATGGCAGAGAAATGTGTGCTTGCGAGATCGAAGTGATTCCCGTTCAGTGTGTAAAACAAAATGTGACGACCGGTTATTTGCAGTTGCCATCACAAGTAGTTTGTCCAATGCACTAGTAAATTGCACAGCTAATGTGTGCAACAACAACGTGGTTAGCATTAATGATCGGCAAAACAGCGAAAGTGCATTCGGTGCGGCGCCAGTCCTATCTGTGGCTGACGCAATTTATTACTCACGAAGACATTTCATTTATTTTACAGCGTTGCAAGGTACAGGTCGCGCACAGATGTGGGGCGGAAGCAACTCAACTCGGCGCTGTAAATTGGGTAAGAATGTAAGCCCTATGACGGTGCTGTGTTGTGACGAGCAATGTAAACAAACTTTATTCTATCTTCGTATTGCCGGCGCAAGAGAGTTGGAGGCCCCCAAATACAGGGTGGTCCAAAAAAACTGCACAAAGTTTATGGCACCATAATTTTGCAACCGTACGTCGTAGAGTCAAGCGGTTTTCAGCAAAATGTTCTGAAAGAAATTCTTTACATGACTAAAGTCAGTGTTTAAATACAGCAATTAAATATTCTTTGTTTTGCTGCTGGCAAGTGAACTATGCAAA
>Ga0056128_1012677_pt1 | contig 10285 bp, 3 predicted proteins | sample WorMetLIZISLAND2_FD_71113 | JGI IMG/M metagenome (GOLD analysis project Ga0056128, IMG submission 71113) | Marine gutless worms symbiont microbial communities from Max Planck institute for Marine Microbiology, Germany - Olavius geniculatus... ... | reverse complement strand
CTACATTTTGTTTCTTTTATGTGTATTTCTTTTATGTGTGTGTTTTTGTGTTTTTATGTGTTGTTTGCTGTGTGTGTCAATGGTCCCTTGTGGACTGATTTTCAAATAAATGGAATGGAAATATTCAGCGAAAATATGGACAAAGTACAATTGCTTAGTTTTTTCGGCCACTCTGTCTCTGTCTCCGTCCATTCGTCTGTAACTCGATAGCAAATAGTTTTCCGTTAAAACAACTCAATTAGCCAGGATCACGCGAAATCTTCTGCAGTGTGCGCACTTTTTTCAGGGTCTCCAAAAGACGTTGACTGCGTATCGTCTGTGCGTTATACGATAAAAATTTGCTGCGTGTGACAAAAATGCTATTGGTTAACACCGATAAAAATTCGGAGAAATGTTAGAACATGTCAGCACAATTTTTGAGCATTTCGTGACTAAATCTGAGTTATTAGGATTATCGCTCGTAAGCAGATAGTCGTCACAATCAATTTAAGCACGGCCGTGGCACAACGACACGCTGTCCGAAACTAAGGCTAAGCTGACGTGATATAGTCAACATCTTGCTACAGTAAATTATGACGAAACTGGTGTATCGTGTTTACGAACCAGCAAGCGCCAGGTGCATTATGAAGTATTTCACGCGCGACCGTTTGCCGGACTTAGATGTGACGATTGACAGGAAGATGGCCAGATTTCCCGCCACGATCGCAACGAACAGAACGATCAGGAATATTATCTGCTCTTTCTGCACAGCAAAACACACAACACTTACACAGTTACACAATCTGTCGCTCAGAAAGTTATGCGTATGTCGGTCTGTCTGTACTTATAGCCTCTTGGATTGATTAAAAATTACGGATAGGCCTGCATTTCAAAACAGATTAAAAGAGGAAGCGTTGAAACATGAAAAAATTGATAAATTTAGGCTAATTTAGATCTTATACCTTCTGGGTCTAGATAGAATATTTTATTATCTTCTTGACTGTGAACAGCGCAATTTTACTATTGTTTTACACCACATTGAAAATAAAATTATCTAGGTAGCGGTTTAAACAGTATGTAGGAAATACGCAAAAACATTTACAAAGATTACAGTATATAAAATAGAATAGACTTAAATGCAATTAATGCACCAAAAAGTGACTTCGTGCTTGTATGCTCTATTGCCGTAGAAACAATTTGCTTTAAGTCTCATCTTATATAGACCTGCGGTGCGCCGAGTACAGTAAACTTGGGCCCCTATAGTTTAGAACTCTGTACGAGCCGGTATCGGAACCACAAAACGTGTAATTCTGTTCTGAAGTATAAGTTTCGTTTTGTTTATTTTTTGGCCTCGTTTAGTGACTTTTTCGGCATCAATTAGTTGTATTGTTACATTTTGCTAAATAGCCTATAAAACATGCACACATATCATGATAAACGATCTAGCAATTTTCGGCTCATTATGAAAGGCTCTAACTGAGATGTCGTACCATTGTGGGGGCGCTGAAATCGCGGGAGTGGACATCGTGGCACCAAGTAGCAAGGGTGGACATCGTGGGAGTGGACATTATGGGAGTGATTAGTAGTAGAAAGCTCTCATGTAGCCTATAACTATGAAACGGAACGCTATGTTTTTTGGACATGTCAACTCAAAGAATGTGAATAGTGGAGATTTTTGGATATTTATGATGCTACTAAATACTGAATAAGTCATCGCAAACATGTGAAATAAAGCACACAAGCAGTCTACATTAGTAGCAAAGTTCACAATGTCTGTAGTTAAAAGCACTGTCTCTAATGAAAAATACGCATCACCATCGTGATCATACCACGACAACCGGACACCCTGCATCCATCTCAGCAACTCGCATTGCACAGTTTTCAAAAAAGCGTGCGTGCCCACACGGCACCAATGCGAACCCCTCGCGCGGTGTAATCAGACACACCTCGCAGAATTGTGACTCTGTCACGGCCGACGCTGACGACGTTGTAGCTGTGGGTTTTTAACCGATATGTCACCGTATCTCACAAAACAAGAGGGTATATACAGCGTTATTTTACCAATATACAATGCGTCGTACAACAGGGCCAGTGTCTTTTCTCTCCAGATTTTCTTGTCCCCCCTGTCCCCCGCACCGCTGGAGGTTTTGATCGCTGCTTATTGCTGTTTCGCTCCTCCCTCAATGTCCACTCCCGCGATGTCCACCCCTGCATTTTTGACCGTGCCACGATGTCCACTCCCGCGATTTCAGTCGCTCCACCATTGTCGTAAGCCTGTATCGGTTTTTACGCGCGATAGCAGAATGTTTCGCGCGTCTTAGCCATGGCCGTCTGTCCGTCTGTCACACCCTTGAGCCCTATCAAAACAATGCAAGCTAGGATCACAAAATTTTCACTGTGGGCTGATGACATTGAACGACCTTGAAATCCAAAAACGGGTTTTCAATGTTTTTCGAGATTTTAAGCTGCAGCGTATATTTTAACAATAATTTGCACCGAAATTACTAAAGATAGACTAAAACAAGAAGCGTATAAAATTTTTAGCGTATAACATAGATTTTACTCGTCTAAGTTTCGATGTCCTAGGTTAAAAGAGCCACCCATATTATATTGATATAACGCGTTTCCTGTTAGAGAACAGGAAAAACTGTTACATAAGCCTATAAATGTTCAATAACCAAAAAAAACGAATTAAGCCTACGTTTGTCAGCGCCAATGGGACCGCAAAATGCTTTGGGCCTACCCGTTGGCACGCCTGGAATATTTTATTTCATTTCGTTTCATGATTTCCATGTAGACCTAGCTGAAACGACCGGCTTGGCCCGGTGTAACAGGTGTCCTCAAGCGTATCATTCTGGCGTAATAACCTGGCATAATTGACGGTTCCAGGCAACGTACATCGTGGCTGTCCACCATCAGCCGTCTTATATTGCATTACGCGTCACTTCGCGGCGCAGAGTGTGCCGCTCTGAAGGATATCTTGCCGACTGATGTCGAAAGTTCCCATCCATAATGATCACGGTGATAAAATAGGCTTAATATCAATGCGACGCAATGCAATGCTATGCAATGCATAGCCAACTAAATTAGAACACACAGTACAAAATTATACACACAGTCTAAAACAGTTATGCTTAGCTTTGTATAAGTAGGCCTAATATTTGAAGATTCGGCCACGGCCCGACACTGTTAACTAAGCTTTTATAAAGCTTTTAATGTACTTATTTATTTACTAAGATGCGGCATAAAATGCGCGTAGAAAGTAAGTATGGGCCTAAGCATAAGTAGCGCAAGTGAAACGTCACCGCGAGTAGCACGTCATCGCTGATGAAAGTTTCTACGCACCACACCGCGTACATTAATACCCCGTTTACACGATCCAGCAAACGTCCAGCAATTAGCACGTGTATTTTGAATGCATTTGCTGGAAATTTGCTGGACGTTTGCTGGATCGTGTAAACGGGGTATAACACTAAAGAAGACGCATCCAGGAAACGCGCAAAGCTGGCGGTAATGTAAACGCGGGATGCCGAAAATATCTCCAAACTTATTTCCACGACTGGCAACAGACACTTTAAAAACTCAGCCAGTGGGAAGGCCCTATACCAAGTGTCGAATTAAGTCATACATTGTAATTTTTGTGTCCATGGGGGGTTTTCGAGAATAGGCCATCGAATGCTGCCAATAAAATTCCACTCCGACCGACCCTCGTCGACACGGCAACAAAATTTGAGACAAAATGGGCTATAACTCGGCTTGTATCCTATTACATGTAGTATAGTATAAGAATTACGAGAAAATTACTGCCAAGTAAACAGAGCGAATGGCGTAGACAAAGTTTTAATCGGATTGGTCTGTCTGTGCCTATCATAGATGCTAAAACATTTTTATATTTATTACGAAAGTTTAAAATACATGTTTTTATGTTTTTTTTATTTAAAAAAATGTTTTTAAAATGTTTTTTGATTTTATTTTTAATGTCGTGTTTTTTTTGTTTTTATTAAAAATAAGCGTGCAAAATTACAAATATGATGCATTTCTCATGGGCATATTGCGTTTAGTCCTGTTCTCCATCTGTACCATAATCACCGTTACATAATAACATTCAGTACATTCTGGTCTTCAGTTTTCACAAATGGTAGGTTTTTGTTTTTAACCCGTTATTGTGCTAAATGTAGTCTACTGTTTTATGTATGTTTTTACATGTTTTTATAACAGTAAAGAAACATGTTTTTAAAACGTTTTTTTCGCAAATTAATGTTTTTAACATGTATGGTGTCTATGTGTCTGTGCGCAACAAAAGTTGAATGACAATAAATTACCGACCTCAAATTAAACATGAATGTTTTAAGGAAAAGTCCGGACATGAACCCCTAAAAATTTGGGGGTCAGCGTGACGTAATTTCTAATTATTTTAAGCGTTAGGCTTAAACTACAACAGCTCCAAAACGGTTAATGCTCTGAATTACTATTTTTGTACAAATTTACTTGGCGTTATGCACTGTCGCGAACGAAAGTCTGTTAGTTTTACATTTCCTTCTTATCGCGCACGCAAAGGGCGCCGCTTTAAAAGCATATAGGCCCCCAGCAGAAGATCGTGTTGCGTCAATTACCACACTATGCAGCCACTAATACCCCGTTTACACGATCAAGGTGGCTCGACGAGCTACTATATGTTAGCTGGACGAGCCAGCTCGATGTTTGCTCAATGCTTGCTCGATGTCTGCTTGATCGTGTAAACGGGGTATGAAACAACTCTCGATAGCTGGCTACACAGGAAGCGGCTGGCCATCTCTCCGTAGGCCACCCATTAAGCAGCATTAGCACAGTGTCTGTTTAACTCTGTTGGGAGTAGGTCATCAAAATATCATAAGCTTAGTGCTATGAATATCATAGTGCTGTAGCATTTTCCCGTAAGAACGAAGTACGTTTCCACAGCATGTCGTGTTAATGACTGATCTAACAGGCTTTAATCACGTAGTCTGCCGCGTGAACCCATTGCAGCTGAGCGACGGACCCCAAAGACTAATGTACATGACATTTAGAATGAACATGTGCATCGACAACCTCTAGAAATCTATCGCATATCAAGGTCATAGGCCAAAGGTCAAGGTCACGCGGGTTGTTTATGCTCTGTGTGCATGCCACGGCGGCTACTGCGGATAGTGCTTGGCCTTGAGCAAGGCCTGACAGTTTAGTTCCTTATTGTATTTGCTTCAAAAAAATCAGTAAAATAAATTTGAAAATTGGTTAACATTTTATGAAGAAATGGTGGCTTAGTTATTGACCCGTCTGTTCATGCTCTGACAACACGAATAGGCAGAAGAGTCCGAGTTTTTTTCAGTAGGCCTATTAGTATTCCAAGACACGTGAACATTGTACAACATGCTGTGATTGCTTTCTGGGCTGGAAGTCGTTGGTATGCAGATTAATGCTGGAGCCATTATGCACCGGCCACAATGCCGCATGGGTGCGATTGGGCATTTTTTTGTTTCCCAAAAGATAAGTCACTGTGAAGACAAGGCAACGTGCCATATAGCCGTGAGGTCTGGAACAGGTCAGGCGTTCACTGTTTGGTTCGTTTAGCGTAACGCATACTGTCTACCGTAAGTCAGAAAAAGTACAGAATTACTGTTTTGTAAGCAGTCTCCAAGAATGTTGCCGTGAAGCAGTATGCCTATAGTAATTAGCAAAACAAAATTCCAAAAAATATGCCTGCTAAAGGTAAACACTCTAGCGAGTTCTTTTGCCCACACTGCCCTAACGCACATGGTGTGCTAGTTTCTGAAATTTGCATTTCGCGAGGTAGTAAGCTACTTTTTGAAGGTGCGGTGGAATTTTTCGTCGCAAATTCTTTGCAGAGTAAGCGAGTAGCCTAACAGAATTCTGACATTCGAACAACACCTCATGCAGTTATCACAAGAAATCGGTGGCGCAGTTTTTGAATCAAACCGAATAAGTAAAAACTAACGCAAGTAAAACGGGTGCACAGAAGAAATCTGATGTAAATAGCACGACGTAATCAGTTTAAACTCAAATGAGTTTTTAAATCCCCTTTATGTCGTACATAGTCCGATGATAACCTCACGTGACGAAGACGGGCGTTTAATCAATTTCATGGATTGGTTGCCGCAGCTGATCGCTAAGAGTTGTAATTGCAGCAGCGACTACGGTAGGCTACACCATGTCTCTAGATGCGCTTAGTAGGCTACTGCAATCGTTGTATTGCTGCTATTCGCAACGGATATGTCTGTCGTCGCTGAAGAAGACTGCAAAAAGCATCAAATTTCGTTAAAAATTGGCTGAGTTAAGCCCAAATTCCATTACGCCGACGTTCACCGAAACTTCCCCGCCAAAGTCCGCGGATTTTGTCGCAGACTTTCATGATTTTTGTCCCTGAGGTCTTTGTCGCAGAGTCGGCGTAATGGAATTTGGGCTTTACGAGCGAAAAGCAAAGCAAGCCTTTTGAGACACTCTGCTGTAGTGTTTTTAATGAAAAAAGTAATTGCTATGTGCAAAAACTGCATAGTATTGCCAAATATAAGCTTACTAAATAAAAAGATGTTATCTAATATAATTGGTAGGCCCCTATAACGTTTTAGTATTTAATTGTCAATCAGAAAAAGACGTATTCTGATTTGATGAGAAATCATACACATTTAACTGCTGGCAGAGAACAATGTATTTTTATGCATTCTCACTATGCACGAAATCATGCGGACAATTGGCGAATAAAAAAAAACAACCAAAAAAAGCCGACAACCTCAAAAAATCGGAGAAATTGTTCGACAATCCGCGCAGTAATTAATTATTCGTTTATTCATAATATATAACTGGCATAGTAAACATTTAGGCTACTTGCACATCGTCTGTCTAGATTTAATTGCTGCAACTATCATATTGAAGTTCTGAATTCTATAGCAAACTGAGAAACATCCCACTTTTTCACGTTGTTTTCGTTTTTTCGACCTTAAGACCCGGTATAACAGTTTGTATAGGCCTACGGTAGATCGATTTGAAAGCCCACGCATTCTGGTCCACAAAGTTTCGCGTTATTTTTGCTCGTCAAAATGTGACTGTCATTACCTTTAAGCTAACTACCGTCACTAAATTGTTTTTTCTTAACTGTAGGCCTACACTGTACACTACACGACGACCTAGATTACTCCACATCACGCAGGGCTTGGTCAAATACGCAGATGACCCAAAGAAACAACAATCTTCAACGTTTTCTGTCAAGATCCTCTCTTACACTATGTTTTATTGGATATTTTGCACACGCAGACGCACGTCGCTGTACGAAAACATAACCGTCTCGGTGGAGGCAAAAATGCGGTCTCGTTTAGCGTGCGTAGAAAAAAAGAAAGCATTTCATTGGCCACTTTTATTAGCTATATAACCCGCCTGCACTGGCGTCGCCTAAATCCAAGAGGCACCGTGGGAGAATTAAGGACTGGAGGCTAAATTGGGATAAATAACCCGTGTTAAATACACTGTGGCCAATAAAACCAAATCTTTTGTGACCGTTTCCTCTAGCGCAACCCATAAAATGCCATGAAATATATATATAGTATGCATGTGGTACTGGAACGGATCACTTGACCAATCCGCTATTCCGATCACTTCAGAGAGCACACATAACAGTGAAACACGGCTTTCCTGGGAGTGGTCAAAATCAGCACAAACAGGGACATAGGCAGGATAGACTCAATCCAAACGTTAAGTCAAATAATAGTAGTAATAATAAGCCCCAAGAGCCTGACTGATTTTATAGGCATTTTTCTGCACCGTTAAGCCCAAATTCCATTACGCCGACTTCCCGTGACGTGCAAGACAAGCCGTGACTTTCCCTAAACATATGCCTGACAAATGTCACGGGAATGTCACGTGCAAGCTGGCGTAATGGAATTTGGGCTTTATTGAGCGGTTGTTCTATAATATGCCCCAATACGCGCCTTGCTCTTGCGTTTGAACCTGGGCCCTTGTGCGTTGTGGTCGTCAACTATCCCGCCCCACCAAAACAAGCTTCCTTACACTTTTCGCATGCTGATAACAATATCTTTACTGTTTGAACAAGTGAGTAAGAAAATCTATACAGCTCATAATGTCCACGGAAAATTGCCAAAATCGTGCACGTATAAATACACACCAACATTATAGAAGACCATTGAAATGTGACTTAAAATAAAAGATCCTTGTGCTGAGCCTGACCTTGATCTTAACTATCATAACGATCCATAACTAAGACTTATCTCAACTGACATCGCTGTTTCGTTTCATGCGCTATTTTTGCATCAATTTGTGCCAGCTGGCCGTAAATATCGAGATAATACGTATGTACGACGCAACTAATTCCATGAAATATTCACTGGGCATTGCCGCTTTTGCTGACAGCTAGACAATAATTAATTCTCTGCACGGCGAAGCACAGGTCCCACGTGAGCACCAGAAAGAACAGTAACAGTTGTCGCAACGAGAGAGATTTTTCTTCTTCCTAGTCAAGGCCATTGTATCGACTGAACGCGTGCAGTTAATAATACATCGGCACAGCATAACGTCGTTTCAGCACTTGGAGTCTCTCCGTCAAATAATTCCCACTGGGAGGCGGCATGTTTCAGCAGCGGCTGAAGCGCAGATTGATTTAGTATTGCCGCTAATTCGTGTGTCCTGTGGTTTATACCCCGTTTACACGATCGAGCAAACATCGAGTTAACTTGACGAGCTATGGTAATTAGCATGCTAATTAAGAGGGCGGGCGGGTTGTAATTGGAAGGCCTCAGATTCGGCCACTGGCTGACATTGTGCACTTTAAATATGCACCTACTTATATAACACGTGATCATCTGTGGGCTAAGCCTAGGCTTACATTTGAGCCAGGGGGCGGGGTTCCATCAGGCCTGCTTGATGTTTGCTCGATGCTTGCTGGATGTCTGCTCGACGTTTGCTCGACGTTTGCTCGATGTCTGTTCGATGTTTGCTATGCTTTTTAGAGTGTTTACACGATCGAGCAAACATTGAGCAAATATGACGCATGCATAAAGCATAGCCTATACGAAACAAACATCAAGCAAACGTCGAGCAAACATCGACCAAAAATCGAGCTGGCTCAGCAGGCTTATTGGAACCCCTCCCCCTGGCTCAAATGTAGGCCTAAACTTAGGCTCTTAGCCCACAGCTGATCACGTGTTATATAGGCCTTCCAATTACAACCTGCCCGCCCTCCTAATTGCCATGCTAATTACCATAGCACGACGAGCTAGCTGCTGGATGTTTGCTCGATCGTGTAAACGGGGTATTAGGCTTAAAAGTTCTTGTGCTTCCGTTTGTAGTCTGGCGAAAAAGTATATAGGGACGGGGCGAAAATAATTACTATTGTTACTTTTATTTTACCACATACCGCGTAATATTAAAGCACAGAACACAAAAGGCAAATTGACACCCTGAATAATACCCAGGAAAACCGAAATGTCATAAAATAAAAATTAATTATTTTTGCCTTCCCCTGCAAACATTTTTTGAGTATAACTTTGAAAGCGAACGGTTACGTTAAAGTTTAATTTGCTTTCGAAAATAACGGATTATGGTTGTGTGGTCGAATGTCGTCGGCGAACTTGGAACGACAGCCTGTAACATAAGGCTGCGAAATTCAATTATGTGACATCACGTATTTTTTTTCTATTGCGACAGCAGGTCTTTCTTGTTTAAATAATGTTTTTTTCTGAAACAAAAAATGGAGAAAAAGTTGGTTCTCACGATAGATATTTGGTTGTAAAATTCTTGAATTATTAATTAAGAACGCAGTACGAAATCGTATGTGTCGGTCAGCAGTCTGCTATAATCAGTCAACTCAGTGCTGTCACTTTCTTAATTAAGCAGTTTTTACGCGCGAAAGCAGAATGCTTCGCGCGTCTTTGCCATCGTCTGGGCGTCTGTCCGTCCGTCCGTCCGTCTGTCTGTCCGTCTGTCACACTCGTGAGCTGTATCAAAACGGTGCAAGCTAGGATCGCGAAATTTTCACTGTAGCTGCCCCAAGGTCTCTAGTTTATCGTGACAAAATTTCGTGCCACTGGGCACAGGGGTTCCCCTCAAACGAGGGCGTCGAAGAGGGGTACCCCTAAAAAGACGTCATTTTGCCGTTATTGGCTCGAATAACGTGAAAACGGTTGCAGATAGATAGATAGCAGATACATGCTGCTTATCATAACAAGCACTGATGACAGGCTTTTTGGATTTATCAACATCGATGACCTTGAACGACCTTGAACCCCTCAAAAAGAGGTTTTTAGTGAATTTTTCGCAATTTTTG
>Ga0056128_1012675_pt1 | contig 10287 bp, 6 predicted proteins | sample WorMetLIZISLAND2_FD_71113 | JGI IMG/M metagenome (GOLD analysis project Ga0056128, IMG submission 71113) | Marine gutless worms symbiont microbial communities from Max Planck institute for Marine Microbiology, Germany - Olavius geniculatus... ... | reverse complement strand
TATTATGGCTCTGAAGCTTGTCCTGTTAACAGAACAGTGACTAAGTCTTTGCAGTATGTAATTAAAAGTTGTTTCAGCAAAATATTTCAGACTAAGTCTGATGATGTTATTGCTGAATGTGTGAATATGTTCCGTTGTTTGCCTGTAGCTGATGCAATTTCTAGACTCAAAAACCTTTTTTGTGTCGGTTCAGACAAAGTGATAACTTTTTATGTTATCTGTGCTGTCTTGCAGCATTTTGAGTTCTGATGGACATTATATTACATCTTTAAGTCTTAGTTAAGTTTTAGTTAAGTTTTATTATTTCTTTGCTGTTTATTTTTTGTCTACCGTATTACGGTGAATAAAGATGTGTGTGTAATGCAAATTTTTAAAAATTGAGCGTAAAATAAGGGAAGAAGTTATCAGATTTTTATCGCAAGCAAACTCAATTTTACTTTTCGGACCCCGAATCACTGTGCAAAATTTCATCAAAGTTGAATCAAAATTGCGGTCGTAGAAGTGCTTACAGACAGACTGGCAGACTGACAGAATGACATAAATGATTTTATAATCTGTTTCATGCTATGCTATTAGCAATGGGACATATAAAAATATAACAAACGGCTGCAAACGCCTAGGTTTATATTATTTCCGACTACCTCAGTCTCATTATTTCTTTTTCGGATTTACTAGGCTACGGCGTCTTTGTTTTCGCCTCTGTTTTAACGCCACAAAATATTGTGACTTGGCAAAATCGCTAATATTCTCTTCAGGTTTATGTGACTTAGAGCAATCTTTCCAGTGAACCAAAAATATAACTTTTTTGACTTTTTTCGACCAGTAACTTAATTTATCAATCTCGAAAGATTCGTCTCCGAGGTTGGTGGTTTTCGGCTGAGCATCCATCTGAACCGTCTGACTGCTCGTATCTGGTAACACAAATTTTTTTGTGTAAAACAAATCACGATCTTCATTAAATTTCTTCAGTCTTTTACTGTGTATTAAAGATCTTTGTTTTTTGCCTGTCTTGCAATGACGTAACTTATATAACAAACCATCGTCTGACCTGTCTACTATTAAATAAGGTCCTTTCCGACGTTGCTTCAGTTTGCGACACTCACCGCGTTCTACGTACGGATGGATCAAACATTAATACCTTTACGCCTAAGTCAAAAACCGTTTCTGACGTAGTTTTATCGTATTACGCCTTCGAAACTTTTTTGCTGTTTTTTTAAATTTTGCTCAACTATTATATCGTGCGTAGTTTTCAATTTTGGACGAAGATCAGAAACACATTTTTGAATATCAGGAGTTGTATTAAATTGTTGCATTTATAGGTAAAAGCATGTGTCTGCCAAATAGCACAAAATGTGATGACAACCCATGTGTCATCGTCACACTTGAACGTAGTGGCGTAGCTAATAAATTTCAATTGGGGGCCTCGTCTCCCTATCCCCTTTTTTCCTTTTTCCCTTTTGTATTTTTCCTTCTTGCCCTACCCCTTTTACCAGTCCCCTCCTTTCCAGTGCCCTCTCCTTTTCTCCTCTTTTCCTTCTCTTAGACATAAAACTTCCTAAAATCTAGCTAAGGGGTCCGGGAAAGCGCTGTGGGCTCCACAGCAGGGTCTGGGGCGGAGACCCAGCCGAAATCGAATTTGGTACGTTTTAGCTTTGAAAGGTGAGATCTAGTGGCAACAATTTTAATTATTTTCCCGAAAATAAGCTGACCAAATTGGCCAATTTTGTGCAGTTTATACGTATGCTTATGTTTTTGTCCGGAGAATTGGGGGGCTGTTTCCCCTGTGCCCCCCTTTGCTACGCCACTGCTTGAACGATAGCACTGGCGTGATAAAGTCAACCAATCTATCATGATCTGTGCAAATCAAACGCAATGATTCAATCACTTTTTGGTTCATTCTTTCACATTTTTCATTTGTCTCTAGATGATATTCAGACGAGAAGATTTAATTAATTTTCAGAAGTTAGCATAATTGAGCAAATAGTGCATTACGAAACGAACTGCCGCGGTTTGTATGGAATACACGATTCCAAGTCTCGCAAAAATTTCCTTGTATAAAATATGTGCGACTTCTTTCGCAGTCGATGATTTAGTCGAAAAAATTCTAGCCAAAAGGACGAACTATCAACGATCACCAACACGTGTTTAAATCCATCGCATTCTTTAAAAGGTCCAACAAAATTCAATTGTATGGGCGCAAAGGGTTCCACTACTTGTACTGGCTTCAGAGGCGCTTTCTTTTTGTGCTTGGATGATTTAGTCTTTTGACATACCTTGCATGACGAAGTGGCGTAGCCAGCAATTTCAATTGGGAGCTCGTCTCCCTTTCCTTTCCCTCCCCTTCTTTCTTTTGCCCCTTCCCCCTTCCTTTTTTTCTCTTCTTTCACCCCTTTCCCCTATCCTGTTTTCCTTTTCTTCCCCTCCCCGCATTTCCCTTAAAAGTAGGACCCCCTATAATGCAGCTAGAGGGTCTGGGGAGCGCTGTGAGCTCCCCGGCGGGGTCTGGGGCGGAGCCCCAGCCTAGATCAAATTTGGTGCATTTTAGCTTTAAAAGATGAGATCTGGTGCCAACAATTTTAATTATTTTCTTAAAAATAAACTGACCAAATTGGCAAATTTCGTGCAGTTTAAACGTATGCTTATGTTTTGTCTCGAGGATCGAAGGGAGAGGGGGGCTGGGCCCCCTGAGCCCTCCTTGGCTACGCCAGTGGCATGACGCTACATATGATAAAACGCTGTAATACATAAAAGGAAACCAAAATTTCATATTAAGTGTGTTGTATAAACGATTGCATCCCAGATGCGCATTCTCATCGTGATAACTTGTTAATACTTTTTCGCGTAATACGCGGGGAAGACATTGTTAAATGACAGGAAAACATTGTCCAAACGTTTTGTTCGAGATGAAAACATATGGTACAAAATATCGCTCTGCATACAAAATTGTTCTGATTTAAAGCGAATATAGGCTTATAGTCTGGGCAGTTTCGCTGCAACTGTGGCATGTTTTGCTCGGCGTCAACGCCGCTACCTCACCAGGTCTGTGGCTGCCGCGGCTCCACGTACGGCTCGTTTCGGCTTCTCGCAGTGTGCTTTTCGTCTCCCTCGTTAGATCATACTCCAACTTAACTCTCCTACTACCGCAAATTTTTACACCCATACGATACCACTGGGGTCAACGTTGACCCCAGTCTGTTTTCTAAATATATCAACTCCATTTTGCACGTAAATTATTACTGTACGTGCAACAGCTGTTGTAATAGTTGCAGCAACTGTTGCAGTAGCTGTTGCTGCAACAGTTGCAGCAACTTTTTGCAACTGTTGCAGCAGTTTTTTGCTGTAACTGTCGCTGCAACTGTTGCGGCACTTTTACAGCAGTTTGTTGTTGATGCAATCATAATTGTTACTACCAGCTGTTGTTATTGGACCTATGTTTTCAGTTACAGCATCTGTTTTAGCAACTTTTTGCAGCAGCTTTGTGTTGCACTTGTGGGAAGTAGGCCGAATAAAATATCATGCACACGCCATGCGGAAGGTGAGTATTGTTCTACGACTAAATGTTGTGCATAAGTAAACCTATTACAGTCTGAGATATTTTCGCGTTGTTGTAGTTCCCACTTTGTATCATTACGCTAAACGATTTTGTGGCAGTATGAGTAATTGCTATGCGTACGTTTGTCAGGCGGACGAGGACGAGTTGGGGATCAACTCCAAGCTGATTGAAACGAGCCGGGAGCTGATTGAAACTACCTGGGAGCTGAACCGGATCGAGCTGAATCGAGTCGAGAGCTATCTGGACGAGTCGGGATCCTGTCGACGCTGAATCGAGATCCGACTGTGAACCGCGTCGGGAAGCTGGTGCTGTCCCGCCGCCGCTGTCTGTTCTGACGCTGCGGTTTTGGCTGTGTCGCCGTTGGACGCTGTTGCCGCCGCCGGGAAGGTGCCGCCGACTGCTGGGCAGACCGACGTCGCCGCGTCGTCGCTGCTCGACGTGCTGCTGTTGTACCAGCACGCCGACGCCTTCGTGAACTCTTCTTCCCGCTACTGTTTCGTCGCTAGGACTGTTGGACTCTACACGGTACTCGGTTCCGTGAGTCGCGACTTGTGTTTTTTTGTACACCCTATTGTGTGTGCGGTTATATGTCTGCTGCTTGGGTTAATCTGGCCGTGATTTGAGCCCCGGTGTATCTGTGACCGGGTGTCATTGGTACGGGTGTAACTTAACTTTATTCTGCGTAGTAGTCGAGACTCCGAGAGTCTTAAATTTATTCTCGGTGCTATCCTAACTTGCTGTGAACTGGTAACCGTTAAATACGGTCCTGTCGTCGATACAGGCTAAGCGTAGGACCTAGTTGTTTGTAGTTAATTGTTTTTTTTGTGCGTCCCCCTGTATTATTACTTGATAAAATTTTAATCTCTGTTTTTCGTGTTATTATTAAGTATAAATGTGAAATCGAATAGTTGGACTTTGATATCGCTACTTTATTATTTTTTTGTCATTTCGTGCTATAATATTTTTGCGTGTCTGTCTGTCTGTCTGTCTGTCTCGTTTTACTCATACTAAAGTCGTGAACTGTATTTATTGCGTGCGTCTTTGAGTTTCTTTTAGGACGATCTAGGCCTTATAAATAGGCAGGAGCCATCGTAAAAGAGCTCGCAGGTGTCGCAGGCGCCACCCTGTGACAAAAAGTCTTTGAAAGTCATCGATTTTGATATGAGTGAAAAGCTCGTTACTAGTGCTTTCGTGATAGGCAGCATGCCCATGCCTAGACCTGTAAGCGAGAGCGACAGCGAGCGGTAGCGAGCGAGAAACGGGACAAGCGATAGCGAGCGAGATTTTTCCCGTGAGCGAGCGACAATATATACGAGCGAGTCGAAGCGAGCGAAATTCAAAACGGCACATGATTTTTCACGCGCGACCGTATGTAACTCTTCACGCATGTTAGCTGTCGTCGAGGCGTCTGTCTTACTGTGTGTCTGTCGCTCTGTCTCTTTGTCCATCGCACTCTGCGACTCTATCAAAGCGGTGGAAGCTAAAATCACCATATCTTCACTGTCAGCTGCACAGATTTGACTATAGTTTTAGGATCTCAAAAACTGTGCGAGATGGGCCAAGATTACTATTAATCGATTATAGAAAGTCCCATAAGTCCTTTCGATCGACACCAAAATCAGCGACCTTGAACAACCTTGAAACCCAGAATAAGGGGTTTATTAGTGAGTTTTGCGTTTTAAACTACGGAGAACATTTAAGGAGTGAATTGCGCCGAAATGGCTGGAAATAGACAAAGACAACATGCATCTAAAATTGTCAGCATTAAACGTAAATTTCAGCAGTTAAAGTTTCGAACTCTCGATCGATGTTTAAGGAGACCTCAATCGTTTTTACCTTGGGTATCACACACTTAAATTTAAAGGAAGCCAAGTATAGAATCAACTTCCATGTGATTTAATAAAGATCATAATCATTTAATAATTATAAAAGAACTACTCAATATAGGCCTATACAAGGTGTGACAAAAAAGTAATCCCATGTTGTACATTGCAGAACTTTAAGCATCGACTTGAGCGAGCTGAGCGAGTAAAGCGAGCGAGATTTACCTACGAGCGAGCGAGAAAACGGCTGGTGAGTCGCTTACGGGTCTACCCATGCCTATCTGCAACCGTTTTCACGAAAGACTGACCAACAACGGTAAAATAACGACTTTTAAGGGGGTACCGCTCTTTGATGCTTTCGTGCGCAGGCTTCCTTAAACCTAGAAAATCAAGACTTGGACCGTCGAAATCTAAGTTCAGTGCTGCAAATTCCGTACGCTGCCTCACCATGTCTATCTCAATTGATTTCGGCGCAATTCGCTCTTAAAAGGTGGCTCGTAGCCCGAAATCGCAAAAAAATTATTTTAAAAGTTCCTATTTTGTCGTTCAAGGTCATCCAAGGTCATTGAATTCGGTGGCAATCGAGAGCCAGTGTACGACTTCCTATTAGTGATTAATTGTTACCTAGGCCCTATCTCTCACTGTTACAGTGATTCAGCAACTTATTGGCTAATAATCGCAAATTTTTTCTATCCCCTTTCATTTAGCGTTTTCGTTCGTGGTGACTCCCTCTGAATTTATGGAAAAGCTTTACGGTTCCTGAAACTAGAGTCTTCCTTGCAGCCGACGGTAAAGATTTGGTGATTTTAGCTTGCACCGTTTTCGACTGATCCACCCGTGTGACGGACGGACGGACGGACAAAATTGCGATGGCTATAATTCGCTAAAGCGGTCTAGCTGCAGCTTTCGCGCGTAAAAATTGATACTTATCATCAAAAGATTAACGATTAGTTAGTAGTTAATCACTTACTAATTTTGTTCGATTAAAAATATTAGTAACAACTGTGGAGAAAAATGATATTTTTCGTTTAGCATTTATTTAGCTTACTCAGGTAAGTGTTTGCACAAATGCACTGAGACACAGTCAGTTTTGAACCGTTTACATGATGAAGCCGGCTCGACGAACGCTACCTGCGGGCAGTACTTAGTCTTGAGCAAAGCTTGCCAAACTTGTTTCAGTTAAAACTAAAAGCAATAACTGGTACAAAAAAATGTGTGTTTTCGTTTAGCAGCTTAATAGCTAACTTCATAGAATTCTCATTATTCAGTAAATGGCGAATTCTAACAACTCGTTTGTCGATATATTTAGCCACTGCCAGTATAAATATTTTCTGCTGGCTGTTGGGTAAGTTTAATTAAGTTGTATTTTTTGTTTGTACTATTATTCGTGATGAATAAATATGTATATTTAGACACTTTTGCCAGTAAACTGTTTACGTGGCTTGAACAGGGGCCCCAAAATTTTGGGCTCTGAAAAATTGTCAAACATTTTTTGTCGAACAGTTTTTGTCCATATATGCAAAAGTTGGGGGTAAAGTAGGGGGTTAAAAATCCCCACTTTGCTAAAATGTATATGCAAAAATTAAAAATTTTAGCACCCATAATGTTTCATGTCGGGAAATGTTTGTGCTTCTGTCGAAATTGTGTAGAATTGCAACTTTCGATTGCGGCTACTACCTTGTTTAAACCACGACGCTGCTGACTGTTTTGTCCAGTTTTATCGACAGAATAAAATTTAGTAAATTTAATTTTAATTTATAAAAAGCACAATGTTGGCGAGAAACTCACTGAATCTGAGGCAAATGTTCGCCTTCGCTGCGGAAAGTGATTATAATTAGTTTTCAGACGTTCATCGTATGTATCATAAATATTAATGCTATCTTGACAAACTAATCGTGAATTTTTCCTGCTTTAATTATTTTTGTGTACACGCATTTATAAAATACAAATACAAACATTTCTTTCACATATTTAACGCTGTATTTAATTAACCAAGTTTGCTTAACATTTATGCAGAAAATGAAGTTTGTTACAAGAAACAAATTTGGGAGCGATTTTTTTCATAAAAAACGGACCGATTAAAATGCAAGTACGAAAAGTGTATAAGTACAAAGGGATACAATATGCAAAAACGGAAAATGCAAGTAGGCCTACAAATATGTAGGGGTGCACCAGCACTGTCATCACAAGACTTGTCGCAGTTCACCTCTAGTGAACATTATGAACATGCAGTATTCATACTCGATCGACCGCCAAACGCACTAGAGACTTCTTCGAAATGATAGTGCGCTATATAAATGTTCACTTATTATTATTATTTACTAATTTTAGTTATTATTATTAAAACACTAGTACAAAAAGGGGAAAAACGATTTTGATGCAGATTCGAAAAATATCACTACCAGTGTACGAAATAGGTTTTACTATAACAAACAAAAACTAGAAATGTGCTGCAGAAGTGATATATTTGTTGAAGTGAGACATCACACACAACACTCAAAACGCGACGAAGTAAATCCGGCTTCTGCGATAGGGTGCTTACACGATCCAGCAAACATCCAGCTGGCTCGTCCATTATAACATAATGCAGCAAACGTCCAGTAGGGCCTATTAGCAAGTGTATTTTGAATACATTTGCTGGAAGTTTGCTGGACGTTTGCTGGATCGTGTAAACACCCCATTAAAATGTTCTTGCAAGCGTGCAGCTGACGCACCAACATGTATAATCTCGGCGGTGGATTTTTGTGTAGACATGCTACTTTTTGTCAGCAATCTATTGATACAACCGACGCAGTCGATTCTCGCTGTCCCGTGTGTTGCAGTTTAATATCTTTTACAGTACGGTTTTGCAATTAGACGTAAAACAATATATTGCTGATTTTTTAGCTTACTTAATCTCCTTTGTCAAGCAGTGAGAGTTTTATTATAATTTTCACAAACGTATTCACAGGAATGTAATTATGTTTTCCGTATTTACGTTTTTCATCTCTCCAAATTAGTAGATGCATTTTCCGTACTTGCGTTTTTCAATACATGCATTAGCAGCGCCACCGCGGCGATATGTAGACAGAAGGCGCAGTAGTTGTGGAGAACAAAAATGTAACAACAGCGAGAACATAAACAAAAATGCATGAAAGACATAAATGCATAAGAATTTATTCGCATGAAGAGAAACTCGGAGAAATCCACTTGTTTTCAGTGCGACGATAATTGTTGCAATTTCGTACGCTTATGACTGCCAGTATACAAGATGCGTATGGCCTTAACCGAGGTTAGTGTAGTCATCAGTCTGTACAGACGGTTCCGGTCTGGTGAGGCAGACCGCCACGCTATGCATTGCATTGCATTGCTTTGGACAGACAATAAATAATGACACTACAGGTGTGAGTATTCTATGACAAACACGTACAATCGTACATGCATCTGTGTAAAAAAGAGAGTGTTCGACATTCTATGTCCACAATATTAGTGTTTGTAAAGTTTATTTGCTGTATTCGATTGACTACACTTTTGAGAAGCGGTGAGGATATGACTCTGTTAACCATAATTCGCTCTGATTTTTGCGGTTTTTAAATCAGTGACGATGTAGTCGTGGATTGGCCTACATAACGTGTATTGTTGTGTTTGTGCATGTACGCCGCCTGAGTCAACGGCGGTCGCACTATACAGGTCTGTCGGGCATTCTTTGAATATCGATAATCTGTGAAGTCTCTTATACTGTTGTTATATTGAAGGTAAATTAGTGCTTATGGCACAGTCACAACAGTAAAAAAAATTGTCAACTTTTTCGACTAGTTACTTAAACTTATAATTTGGCTCAGGGGCGTTTATCCCCCCTAAGTCCTTGGAGCAAGCTTTCCCCCGAACTCAAGGTGAGACGCCGCAGGCGCCGAGAACGAGGCGCCGTAGGCGTCGAGGGAGTGGGGAATGGGGAGGGGGTATCCCCCTCCCCAGCCGACTAGGGAGTTTGAGGGAGCGTCCTGAGCTCCCCCAGCGGGGTCCGGGGCGGAGCCCCGGCGAAAAAAACGAATTAGGTGCATTTTAAGCGTCACAGAACACTTTTGGTTGCAAGATATCTCTTAGACATAAAACCCCCTAAAATCTAGCTAAGGGGTCCGGGAAAGCGCTGTGGGCTCCCATTTCCTGTAATAATTCTGGCGACTACCGATACTTGTCTTTTAGGAATAGGTCGATAATCTGTCAGTTTAATTTTATGACAATCTACGTTCGTGCCACGTATGACACTGCAAACAAATCTCTGTTCTGATGGTAAATCAGAGCCGTGAGCTGTTCACGCTGTTCGGCTCCCAACTCTCTACGTCTTTTTCACGTAACGCTTGCTGCTGCTGCTCTAGCAATACTCTGGATTCAGTGTGGTTGCTTTCAACTGCTGCAGGTTTAGATTCATTACTGATGACACTAATGCTGTCTAAACTTACATCTTTTATTACTGCAATAATAGTTTCATGACGCCGTAGAAATACAGATGTATCTGTAAGATTAATTAATCCACAGACAGACCTATTTTTAGCGGGAATTATCAAAGAACGGCCTAATGCCAAACATTTACTATTTATCGTTGCAGAAGGCTCCAAAATAGATAATTTTAAATTGTAAAATGCAGGGACCATAAACGAAATATATCTAAAAAACTCACCAGTTTACAACTGTGTGTAAGGAGGATGTGATGATACCAGTTCTCTAAAACAGCAAAAATCATTTGGGTAACCTTAGATGTGGCTATGCATGTGACGTCCTTACAAGCTGACTTTAGTTGGTAATCACTAACATAAAATCATAAAAAGGTGATATTATTCAACAGCACATTGACAGTTAGGCGATGTGATGGTGAGTGATATCACCTTTTTATGATTTTTGCTGTTTTCGATGTGTCACTCATTGCATGTCGCC
>Ga0056128_1012674_pt1 | contig 10287 bp, 7 predicted proteins | sample WorMetLIZISLAND2_FD_71113 | JGI IMG/M metagenome (GOLD analysis project Ga0056128, IMG submission 71113) | Marine gutless worms symbiont microbial communities from Max Planck institute for Marine Microbiology, Germany - Olavius geniculatus... ... | reverse complement strand
CGACAACTTTCGAGTTTGACCGCAAATATCTCTGGAATCGATGAAGATAGCGACAAAATCTAAACGGCGTTGACGAGAAGGATCTTTTCGGCGTTGAACAAAAAAAAATTTGTGAAATTCGGTCCACCACAAACAAAGTTATAAGCGCTCACGTTGACCTACCCTAAGTCGACAATGCGCGTTCGGCGTATGCCAGTGCATTTGAGTTCGGGCCACGTGACTTTGATGCCGGGAAAATTTTACCCTCCCCCCTCTAATTTTCCCCAATCGGACTTAGGGCGCCGGGCGGACTCACGTTGGGCTTTGCCCCAAATTTCTAGTTTCACTTATTTCATTTGAAGTTTTTTTTTCTCTTGGATGACACAGGCTAGATAAGAATTTAACAGAGCTGAACATTAAATAAGTGCATTAGAGATCTTTTTGAGTATGCGTTATATAAATTTACACTTTACTTACTTACATACTTGCTATTGTGCATTCTGGACCACACCAGTGCCATCATGGGAAGGCAGGATAGTTGCTGCTCCACCCCTTTCAGTTTCAGTTTGCTGGATACTTCCATAAATACAAAATTTGGAGCTGGAAATTCCCATCTTTGGGGGAATTTATGGCCAAAATTCACATCTTTGAGTGCACAGTCTTCTTTGTTCTTTTTAAAACCCATGATACTGATGAAGCTGACTGTACTGAGAGTTCTAGCAGCTGTTGTTTTGGCATACAGGAGTGTCACTGGCTTCATGCATATGAAGATCGTAGCCAGTCACGAAGGACGTTTCATACTTGGACAGTTCAGCCAGCCATTCAACAGCATAGCGCAGATGATACACTATTACACAGTGAACAAGCTGCCGATCAAAGGCGCTGAGCACATATCGCTCGCCATTCCTGTGCCTCGAGAGCAACTCTGAAGCATGCTACAGCATCAGTGCCTCCGGACAGTGTTGCAGTGTTTTTCACTGTGGAAATCATCATCATCATCAGGTCGAGTCTCCTTGGGCAATGGCACGCCACACGCATTTGTCCTTCATTAGTGTCTTCAACTCCGCCGTAGTCTGAACTCCCGTATCCTTTCTGAGCCTGTCCACATACGTCAGTCTTTGACTCCCTCTGTTGAACTTTCCTTGGGTTGGTTCCCAGAGTACCAGGTTGCTCACTTCTAGCTCGCTATGTCTCACACAGTGCCCTACAAGTCTAAGTCTACTGTGGAAATAATAGGATTTGGATCAGGCCCGTAGCCCGAGGCAGGGTTTGATTGGTTTAGTCCAACCCCATCGAACCCTTCCACTCCCCATCAGCTGGAATCATTACAGATTGCATAACAACAACCAAAACCCTCACCGCCAGATGTGACTTTTGAGCTCAGCAGTGCAAGGACGTGCGTTTGTTAGCAGGGCTTTGCACTGGACACCAATGGGAAATGAGGGGAGGGGAGGTAACAGCTCTCCCCCAGATTCCCTAGCTGGTAAAGGGCCACTCTGCAGCCGAGGGGTGGAGTCGAAATCCCTTTGCAAAAGTCGTGGACACAAATCATGAAAGTTGCAGACACAAACGGTGACAAATCATGAAACCATGAAGTTTCGGTGAAAGTCGCCGACACAAATCACGAAAGTCACGGACACAAACCATCTCGACGTGTTTGCGACAAAGTCCCGTGACAAGTCCACGACAAACCCATCTGCGTTGCTCTAATGGAATTTAGCCCGTTACAATGCATGGGGAAAGTCGGCGACAAAGTCCGGGACTAGTTCTTGTCGCGGACACAAATCATGAAAGTCGGCGACGTGATTTGTGTCGCGGACTTTTATGATTTGTGTCCGTGACAAGTCCCGGACTTTGTCGCAAAGTTGGCGTAATGGAATTTGGGCTTTACAGGCCAATGGGTTCTCCACCTAACGCCAAGTGCCGCTTGCCCGCCATCGTCAATGGCCTGCCTATCGAAAGATGCATTTTTTATTACTGACTTTCCCTAACTCAAAATCCGTAATCCTCATTCGCTCCCCCCCATCTTCTCTATGGCAGTGCTTGGCTGTGCCGGCCTTCAGCTGTGGCAGGCTGTTACCGCAAATAGCTGTGTAGAGGTTGAATTTTTGCTGTATTAGTTCGTTTAAAATTGCAATGAAAATTGAATGTGCAGTGTAGAACATACCCCTCCAGCACATAGTTACCTCTGCCAAGGAGGTAATGTTTTTGCCGGTTTTTAGTTTGTCTGTCTGTGTGTTAGCAAGATAACTCAAAAAGTTATTTACGGATCTTTCTGAAATTTTGAGGGTATGTCAGGCGTGGTATAAGCTACAAGTGATTAAATTTTGGGGGTGATCCGGCAGGAATCCTGAATTCTGGATCACTTTGAAATTTTTGTTACCATTGCGTTAAAGGGGGCGTACGGGAACCACTGGCAAAGCGGCAGTGTATCTAATCACGGTTTTTTAGGTCACGTAGAACTAGGTCACTCTGGAAAATGCAACTATAGTTTGAAACGCGTAGGTGAAATCTCCATTACAATCTGACAAGCTCTTGGCGGAGGGGTACGGGCTATGACTGCTTTACTAGTTTGAACATGTTAGGAGTTGGGTAAACAGCTTTGCTTTGTGGCTCCTGCGGCAATTCATACATTTGTGTGATCTCGTGACTGCACGCATGATTTGATTGTGATTGATCGTGCTTTTAATATATTATGTGGAATGTAGTATTATGTATTAGATCCAGATCTTAGAGGTGGGAGCTATGGGGCAACATTTTAGTACTGGAACCCCCAGGCCCCCTATTCTTGGACATACTTTTTTCTGAATTCAGAGTAGTTTTCAATTTTGTTTCTGTTTCCTATTAAGACCAGGTATATTGTAAGCTGCTGAATACTGATTTCTGAACATGTTATTTTTGTTGTCTGTGAACATTTTTAAAGCAACAACAAAAATGTCAGTTTCTTACAGTTATTTTTGTTATATAGACACATGCAACAGTATACATGAAAGTGGCCTTTACTTACATTTCTTGTGGAAGTTTTATGGTTGTGGAGCTCCCTGTGCAGCTGCCCAGTTTGCCTATTTCTAAATCTACCACTGATTATTATAAATTTTCTTATAACAGTGTTTGTATATTTGTACGAAGCTTTTTGTGCTAAAGCTTTTTATGCAAGTAGGACCCATTCATTTGTGCTGACTTTAACAACAGTCACTGTTAGTTTTCAGTTTTTGTAGATGATCTGCCTACAGACAAACTCATAATGTTTTACATGTATGCATAACAGTGGTGTCTTGGCAGTGGCAGTGCCCACTCCCAAAATTTTGGGCTGTTGGAAAATGTGGAAAATTTTTGTCCAAAAATGCATAATTTAGGGTTGAAACTGCCCCCCCCATTTTGGGGCAAAATTAGAATTTTGAGCACCTATTTGGCACTTGCTTTATAGCTGTGTGTCAGAAAAATGCAACTTTCTCCCGCTTTTTCCCGTACCCACAAAACTGTTGCTACACTTTGGTTTCTTAGATGCAGTTTACTTTCAGTCAGTAATGTGATTATTATCTGTGCATCGATTGCTAGTCATTGATATTGTAGGGAAGCTAAATGTGTGTCAGATTGAAGCTATGTCATGTATTGTATTATATATTTTGAATGTGAAACGTATTTTTGTTTGTACTGTACTTGTACATAATTTTTCTGTGAAGGAGTGTCAACTGACTCCGCTTTTTAGGAAATTAGCAAGACTTTATCTTGGCATTCGCTAAGCATACATTTTTGTCACTAGACAAAAAGCAATGTTAAACGTGGTTATTGTAGCACTCCAGTCTCTAACATCTTGCATTTTTCAACAAGAAATCTGAGCTAATGCTCATGAGACGTGCGAGAGCCTATAGCAGTTCCTGTTTGCAGGTAATCTTGTTCTGTTTCTATCAATTTCATCACAGTGCACTCTAGAAAATTGGTTTGAAAAACCTAGATTGTTTAAGTTTAAAAAAAAACTTTAAAAGCCTCATAAGTTTAATTTTAGGTCTTTTAGTTATTTTGTAAAATTTATTATAATATCATATTTTATTTAATCTTTTAATTTCGATTTTTGATTACTTGATCTGGCTATAATTTGTAGATTATGTGATGGACAGTGTGTGTAAGATGTTTTTTTTGATCATAATTTTGTGCAAGGAGCACGGTGTTCATCAGGGAACAGATATACATGGTGTTCATTGGACACAACCTAAAACAAGAAGTCCCGCTGTTGCTAAGATAGCCGACCGTACTGGTTGTCAGTGACCTTCAAGGTCATCCAGAGTGAATGATTTCATTTTATCTGAAAGGACGCATGCTTCTTTCTATTAGTGATCAATAGTAACCTTGGCCCTATCCAGTGATGTGATGCCTTGCGGCAGTGCCTCGCCTCGCGGTTGCCTTGAGGCAAATTTTTACTGCCTTGATCTTGGTCTTGGACTTTGGTGTCTTGGCCTTGAGGGTTGATATCTTGGCCTCGGTCTTGTAGATTAGTGTCTTGGTCTTAGTCTTGTCACGAGACCTCCACGGCAAAGTTCCGGCCTTTGGTGCTGTTGTACAAGCATGCCTAGCCTGCAGCAAGTTTACTACCCAGTGCTCTGCCTGATCTCAAGCTGTTGAAATACATTCCTGCCATAAAGTGTGATGATTGAAAAAACACAAAACAAAACTTTTTTTTCTGAGATAGAATACAGTTGCATTAGATCGCTATTTTCTCGCCTGTACGGTGTTCCTGCTACAATGGCGTTTGTGGAACGCGTTTTTACGCGCAAAAGCAGCTACGTACTGCTTTCAGCGCGTCTTAGCCATCGCAATTCTGTCCGTTCGTCTGTCCGTCCGTCTGTCTGTCACACGGGTGGATCAGTCAAAAGCGGTGCAAGCTAGAATAACCAGTCTTCACCGTCGGCTGCCAGGAAGACTCTATAGTTTCAGGAACCATAAAGCTTTTCCATAAATTCAAAGGGGGTCACTTCGAACGAGGGCGCTAAATGAGAGGGGTGGGCAAAATTTGCGATTTTTGGCCAATAAGTCGCTCTATCTCAGTAACGGTGCGAGATGGGGCCTAGGTTACTAAATCACTAATAGGAAGTCGTACACTGGCTTTCGATTGGCACCGAATTCCGTGACCTTGAATGACCTTGAACAACAAAATAGTATTAATAACATTATGGCTACTTTTTCACGATATATTATACGGTTATTTTATTATCCTGTGTGTTGATTCACATTAGGCTCAATACTAATGGTGATATTGTTACTACAATTTTTTTCCTGATTCTGACCAAAAAATTTAAAAAATTGGTTAATATTTGATAAATATTAATATTTGATAGTATTAATATTTGATTTGGCATATACAAAAACTGTGTCAGTTTTTTGGCCCACCAGGTTTTTCCAGCCCTGTTTGCAAATTGCAATCTTAATTTCAGTTTACTTTTGCGGTCGGCTAGCGACTGTCGATATTGACTGTTCTATGCTGTTGCTGTGGTTGCTAAGTACACTTTTGTTTACTTCCGGTGAATTCCTAAGCTATGGCTGAAAACGTTATCGGTTCCGCTGGATTATACTTTGACGAATTGAATAAAATACGAGTTTTAGAGCCAGAAGTTGCTGTACAAACGAACGATTTGAAAGATGAATGTAAAGATTTCTTAGAGAGTGAGTGAAATTAGGTGTCCAATGATTATATTCACCGTGCGCACGCACGGTCCGTATGCGGTCACATAGTATTGTTTACCGTGCGCAGATCGCACACGCGTACCGACGGCGTGTAAGCAGAGTTGCGTGGGCGTTTGTATGTTCACGTTGCTAACTCTAGCACTAACTAAACTAACTCTAGAAATAGCTGATGCTGTTTTTTAGAACAATTTCGAGTACTGCATAAACTGGTCAGCTGTTATTTCAGTTTCGAATCATGTCAACCTTTAGGCCTATTACGGAAGCCTGCCGCCCAAGGAACCGCCCAAGATGTGCGTTTATAGATGACATAATACTACCCAAGATGTCATATAAACGAGTTCTGAAGTTTGCACTGAGCACAGGGACGGAAATTAGTTCTAACCGCAATTTGAGTGGACGGTCGTGCACGCTTGCACGGTCAACAACATTTTCTGTGCGACATTGCGTTCGCACAGTCAATAATACCATGCTTAGCTGTTGGCATATATTCGTGTATAAATGTGTCTTTGTGGATGACGTCAGACCTGAAACCTGAAACTGAAGTGTTTAGGGTGACCTCACAAAAGCCGCTGTTGCTATTGCTTTTTTGACAGATCTAACTAAAATTTAACATATTAATTGCCAATAGATGATGCATTGTTGATGTGAAATTTTGCGAGAATCAGATGTTGTTTGTTGGAGTTATGCAAATGTACATTAACAACGGGGGTTTATTTGTGTATCGCCATATTGGCAACAATATTTTGTCATCGATATTCAACAATTAATAACTTCGCTGAGAATTATATCTTTCAACAAAATTTGGTGATCACTTCAGCAATTTATTGGAAATTAAGTGCCCAAAATTTTACGCAAGTGTACTATAACAAAAGTGTTTGTTTATTAATGCCACATTGGTAACGGAAATTTTTGTTATCGATATTCAGCAATTAACAATTACGCTGAGAAATAACATTTTTTTAATGAAATTTGGTGATCCATTTGGCAATTTATTGGGATTTATGTGTACAAAATTTTATTCAGATTCATTCAGATTTGACATTTCTCTTGTATGATGTCTAGGGGTTACTTTTTTCAGACACAGCGTACTTGTGTGTACTGTGTTGTGGAGCATTACTAGTGTTTTGTCAAGAAGGTAGCCACGTTTACTTCAGTTTTGGTGATATTCAGCTTTATTCTTTCATTGCTTTTTGTTGTTGATTTAGAAATGACACAATTCCAGACAATTGTGTCTGGTTTTATACAACATATTGAAGGTATCTCCAGTGAAGTAGAAAAGGAAAAATTAAAGGTAAGCAAAATATTTATGGCATGGTATTTTTGTGGCTCGGTACTTATAGTTGCATTCAAGAGGTCTTTGTATCAACATTGTCAGCTATATGGTATTTCATTGCATACTATAATACCATTGTTATGGAAAGGTGTGATTGTGATATAATGATACAAGAAAGCCCAACTAATGCAAAGGGAAACGCGCGATAGCGGTACATGTTTAAACGTCCACTGCGAACAAAATCTAAGCTCAAGGATCGCAGCAGTTGACATTCGACACAATGATTCGGAAGGCTAGTATTTGTAGCATTTCATTTGCACTTGCTAGAGGCATAGACCGTGGAACCGCGGGGGCAAGGGGGGAAATTGCCGCCTCACTTTTTCTAGTGGGGGCAAGCAATGTTGCTTGCCCCCCACTTTTCATGCCCATGCATGAATAAATTGTAGGTGTTGATGCTGTGCATTACATTATAATTCAAGTTAAAAGTAAAAAATGCTAGTATTTTAGTCACTTTACAGGCAGCTATAGGAAACATGGAGAATAGGTTTAGAGACGTAAGTTTAGTCTTAATGATCGTAGACACTTTGGTGACGTCACTTGGCAGTCTGTTCCAAGTTTATGCTGCAGAGACGGGCAACACTCGGTCGCATCGCCGATGTAGACTGCTATCATATAGACCTCTTAAAATAAGGACTGACGGCGGCCATGCTTGGGTCCGCGAACTTGGGTCCATCGATATTTTTAGTTTTTTACTATAACATTTTGTTCTTGCACCGTGTTATAACTTTGTCAAACGTGGTCCGTTTGCTACACAATTTTGTACACTTAGTGTCACAGACAACGTGAATAAGTGCTGCAAATTTGGTCACTCTATCACGTTACCTAAAAAGGGCCTATTACTGATCAGTATAACCTTGGCCCTATCTTGCATCATTTAGCCACAAAACAACCGTGACCCACAGTCAGACGGACAACAGACACGTTGTCAGATACGCCTACAGAAGGATTTTGCTTTTGGGGGACAAAGTTCCCCTGTTCCATTCCACAAACCGTATATGGCTAGATGGTATGTAAAAGGATGGTACGATGGCCAAATTAGCAATCGAGACAACACAAATGTCTGTGGTTTTTTGTGTTTTTAGATTTCAGAAAAGTAGGCAAATTTGCCACTTCCATTGAAGGTCCAAAAGCTAAAAATGTTTTAGCTCCCCTGACCAGGGGCTCTGCCAACGGACCCCGCTGTGGGCTCCGCCCCCAGACCCCTGAAGGCTCGCGCTCCACGCTTGCTATGGTCTGCCCCCGCACTTTCAAACACCTTCCATGGTCTATGGCTAGAGGGCGTAACCAGTCTCGCGCAGCCAATAGCGGTAAAGTAACAACTTTTTGGGAGGTACCCGTCTTTGATACCCTCGTGCGCAGGCTACTTTGAACGTACGGGGTCGAGACTTGAGTCGTTTAAATCCACGTTTAGTGTTGAAAATTTTATATGCAGGTTATGCTGGTCTATATGTAGTGATTTTGGCACAATTCACTCTTAAAACGTGTGTTGCAGCTCAAAATCGCCAAAAAAATTCATAAAAACCCTTATTTTGGCATTCAGGGTCATCTAAGGTTATTGATTTTGGTGCCAAATGGAAAGCCAGTGTGCGACTTCCTATTAGTGATTAATAGTAACCTAGGCCCTATCTCGCACCGTTTTTGAGGTATGGCGACTTATTGGCTCAAAATCACAAATTTTCCACACCCCCTTTCATTTTGCACCACTGCTTGGAGTGACCCCTTTCGAATTTATGGGAAAGCTTTATGGATCTTGAAACTAGAGTCTTCCAGGCAGCTGGCAGTGAAGAAAAACACGCCTTTACTGTCAGTGTTGTGGCCAGAACATATGGCACCAGATATCATGATGCACGTCAGTTGTCATATTGGTGACAGAATCTGTATCTAAGTTTTAGGATAATAGTTGGAGTGGAGTGACATCTGTTTTTGAGCTTTTGGAGTAAGTTTTTATACATTCATTCTTTCTTTCACTTTTAGTTTTTTTCCTTTTTCTTATCTTCTTAATTATGTGTTCTTTTCCTAGGGGGCCCTTCTCTAAATCTAGGTAGGTAGTCTGGGGAGTGCTTTAAGCTGTCCCAGTGGGGTCTTGGTTTTAGCCCAACGTCAAGCCACTGTCGATTATGAGACATTCTGAGCCTGCAAAAAATGCATGAAAGCAAATTAAAATGTGCATGAACATGTCTGAGAATTATGTTTTTGACTACTGTTGTTATTTTTGTTTAGGTGCTAAAATTATACGAACTTCCCCTGAACGGCTGAGTAACTCCCCTTATGGGGTGTTTACACGATCCAGCATTCATCCAGCTAGCTGGAAGTTCTATGGTAATTAGGAGGACCTGCGGGTTGTAACCACAGATTTAAATGTTAATGATATTGGTGATAGGCATATTGGAAAGCCTATATAACACGTAGGCCTATCAGCTGTGGGCTAAGCCTAGGCCCGCCTATGGCTTAGCCCACAGCTGATAGGCGGCGGGGTAAGCAGCTGATAGGCTGATAGGGGGCGAGGTTCCATCAGGCCAGCTGGATGTTTGCTGGACGTTTGCTGGAACTTTGCTGGAAGTTTGCTGGATTGTGTAAACACCATATTACTTATGGTGCGAGGTTTAAATGGTATAGATGGCCCTGGTTATGTCAGTATTTAGTTTATATGGCGGACACCTGTGATGGCATGTATTGTAGGCAATAGCATCACGCAACCAACTCAAATCAGTTACTAAGCAACGTGAAGCAATCCAGCAGCAACTGCAGGCACTGATACGTGAGAAAAAAATGCAGCTTGAACGGTCTGTAATCTGCACTTCATAGTTGTGTAATGTAAAGACGACGTCCTTCCTAAGGTGGTGCTGATCTCCATCTCCTTAGCCCTTACCAGACACCAGCTTACACTTCCAGACCACTTGTACGAGTCTAGTGAATCCAGTTTTTCTGTTTGTACTTTAGCTTTTGCTGTTATTCATTGCGTTAACCCGCCAAGGGATGGCCAGGTTGAGTTGACCTGGTTACATACCAAAAAGGTTCACTTGTCCATAGGCCATCGCCTGTCTAAGTACTAACCAGACCTGGCATAGGACAACTTTGTTGATCAAACACAACATGTTAACCACTAGACCATATCAGCATTATATCTAAGTCTGTAATTACTGTAGAAGAGCTCTTGGCAAGCTATGATGACCAGCTTTTTATAAAGCAACTTATGATAATCATTGTCTACATCATCTATTACCGGTTGCTAAGTCTAACAAATATGGATTAAGAGATATAGGTCATGGTTTATTAATAGATCATGTAACATCTGA
>Ga0056128_1012673_pt1 | contig 10288 bp, 7 predicted proteins | sample WorMetLIZISLAND2_FD_71113 | JGI IMG/M metagenome (GOLD analysis project Ga0056128, IMG submission 71113) | Marine gutless worms symbiont microbial communities from Max Planck institute for Marine Microbiology, Germany - Olavius geniculatus... ... | reverse complement strand
CACCATCTTCGCTTTGCCAGCGGTTCGCTTATGCCCCCTTTAACGCAATGGTAACGAAAATTTCAAAGTGATCCAGAATCCATGATTCCTACCGGATCACGCCCAAAATTGAATCATTGGTAGCTTGTGCCATGCCCGACATACACTTCAAATTTCAGAAAGATCCGTCCATAACGTTTCGAGTTATCGCGTGGACTCACAGACAAACAAACAAACAAAAACCGGCAAAAACATTACCTCCTTGGCGGAGGTAACGAGACACGACAATAGCAGGAAAAAAAAGATTCAGTTGCTTGGCAGGAAGACCTTGCGCTTTTAAACACTTCAACAAATAACAACGCTGAAAACAGAATGATATTAAAAAGTTTTAACATGTTCATCAAATTTTAAGTTACTACAAAATGTGACACCAAGAAGCTTATAACAGACACCACACGTTCAATTCCTGTCAAACATGATTGTAGGAATGAGCGAGCAGATGGTTTACAAAAAAACTATTTTTTAGTCTTTAAAAGATTGATAATCATGTGGTTATCTTTAGCCCAGCAACGGAAGTGTTCATGCAAACTCTACAGAAATGTTTATGTCCGTATTTTCTGGTACAAGGAATGTCGTGTCATCGGCAAACTTGAACAATATATTTATTACCGACAAAGGTAATTTGCTGAAAGTTTGCTGGACGTTTGCTGGATCGTGTAAACTCAGTCCCCTTTGCTACAGATCTGATACTGTTCTTCTGCAAAATCGTGGAGACGGCAATCACAAACCTATATATCGCACTCACGTAGATTTTTTCAAGCTATATCATACTGCATACGTATGATGGCAGTTTCAGCTGCTGCAGAAATAACGTGAATCCTCTTTCCCCGTTGCCATTTCAAAACAAGATCTCGTGACGGCTATTTGATATTTCTTTGCATTTTTCTCTCGCGCTTCCGTAGTTTTTTTGCGCTTTTATGACATTTCTTAAGTAACCCGTTGCGTTTTTAGCCGACCGTACTTACGTAACGGTCGATCTTATGGTACGGCTGTCGTCTGTCGTCCGTCTGTCACGGACGTATTGTAGCTAAACGGTGCGAGATAAAGCCTATTGCTATCGATCAGTGATCACTTATAGGAAGTGGCATATTGGCTTTCAAATAACATGAAAATCATCGACCTTGGATGACCTTAAAGGTCACTACAAGCTGAAAGAAACGAAAAAGCACTTAGAAAAATACAGGAAAAAATAATGCACTCGAGGAGTACATTAGATTAGTCACAATCTAATCTAATAATATTTCTTGTAATAAACTGTGGTCGAGTTTTTTTGTAAACACACATCATCGGCGGCATTCCGAGTTCCAGCAGCTTGCTTTCGTTTTCTCGGAGGCGGCGTTTTTATCTTTTCGTCCGCCACTCACTGCAGGCAGTGTTCGCTGCAGAATGACCGTCGCTATCACATGTAGTTGCGTGTACGATGTAGGTAGGTAACCTAATATATCTGAATATGAGCAAGCAAGCGCGCGATATGTTATAGGAAACACGGGGACGGCTGGGTGTAGCCCTAGGTGGCCTCCTCAACGCACGAGCTAGCAGCCTGCCCGTACATAATGCGGCCGTGTGGCTGCGACTGCCTGGCATAGGCGCCGGCGTCACATTAAAATGTCTCCATGAGAAATTCACCCGGGGAGAGATAATCACAAATTTGATAGGCGTAGCTTATGGGTACTTGTCCGTTAATTCACCCGCACCCGAATATAATTGCTAACGCTAACCCTAACCTTAACACTGACCTTAACCTTAGCCCTAACCTTAACTTTTGTGGTTAATTCTGGCATGGGTGAATTAACGGACCACGGAACCTTGATATGTATCCCCTTTATTAAAATATCGCCGGCCCCATAAAAAAGTCTTCTAGCCCATTATAGGATTGCTCCTTCCGGGCGGGGCGGAATTTTGCCGGTAACTCCGCCGGGGGGAGACTTTTCTTGGGCGAGGGCGATCCTATAATGGTGCACCCCGGCAGGCGGGCGTGCGTCCGTCGTGTACTAGGCAATGTCGTCATTCATTGAACGCTCTGCGGTCGACGACAGGCGAGCGCTTAGCTACAGCAGCTGACACTGGTGCTGATGCGGGCGGACGGCTGCTAGCATCGCCCGATGTCGCGAGGATACAGCGTCGCTAGTGTACTCAAATTGAGCAGCAGCTGCAGCAGCAAGGCGGTGAGTAAGACTGCTTAGAGGCTCACAATATCATCCAACGTCTATATTCGACCGCTTGGAAGTCTACTAGCTGAGATCGAGTGTCGGACGGCGGCGGGCGGCGTTGTCATCGACCTGGCTCTATAGCGTCAATCGATCGGCGGCGTCAGCATGCTGTCCTGGTGAGTGAGTCGTCGACCTTGACCTACCTGAGATTACTGCTGGGCTGGGCGACTGGTCTAGATCTGTCTTCTAACGGTCGTAGTTGCTTATTCGCCGATGTATGTCTTCTTATTATAGCCAGCCGGGCGACAGAGATAGGCCTATGCGTGATTGAGGTAAAGTGACGCCTAGAAACGTGCGGCTATTTCAATTCACCCGCACCCGAATTTTATTATCGTGAACGCTAACGCTAACCATAACCCTAAACCTAGCGGTTAATTCGGGCACGGGGTGCGGGTGAATTATACCCCGTTTACACGATCGAGCAAACATCGAGCAGGCTTTCTGGCTCAAATGTAGGCCAGGCTTAGCCCACAGCTGATCACGTGTTATATAGGCCTTCCAATTACAATCCGCTCGCCCTCCTAATTAGCATGCTAAATGCCATAGCTCGTCGAGCTAGCTCGATGTTTGCTCGATCGTGTAAACGGGGTATTAGGCTAACAGACAAGAATTATAATATCTATGAAGATTCACGACTACGTCACGTTTAATAGGCGATATGCCACGTATAGGCCTACACGCATTGCAGTTGCAAAGACGTGTTAAAATTCTACGAAACGCAATCGATACTTTTATAGCTAGTTGTGCCACACTTCTACGTGCTTACCGGTACTTCACTTTTTCTTTTTCCCATAACGACTTGCTAGAAAGCTAGACGTTTGCTCCATTTGCGAGTTTTGACGACATAGGCCTAAAAATGACAAAAAATCGTTGTTTTAATATACGAAACATCGAAGTTTACTTTAACTTCTTTGTACGTTTTTGCTCTTTTATTTTATCATATTTTCTTACTCCCGCACAGGATTTCCATTCAGTTGACGGTGAAATTTGGGCTGCTAAGTTATAACACAGTTCGGATCATGGAGTGCAGAAAGTTTGGAGGGCGTCAGCATAGCAGTATGCTATGCAGATGCTCCGTCTTAGCTATCCTAGAAACGTTCTATCACAGTACTGTATTGTATCAAAACGACGCAAGCTATGATCACAAAACGCTTACTGCCAGCTTTCTGGAGGACTTTAGCTTTACTAAAAATTCTCAAGGGGTCATTCCGAACGAGGGCGGTAAAGAAGACGACTTACCGGTACGATAATTTGCGATTTTTAACCAATCATAAGTCGCCGTATCTCGGAAACGATGCAAGATACGGCCGAGGTTACTACCAGTCACTAATAGGAAGTCCCATCAGCTCTTTCAATTGTCACTAAAATCAGCGACCTTGGATGACCTTGAAGGGTCATTGTGCATTTAGCTATGTCAGTCGTGCGGTATTGTGACCAAACGGTGCGTCGTAGAGGGTCGGCGATGATATCGTTGCATACGGCGATGACGAGTTTCTATAAGCTGCTAATAGCAACCATGCCTCTGTCTGCAGCGGTTTGGCCGCAATTTTGAATATTGCCATCACCCATGTGCGCCGAATTATAATATCGTATTCTAGAGTTGATTGTAGCAGCGTCACTATGAAGTGTATAGGACTGCAAACACTCTGGGAAATTGCTTTCTTTCTGCGACCGGAAGTCGGACACTGACCTTTGGATATAAGCGGCCCACACTATCGACAGCTGGGTTTTTGTTTCGTAATATTCTATGCATTTCCTCTAGCGTCATATATTCAAATGTCATTAATATTTATTTTCCAAATGCGAGACTGGAAAATGACAGACTTGAAAGTGGCTTAATACTGTTTTTTAGACATAGGTCTACTGCTAGAACTGCGTTGCCGGTAACACGTTGGGGAGCACAGTTTGACTCTATTGAAACGTCCTTACTTCTAGGCTGTAATCAGCAATGTGCAGTGTGAAACATCATGTGATAAATAGGTGGAGACAGCGTACGTCACGCTCGATTGGACATTATGGGCGGTTATAACAGTCCAGGCGAAATTGGCCTATAAGTCATAAATTAACGAGCGATACATACAGGCCTATGCACTAGGCATCGAATCTGATAGGCCTACTTAATTTAACAGAGATGGAAGGAAGTGCTTACTATAGGATTTCGAAAAGTCGCTTTTTATATGTATGTGTCCGGGAATAACCTGTATAGAAAAGTGAAGAAAAGACAAACTATATTTACCCGAAGTGCTACTGCGAACATTGTGATGACTCTGCGAAGATTATCCGGCATTGGCAGTTCGTCAAATTCCAGCCATGCACTTTCGTCCGGCATTTTCCAGTCTGCATTTTCAGGCTACCCGTTGCGTTGAATGCAATATCCTCGTCCTGTTCCTGTCGCATGTCGGTCTAACACGACGACGACCTGGCTAAATTCGTTATTGACGCGCCGGATGTTGATTTACCTAGTCGTCAAGAAGCTCCGCTGTCAGCAGAACGTCGTTTCACTCGCGCAGCCGACTGATGCATATTGAGGAGTCACTCCAGTGTCAACGCCTCTGAAAGACAGTAGTAAATTTGTACTATACAGCACAGTTTCTTGATTGAGTTGAGTATGACTGGTACTTACGCGCGACAGCACGTAGTGCTAAGCGCGTCTTAGCCGTCGTCGAGGCATCCGTCCGTCTGTTCGTCCGTCACACTGCGGTATTGTGTCAAAACGGCGCAAGCTAGGATCACGAGATCTTCACTGTGGACTGCCCCAAGGACTCTAGTTTATCGCAACAAAATTTCGTGCCCGTGGGTGTGTGTGTGTGGGGGGGGGGTTCTTTTCAAACGAGGTCGTCAAATAGGGGTACTCCCTGTAAAAACGTTATTTTGCCGCTATATTGACTTTTATAGTGTGAAAACGATTGCAGGTAGGTACGGACTTGTTGCACATATTACAAGCACTGATGACGGGCTTTTTAGATTTGTCAACATCGATAACCTTGAACGACCTTAAACCCACAAAATAGGTTGCTTCACTTTATTGCAATTTTTGGCTGCGGCGCATGCAGATTTCAAGAGTGAATTGCGACAAAATGGATGGAGATCGATAGACCAAGACAACTTGCGAACAGGAACTACTAGGCTGTCGCGCGTCTCATGTGCTTTGCTCAAATTACTTGTCAGTGCTGGCGTTAATCTACTGCTGTTTCACGACGGGTCGCGATGATCGTTCTGTTTACCAGCGAATTCCAGATTGCTGGACCCACAACTGAGAATTGACGCACCCGATGATGGTCGAATGTACTTCAGTGATACAGCGGTACAGTTAAGCACCGTTAACTGGCGGGTCGTTAATGTTGTCTATGTGCTTGTGATATATCCTGCCAAATCGTCACGTTACAGCGATGTACGTTGTATATTTTGAACTAATGTTTGTCTCATCTCGACTTTGCACGATCTCGAATAACCCTGAACGGACATTCAAGATGTCACAAGTGTATTGTGTACGAGTGGGGGACTTGGCCCAAGTTCCTTTATTTTTTTTCATTGTCAGTGCATTTAATTCTGCTTTAAACCGTAGTCTAGACGAAAGCATCGCTAAACATTTTCAAAATTACAAAACAAATTCAGTGGCATAAACGGGGCGAGCGACGAAATAATTTTTTGCTTGAAAATTTCTCTCTCACAGGCTTGCGGTTGTATTTTCGCACATCGTGGTGGTCAGTTGCAGCGTCTGCCTATCTGCAGCGGATTCTCTTGTCGACAATCGGTCGTAGTTTCCACTCGGTGCAATGACATGTCTGTTCTCTATGCTGCCGACAGTCCATTTGACAAGTGGAAATCTGGACTCTTGGGAAAAATTAGACATTTGTCACTGTAAGAGAAGGCAAAAGCGACGATGAGTGTTGTGCACAAAATCTATACTACACTGTGTTTCATAAAAAACCGGACCCCTAAGGCATTTCGGCATAAATTTATCAAAATAAGTTTGCCTAAAATTATTTTTCACGCAGTGCACTGCCATTCAGTTGCGGATTCATTGTGCTTGAACAGTTTGGTATGGGCCGAGCACCAGCTGCACGGTTTCCATGGCAACAAGAGCGACTTGTTAAGGTCTGGGCTGACTTGGAACAGACGATTGTGGATGAGGCCATTGACCAGTGGAGGAAACTACTCAAAGCTTGCGTCAAGGCCAAAGGACAACATTTTGAACATTTACTATAACTTTAGTCGTACGTGTAGATTGCTTGTACCAACGTTTTTTTCGATATCAAAGCCGTTTTTTTGAAGTTATAACAAGAAGTTTCACTGTCCGTTTTTTATGAAACACAGTGTATATTTGGGAGTTCCATCGCCAACAGTTTTGTAACCGCACCGACGTACGTCTGCGAAATTTTGCACACAGACCCATGTCGTACATGGCCTGAACATGGGCTAGGTGAGATGTCGCTGAGGTGTCGTACCTTTCAGAAAATTTCACTTTTTTCTAAAAATTTTGCAGCCACACCTGTTAAGCCGCAGCAGAGTTGTGACGTCACATATAGACGTCGTCACCATGGTGACGCATCATCAGCAGGGTATACCTCGCGTTGTTTAGTTCATCAGTTGATTGCATCGATGCATCGTAACGTCGCAAAATTCAATGCTTCAACATGGACATCATGGATATTAATGTGCATCGATGCAATCAATCGATGAATTGAACAACGCAAGTATACTGAAGCGCTTATAATGCTGGTAAGAAACTTGAATCGAGTTGAGGCAAAAACCGAAAATGGAGGCCGCAGGCCGATACTGTGGCAAAGATCAAGCGGACAAGGGGCTTAGCGATCTGTCCGCTTGTTGTGTATAAAATTCAGTTGCCTGTTCTTGATGTGGCTATAGGCCCTATAGTCATGCAAAGTAAAACACACAAAAACATTCACAGATACATTTTTGCGTTTGGTGATTCACACGCTAACTTGTTTCTAGTTTTAGAGGTCATTAACATTGACTGACGACGTTATGTATAGCCTATTATAGCTCTTTAGTGTATACACGGCGGTATTAGAGTATTGTCGACGAGAAGCCTATAGCTATTGTAATGATGCTAGAAAACGTTTTTGCGTGTATATATGTCACCGGAAACTGGATCGATTTAGATGAAACTTGACAATGCCGAGAATGTCGTGTAATGTAAAATGTTCAGCTGCGTCGCTCCAAAGATGAAAGCAAATGAAATTCAGTAGCACTCGTAATAAAATACAACGCCTTACTTGCTGTTATGCATTCAGCTGTTGACAACTTTGTCATTAGGTGTTCGCAGTCCGTCGAGATGGGGCGGGGGTAAAGAGGGGAAGTTTCTACGGGCTCCGCGACGTTTGGGGTCCCACCATCGCTGGAAAATATTTTTGCTATATATTCGACGATTTCTTAAAATTGACTATTCTTTGAATGAATGGATGTATTCAGTATTCTGTCTGAGCCTAAGGCCTACTTTTTCGTATTCACGCAACTGCTAGCAATTCGTCAAACAGTTTAAGGTCGGATAACTTAGGGGTTTTTTACCAGTTTTGCCAAACAGGGCTCTAGAAAAAAGGGTCCCTCAAGCCAAAGCAGGCCATTTATCGAAAACAGCGCAATATTTTCGGCTTTTGTCACTGTGAGAGTATATTCAAATATTTTTCGGGGCAGCTTTCTCCCCAGACACCACCCCATTAAGGGACCCACGAAAATGGTTTCCCGGGACCCGCTGTGGCTCTCGGCGGGCCTGGGTGTTGGCATTGTCGTGTCCTTAGTCTGGTCTCTTTCAAATTGGTTTCGTCGATATTGCGTTCAGCTTGGCACCAGCTATAGTGACTACTTCGTAACCAGCCCGACTTGATGGTCTTACCAGCGGACACACATAATTATATATATGGCTTTGACAGCCGCGCGTCTCAGGCCTACATCCGGGGTTTAGCTGCTGTCGTGTGGCAGCTCGGATTAGTCCGCTAAGCTGTCGGATTAGATCTGTGTGCCGGGACAAAAAAAGGAGAAGGATGGGGAAGAGAACACCAGGAAAAAATCAGCGTGCAAGAAACCCACACAACACCCATTTCGTCGGCTTAAGGAGAAGTCTTAAGACGGCTCTAGCTGCGGTTTACAGCGGCGACCTGGCTACCTATGAGACTGGAAGCCGTATTCAGTAATGGATGATAGTTCGGGGAATCTTGTTTCGTCGCTCGCATAAAGTTAATCAGTCGACAAAAAATTCACAGAAGTTATCTGTTTCTTATAGGTGACGTGAAATAGAAAGGTATGTTGGCATCTATACCGCGACTCGCTTTAACGGCCCTCCAGTAGCCTATTGCGTGTTCAGTAACTGATGTTGCTAGACATTTTTTGACCTGTGTAATTTGTTTCTATTCTTGAAAATCGAGAAGCTCAGCGGTCGCAGACACAACGCAACACTTTGTTCGTATTGTAGCCTCCGTCGAAGTGATGAAGTTATGCTGCTACTTCTGTTTGCTATTACTCACTGCGCATACCCACGGAGGGATGGCCAGGCTGAGTTGATTGTGTATTATGTACAGCAGTATCCATTAGGCATATAAACACAGTGTATTAGAGTGAATAGCGTACATCGGTGATTTTGTGTATGTGCGCAGTTTGACAGCGAAAACGGTTGAAGACGGTTCCAGCAACCAGCCGCAGGCGCGCGATAATCGACTTCAAGCCACTTCCGATGTGTAAGTTCACCCCATAGATGTAACGGTGCCAACTTTGTTCACATAGGCCTAACGCTTTCTGCTAACACACTCGTGTTTTCTATTCAAATTGGCTGCGTTACGCATCTTAATTTTTTGCCGTTTTTGTCCCCTACAAGCTTTAAACTCGGAAAAAGCATAGAAAAACCAAAATCGGTATATACGTTTTACAAGACAGAAAAAATTGATGTGCCAATTTTCAGTTTAAGTGGTCAAATATCTACCAAAAATGACGCGTAAATATTTCGCGTAATCGGTCGGCTGGGCCGGCAGAAGTCTGTAGGCTATATGTTCTAAGAAATTCAATAACGAACGCTGGGATTTCCATTAGTGGATACATGATCGTACGTTTGATGTGCCGTTTATGGCGGGGAATTGCTATCTCTCCCGCGATTGAACACATTCAAACCAAAACTAAAAGGATGTAGCCTACGTCTAGTTTCGGACGCTTTTGTATTTCAGCATCGTCTACGAATAATGTTTTACTTACTGTAGATATTTCACCGCCACCAAAGAAAAAGGTCTTGTTTTAAGGTTTGCTTGTCTTTGTTTGTTCGCTAGATCAGGCCTACTGTTGATGATGTGAGTGGATTTTTGACGCGCTACAGCTATGCTGTAGGGCGTCTTTGGCACGGTTGTCGTCTGTCCGTCGTCGTCTGTCACGGATGTACTGTGGCGAGATAGGGCTTAGGTTGCTATTGATCACTAATAGGAAATCGCTTATGCCCTTAGAAATAAGATGAAAATCGTCGACCTTGGATGCTCTTGAAGGTCAGTACTGCAACAGGAACGGTATAAGCTGTGCCCGTCTTCCCTAGTGACAGCTGGGCTTTCTTGTTGGAAAGTGGGGTGTGGCCCAAAGACCTAGTAATTAGATGTTGATGGCCATCTACGTAGATGACAGCAGCTGCTGTATTCTCTGCGGAGGTTTGCACTGTCACAGTGCTCGTATCGTTAATTATGCAGTAGGTGTTTTCGGCGCTAAGGGCAGAGTGCTATTTCTCACAGATAGGTCAACTCACTCCGCTAATTACTCACCTAACTCAGTGATCGTCGCTCTTCTTGCGTTGCGTTGCGGCCGTTGCGCTGCGACAGCTCGCTTGTGAGTCTTTGTCGAAAACATTCTTCTGACATCCAGGGTTTTCAATAGACCTGAGTTTTCAGGACGTCATGACTTCCAAGCTAAAAAATTTGGACGTCAGTGTGCAAAATCTGGAAGTCATGCAGTAGGCCTACAAGAAAAATCAAGCAAAAACTTAATGCAAAACAATACTTACTACATATGCGTCACTTACGCTCCACCAACATAGGTCGTGGTTTTTACAC
>Ga0056128_1012672_pt1 | contig 10288 bp, 3 predicted proteins | sample WorMetLIZISLAND2_FD_71113 | JGI IMG/M metagenome (GOLD analysis project Ga0056128, IMG submission 71113) | Marine gutless worms symbiont microbial communities from Max Planck institute for Marine Microbiology, Germany - Olavius geniculatus... ... | reverse complement strand
GTCAAATTATCGAACACATGCATAGCTTTGCAGTCTTGCATGTCAGCATGCAGTAAACAACAAGCCAATAAATATTTTTCTTTTATTTTGTAAACTGCAAAATACGATGTCCATTTTCCGGCTACACCAGATACCGTCATACACATCAATGCTTGTTAAAGTTTCGCTTAAAATTGACACAAATTTACTACATAAGTAAGTAAAAAAATGAACGATAAGTAACGTGGTGTCATTTTTACGCGCGAAAGCAGCTACTGCTTTCAGCGCGTTTTGGCCATCGCAATTCTGTCTGTCTGTTTGTCTGTCCGTCACACGGGTGGATCAGTCAAAAACGGTGCAAGATAGGATCACCAAATTTTCACCGTCAGCTGCCTGGAAGACTCTAGTTTTAGGAACCATAAAACTTTTCCATAAATTCAAAGGGGGTCCCCCCGAACGAGGGGCTAAATGAGAGGGGAGAGGGCAAAATTTGCGATTTTTGGCCAATAAGTCGTTGTATATCTATATCTCAGTAACGGTGCGAGATAGGGCCTAGGTTACTATTAACCACTAATAGGAAGTCGTACACTGGCTCTCGGTTGGCACCGAATTCAATGACCTTGACTGACTTTGAACGCTAAAATAAGGGGTTTTATGAATTTTTTGGCGATTTCGGGCTGCAACACAAATCTATATCATTCACAAGGTGGCGCCACGGAACTATCGTTATGCGATCTAGATAGAGAATTTGGTATTTGTATATTAACTTAGCGTGAACACCCAAATTTTCAGCTAAACTACTGAACCGGAACTGTTATAGGCCTTCGCGCGTCTCGTGAGCATTAGCTCAAATTTGTTGTTGGTTTATGCTAAGGTTGTTGGTGAATAGCCCTACGAAAATGCAGATCACAAAGCAACAATGTGTTCTATGCTAACTTTTCAGTGATTAGCTAAACCATGTGATTGTTTAATAACTCCGTTGATACATTCACATAATTTACGCGCTGTGCTTGTGCATTTAAAACAATAATTTTGTGCAAGGACAATGAGTCGTAAAACAAAAAAAGCATTCGTTTGACCAGTAACAGTCTGCGCGCTGACTATGCCTATAGTGACTATTACAGTCGGCTTTGATAAATCACATCCGGGTGATCGCCACTAATCCAATTAATTATTAATGTATTTTAGCGGCGGTCGGCTAACAGTCGCACGCCCACCCAAAACGCACATCAACCGTGCTTTCGACTGTCATTCGGCTCATAACGTGACGACCGACGAATCTGTTACTCTGCGGGCAAACGGCCGGATGACCGGCCGACCTTGAACGACCTTGGCGTCTTGACCCACTCACCGCGCGACAAATATTTACTGCGGAGCTGCTGAGCTGTTGCACGACGGGAAGGCGGCAAGTGCGCGCGAAGTTGTCAATGGACGCGTTCGACTGAAAATCCTTCCGTCAAGACGACGCTAACGCTACACAGTCCTAGGCATCAAGACAATCTTCGTCAATCTAACAGCGACCGTGCATCTGTGTGGTCTGCAAACTGATCCGTTTGTGGACTGAAATCCGCAACACTTTTACGGTACAGACGACGATTTTCGCATATCACAATCGTGCGTGAGGTCATCATCCTCGCCGATCTCTGAGAGTTAAACCGCCTGCTGTTTATTCACGGTCGCACTCGTATACAACTGTCTATCGCTACCGTTGTGTCTGGAGTGAAATGACTTGTCGATGTCTTCGCAGCTGCAATCGCGCATGCCCAACCGAATGACCGTATTACACTATATCGATCGTTGGTGGGAATCTTGAATAGGGGACAGCAAAGTTGAACGAGCGGGGTTCGCTAAGGCCGCGACTGCTTAAAGGTTTCCACCAAAGCATGTAAGTTTCGTACTGTATAGTTACAGCACTGCTAGAGTGGGTAAATGACTACGCGTACAAGCTTATAACACTCCCGACAGTGTGGTATCGTATTGAAATTTTAAACTACGCTCCGACAGCATAGAGTACACCATCGTTTGCTGTACGAATATGACGCACGACTGCAGCGGAAAGTTGTGAAAACATGCGAGCTACGTGTGGTGTGGTTTAATGCAATTTCAGCACCCAGAGTGGTCCACGAAGCCCGGCACGGGCTCATCGAGGAATTGCGGAATGCGGACACCAGCTATACGGAGTGCGATCCGCCGGGATATCACGAATCCGCGGAGCACAGACATCTGGACGGACGGACACACATGTCCAAGGTGTTGGTGCAGTCAGTGGCAGCCAGTGTGCTGGTGTAGCGTGACTGGGCGGACTCAACTGGGTGGACACGACGAAACAGACCGACAGACTGGCAGGGTGGACTTGGTAATGACGTGCAGCACGCGTCAACCATGAAGTCACGGCAGCACCAGCGCACGGAGGGCGTCGTCGCCCACGCCCAGGCTTACTGCTTCACGGCGCCATATTTCACCGCAGAATTCAGAACGCGGGGGCGGAACCCGACCGCCGCAAAACCGACGACCGGACCGTTAATGCTATACAACAACGAAGACGGACGGACACGGATAGTCGGTCTGGTCAGTCACGGACGCCCACATTTCACGGTGGCCTGCAGTAGCCCGGTGCGTGGTTGGTTACTCCAGTGACTGGCCGCAGTCCAGCTGGAAACCCGTGGAGGGTTCGTGGGCAGGACACGAGCTGGCGCACATCACGCTCAAGAGTCGGCAGGTGGCTGTGATGATGATGTTTTGTTTTCTGCCGTGTCACCGCTGGATGCTCCGTGTGGGACGGCTCGCTGTATGTAGCTAAAATTCTCTGCGGCTGTATATCGGGGGCATGGTCGGGGTTAGGGTTATGGACGGTTATGATGAGATAAGCGATGTCGACAAAACGAAAAACAAAAGCTGTATATATAGTCGCAGCGATTTTGTTTTAGTTTCATCGCAGACGTGGCATCGTGCTCACCGTGCAATGGCGTGAACTGGTCGACACGCACTGCCATAATGCTGCATTATGAGTCTGGCAACGAGGAGAGGGCACATCACGGTTGTCACTGCAGCGTCAGTCGTGCAGAGCGGCGAAGACCGTCTGGAACTAGTTATCTCATCACTGAAGCTGTAATGTCACATCCGTGGAACTGACGCCAGCCTATGCACTGCGATGCGTGTAGGTGCATGACAGGTTTTGACGTGCGCCTAAAAAACAAACGAAGTGCTTGATCTGGTGAACCGAGACACTTCGTGCTCAAGCCGTCTGCAGAGGCATATAGCCCAAAGTCCGACTTTGATCTGTTTCTTGTGCGTTTGTTTCCGCTGACTTTCACAATCAAAAATGTCAGAGCTGCAGTGACCACTGGTTTGCGGAACGAATTAATACCATGTCTCAATCTCGAGACGCTTCCAGGACCAAAAAAATTGATTTTGGTTTTCGCAAAAAAATCTTGAAAATTTCAAGGCTTTTTGCAAATATTTAACAACCTGCAGTTAACTAGTTATAACAACAAAATAATACAAATATAATTAGGCCATGTTATGGTTATTACCCGCTAGCATCGATTAGCACTGCATACTTTGTCACAGCTATAACCTTATTTTTCAAAGAATTATATTGCTATAGTTGAGTGAGTGCATGAAATGAAATTAATATGTTAAAAGATTTGATGCTGTACAAAAAGACTTGGTCTTGAACTATTAGTCTTGAAAAGGTTTTGTTTACATCACTGATATCCAAATATATAAAACGCGCCGTTTGGACGAAGTCCGACGAACTTGAGTATTCGAAGAGTTTTGTGAATTCCGTCGGCGGGTCGCCTTGCCCATTCACATCATGCACGTCTGCATGGCGTCAGCGTTTATGGACCTGTGTGCATGGATTAATCGGTTCAGGCCTCGGAGATGTCTGCACTGCGCCGACACGTTCAACAGTCACGTATCAACCCATGCATGATCGAGAATGCTTCTGTGCAGTAGTGAGAGCAACTGTAACAGAACTGTTCAGCTATGCAGTATAGGCTTTAGCAGAGCCGCAGCGACTGATATACAAAGTTGCATGTCTTGCCTTGCCTTCTTTGATGATCCGTGAACGGCGTGAAGCGGCCGCGAAGCGAAGCGCGCGACGTCGCAGAATGGAACCGAACGGCGTCTGTTAGTGGTGCTGCTGCTGTTTCGAACCGTCGTCACGTCTTACACACGTATAGGTGTTGTGTTTCACGTGTATACGAAACCTTTTGGGTTTGACTTGAGTCGTTTTCTGTATATGAACATTGTCTTTGAGATCATAAATTCTGGCTGCTGCACTATAGCGCAGTGGAGCGTGACGCAAAAGATCTCTGCCGTCGAGTGTTGGTCATAATTAGAACCGATTGGATATCAAAGAGAGCGATTTAGACGCCTCGCTAGCGACGGCGCTATCTCAGTCCGGCATTGCACCGACGCATTATACTCGTAAGCGTGCATGCTCGCCTGTACGCTGCTGGGTCGACTGCACGGAAGTCGAGTTGTTCAGAATCACTGAATCATCGAATGAAGCTATATTTTCATATCCAGGCATCGCATCGCATCGCAAACAATACGCTGTTTGCTGAAATTGCCGAAAAACGTTTATGTGATTTCAGATTTTCAAATAATTTAAAGAATACAAATACACGTAAATGTAATATTATCACTTGGCCGTTCCAGTGGCCGCATTACGAATCTTCCAGTTGGTATGTTTCTCTATTTGTGTCTGTTTCGTACGGGCTCCAGACGAAAAGAAAAAAGCATAGAAAACGTTCCCTAGGGACAAAAGTAACCGAGTGTGCCAATATTTTCGGCTCAAAAACTGAAACGTCCGGAATATGGGTTGCGCGGGTTTTGGCTGATGGCCGCATATGTTAACACTAAACGGACATAATATTTTCCAGTATGTAATTACCGTTGACACAAACGCAGGTAAGATAACTGATGATCGGAAAGCGTGCGTATGCTACAAGGCTGCTGATGCTGGCGAGCTGCTATTACATACAACTGATGCGGGATGCTGGAGGCAAGGTGTTAAACGTTGCGCGCTGAAGATGCTATAGCGAGCGCCACGGCGCGCTGGTTCATGACTGCATGGCAGGCGAGCGTCGCGCATCAGTGAAGACAACAGTTTGATGTCGTAATTGAAAACATTGCTACCGTTCTGCTGCTGCTGCTGCTGCTGCCGTGCCGTGCGTCAAGCAAACACCACGAACTCCGTGCTACAATATACCGACAGGAAACAGACCGCACTTTTAGCCGAGGATACACGTGAAATGAAACAAAAATGTTGCAGCGGCCGCCGACAACCGTCGCTTACCCGCCATGCCCACATTAACATTAACTTTGATCAGTTTAAGCGGCTTCCAGTGACATTTTTGCTCGGATATTGAGATCGTGGCGCGTTGTGGCCAACTGTTAAATTGCGCCTCTTAAGCTTTTTTACTTACTTACTTACTTACTGCATGTTACCACATATAAAATCTCTGTTCGTTTTTTATTGTATTGTTATTGTTTTTGGTCACCGATACTGGTAAAAAATTTTTAAAACATGTTATATATAACGTGTTTTAACATATTTCAGGAGAAACATGCGCTGCTTGAAGAATTGTTTACGTACAGAGTAAAAAAACAAAACGTTTGTACAATATTTTGTCAAAGCTTTTTTTGTTATTTTGCATGTAACCACGGCTTCAGCCTCACAGCGTCATCATCATCATCATCATCATCATGACATAACCTGGCCTGTATACCGATGCCACCGCGTGCGTGCTGTTGTCAACGACGCCGTGACGTTGCCTTACATCCTTGCGCATGTGCAACACTGTTTTGCTTTATGCCGGGGTGCGAGCGACAAATTTCCACGCGCCTGGCTGTAGTTAGTTCCAATTAGAACACCTGTCGCCTGGCCGCCGTCTGAACGTGTGCAGTTTGACCTTACACAGATTAGAGCAAGCCCGCATGCAGTTTCCTTTGCGCGTGCGAATTACTGGCAACACTTTATAAAAATATACAAAAATTATTTTTTGTATAACTACGACCGGTGGAAGTCGAAACGTTGTAAAGTTTCTTTAACCTAATCAATCTATTCGCAGCTACCGGCAACACTGTTTGGTCCAACAAAAACAAAGTACATAAGCAGCGGAAACTATACGAAAGTGTTAGCAGTTTTCCAGTTCACTTGAGACAAACTGGCATAAGTTTAAACAGTTAAAAGGGCTACACTAAAAACATTTTTGTTCGGTTGCTGAGATGTCAGCGCACTGTGTGAGAATTTATTGTTAAACAGTGTCTTTACTTACTTTCTTACATAATTACACATTTTAGTACGTGAACTATTATAACTCATTATGTATCTTTCAAGGTGAAGGTATATTTTTGTTTAAATTTTAGACATTATTTAACAGAAGTAAGGAGTTTAACCTTACACAAAATGACTCACTCCCCTTTACGTAAAGACAGGTTATTGGAAGGCCTATGCTAGCTAGCTATATATACCACGCTTCGTTCCTAAAGTCGTCGTATAATAGAGAATACTCCGTTCAATTTTCTGCTGAACGATTTTCTGTACAGATAGAACTGACAGAGCTCTGAAGATATACGAGTGATGCTAAACCATAGAAATGTGCTAAACGGTGTAACGGCTGCCCGACGGACCAGCTGTGATTGTGAAATGACTATGAGTTCTCTTTCCGTGTCCCTAGCGGGTGCCGACGACGAACCAATATCCACTCCTTCCACTTTGTACGGAACCGCCGCGGCGACTATTATCACAAGCGAGTGAGTGGCTATTATTACGACTCATTTACGTCGATGTCCATTTCACGACCTATCATGTCCACTACACACCGCCGGACGGGGGAGCCATTAATCACGGGGCTGCGTTATTGCATAACGGCCGAGCGACCGACGAACGAACGAACGACGTTTTTATTGGACCACCGACGCACCTGGGCACCTGGTTGTGTAGGCCTCGTACCTTGTGATGTTGTTGTTACATATCGCCGACGACGACGACGACAATTAATGTGACTTCTAGGCGGGTGGGTCGGCTGGTCGGTGGATGGTCGCCTGCCGTTCATTAGTGGAAGCGGCCGAGTGTCCCAAGAGGCGCTCATTACGCCTACAGCACTCAACTCACAGCAGATAACGACATCAGGAAATCGACGCCGCTGTCGCCGACGCAATAAATCGACCGACGCAGTCCAGCTTCTTTTTGTGTCCGTCCTGCGACGCTTTGAAGTCGCGGGTCGTTGTCACCCACTGCCGCCGGGTCCTGGGACAATTACTCCCCACTCTTATTCCCGGCCCCCGGCCCGAGAGTCATCAACCCCTTCCCCACACCCACCTCACCTCCCACTTTGCTCGTCTGACGACTTATAGAGATATACATTAGCCGGGCGGCTGGGCAAACGCAGAGGTTAATTTTAATTAACATCAATAGAAGGAGCGGCCTGTAATTAGTAATCGATCCATCGTGTCGCGTCACTTACTTCTCTGACTGCGACTGTGTTTGGCTGTTCTTCCTACACGCAGCCAAACGGCTACGGGATAGCTGCTGCAAACGTGGCGGCTTTTTCAAACCAAAGGGGTTCACGGACGCGGTTGACAAACGTTCCCGCGCTTCTGGACGTCGGATCCGCAACACGTTTGACTTCAAATGTGGCAAGAACTGTTTTTTCTGACCGTATATACTGAAAGAAACTTTGAAATATACTGCTAGCTTAGGAATGTGCTAAAATACTTGGTGGCAGTTCAAACTTACAATTCGTGCATTAGCTACAGATGAAATGCAGATGAAATGAGTTGTGCATGAACTCTGGTCTACTCTGTGTTCTGCTCGTTTGTAAACTTTTTTGCATTGCCTTCTTATTATCTTATAGCAAATAAAAATGCACTCGCCTGATTTTATTTATTTTTTTTCATTTTATCCATTGTCTGTGACGCAATTGCGGCTTATTTATGTACCTGAAAACAAGTAAATACCAAATCTCATAGATTTCGTATTTCTACGCAATACTGCACATTTATTCGCTACAAACGACATCGACACAAGAGAAAACAGTGGTAACAAAAAGCGTTTAATACGAACAGTGGGTTATACTTGACAAACATACAAAATTTTTGTTGAAACATTGTGATCAAATAGTCAACATACACGAGTTATGAGTCACACTATCACCGGTTGCGGATGAGCGAAATGTGGTCGAACATTTCATTATCGAACACTGCCGAGGCGACTTCGACCCTCGCTCGCGATGTTTCTGTAGAATTGTGGATCGGAAAGCGCAGATCGACATTTCGCTGACTCAAACGCCACATCTTCAAACGGGCCGATCAGTGTCGTCTGAATGCAATTTTCGCTTCCGGTTGAGTTGTCTATTTGGCGCGCGCTCGTCGTGTGTCCCGGTGGACTCGCAGAAGACCGACCGATAATGGCTGCAGCCGGCACTCTAGCTAGCTCTCTGATGATTATTTCTCCGCTCACTCTCCGCGTGGTGTCGCCAGGGCGACATCTGACGATGACGTCACGCCGGCGTCGCCGGAAGCGCATCGTATGATCACGTGATCGATCGACAGCGCACTTGACACTTGACGTAACGTATCGTCGCAAAACGACGACCAGGAAAACGATCTTGGCGCCGATCGTGTTTATTACATTGTGATAATGTATACGGGCACTTTCTGACTGACCACCGTTAGTTAGCTATACGAGTACTCTATATCTTTCTGTCCCTTTCTGCCCGCGAACTGAATGTAAAATAATGCGGTCTTTTAGTTTTACTTTTGCTTTCAAAACGAATGATCACCGATAATTAATAAGTATATATTTTATATGGCACAATTTCTTATAATTACATAATCTACATTCAGTATCCCGCACACACATGGACACTTGACAAAAATCGTGTTAAAGGATTTACACAGCTGCCCGTAAATATCGATTGGTTTCACAAAAACAGGTAAAAAACATCAAATGCACGAGAAAATGTGGGTTTTCCTCAACCCAGATGCTTTGTGCAGTGACAAACTATGCTAAGGTGTAACAGTATTGAGTTGTCAGTGTCGTGACGAATAAAGTTGTATATACAAAAATCTAGGAACGGGAACGGCGGAATTTTTTTTAGGTAATTATCTTTGTATCATGACATGTTATGTAATATTACCCAACAACTCATGAAAAAAACAAACTGACACACTAAATAGTACTCACGAATAGTTAAGCAAAGTTACTGAAACATTTCAGATTATATGCAAACATCATTTTTTCAGTGAAACTTCGAAAGGATACTAAAATTGCACTGACATTTTTAAAGGTCCACTAAAATTGAAGGTGCAATAAAAATTTTATGAACGCAGATTTTCTCTAGGGACAGACGGCAACTGCAGGAAACAGGAATTTTTGGGCCTAACCGGGCGGCTGAGTGTAGGTGGATGATTGTAACGGTACGTAACGCTGCAAAAGTACCGTTTTATCAAGTAATTTCAGCAAGTACAATTATTAATCGGAAAAATTAAGAAAGCACTTGTCGGTAAATAGTCGAAATCTGATGCCCGTTTTCTTCCTGGTTATTTTTTTCGTCGAATCTTCGCTTATTACCACAGTCACAGAGTAACCTGGTTACCAGGACACTGGCAGTAAGGCTGTTGTGGTTCGTGGCTGTTCGAATAAGCACCGTACGTTTTGAAATCGAGAAAAGTGAAAGTGCACGAACGGAAAACTGAATTGGAGATTATTAATATGGAAATGGTATAGTAGCAGCGGCAGCAATCGTCATGCAGTCAGCGAGTCGTCGGCAAGGAAATGGAAACACACGGACGGTCGGTCGGACGCGTGGCTTGGCGACGCCGGCGGCCTCTGGTGACCGCAAGACGCACGTCCTGTGCTAGTTAATGAGTTATGATCAGTGCCGAGAAACATTAACACTCGGCCGACCAACGATCCACGCCGAAAGAAACCGCATGGTCGCTTGCTTTAATTTCTAAAGTGAGACGTAGGGTACGTTCGAAAAGAGTATATAGACAACATAACAGATTGGATGATTATGTTTTTTTCTGAGCCAGCGAGAATTTTTAAACACCAAACATTTTACGACTCACATAATTATTCTGCGTTTTGTGAAAAGCGGAAAGCGACAGATACTGTTAACAGTAAATTGTCAATAGTTGTCTCTCTTTCAAAAGACATTATATTGTTATTTATATATTCAACTTTATTCACCATCAAGTGGTAGCACATAAAAAGAAAAAACAATATAAACACAATTAACAACACAGCGGACGGTAAGACAGAGTGGCAGTAGGATGACACAAATAGATG
>Ga0056128_1012671_pt1 | contig 10288 bp, 3 predicted proteins | sample WorMetLIZISLAND2_FD_71113 | JGI IMG/M metagenome (GOLD analysis project Ga0056128, IMG submission 71113) | Marine gutless worms symbiont microbial communities from Max Planck institute for Marine Microbiology, Germany - Olavius geniculatus... ... | reverse complement strand
TGAAACACTTTTTGCTTCTGAATGTTCAATGGAAACCGCAAATTCGCCCATTTTTCTAAAATTTGGAAACGCAAAAGACCATCAAACATTGTTGAATTTTGCAATTCTTGCTGGAAAATGGCATAAAACGCACCTTTTCATATAAAGTCGCCTGTAAAAAATTTTCATGGTCGGGCCAAAGGGGGGGCATCGCACCGTGGCCCTCCCCTAAATACGCCACTGGGCACAGACGTGCTGCTCGTTATAACAAGCACTGGTGACGTGTTTTTAGTGTTATCCACATCGATGACCTTAAATGACCTTGAACTCCAAAAGTAGGTTTTTTTTAGTTTTTTTGCGATTGTCGGCGCAGAAGAGTGAATTGCGAATAAATGGATGGACATAGACCAAGACAACTTTCAAACAGGCTTTCGCGCGTCTCGTGACCAATAGCTCACATTTCTTCTTAAACAAGGCCTAAGATAGAGAGTGTTGCAAATAGGCTTATTCCAAATTAAAATTGTTTATTACACAATAAATTTAAATATGATACCTGCAGTTAGCCTAGCCCAATGTTCATTTTTGCAGTGGCTTTTTGACTTAATTGCGTTCATACTTTTGCAGCGCTATCCAAACAATGTCGCACAGTGCGTTTTTTTCACGAAACAAATATCAATAATTGTCATAGCTTAAAGTAAAGCAGCAGAAAAAATGCCATTTAAATGTCGTTCTGTAACTGCTTGCGGCCGATCGCGAACGCTCTGTCGGTCAATCCCGAATATGCATTTAATTTCAAAGACGACAGTTGTTGAGCACCGGGCAGTGATGCATGCAACGACATGACAGCTGGTTGCTTCTGATGATGACACGGGATGAAATTGAAGTCAGGTGACATGAGTTGCGTGTATTAATCTATCGTCGTCAGTTGCCGAGCGCCACAACGACAGCTAGCGAAATTTGACCGACCAGGAATGACGTTGTCAATGTTGATGTCACTCGCTATACACGGCAGTCACGTGCGTCGAACGGTACCGTAAAATGCATTTAAAACGCACTTACGCATCATGTGCAGTTTTTTATACCACAGGATAAACTACAAGAAAATACATAGAATCTACTTGCAGAAGTAAAAATGCGATAATCGATTCGAAACCGTGGACGAGGAGGTATTATCTATTTGAAGTTATGCATAAATGCATCAGCCGTCCGTCGGCCATGGTGTAAGTCCACAAGTGCATTTGTACGTATTCAAACCACTGCCTCGAAAGGCTCGAATAGGACATTTTGTTAATTGTGTATAATCCCGCCTGGAAGAAGTGGGTAAGTAAATAATGTTAGCTTTTAACACCGTTTTTCTTTAAACTATAAAGTCGGTAATTATGCACCTTTACCACGCATACCCCGTTTACACGAGGAAGCATACACGAAGCACACATGAAGCACGGTTGGAGGAACCTTACAGCAAACTTGGAGCCACCTTAAAGCACACGTCGTGCACTGTTAGAGCTGGCTTGATAACGGTTTATATTGCAAACATTCACTAAGCTAGCTCTGCATGTGCTTTACGTGTGCTTCATTTATGCTTCCTCGTGTAAACGGAGTATAAGTCGACGTGTCTATACAGCGTATACGACGTTTATTAACTGCGGAGACTACAACATCGACGTCAGCATCGTTTCACGCCCCAACGCGCGAGTGGCTGCTAGCTTCTTTCCAGTTTCACCCTTCGTCTGTATGCATGATATTATTTTGTGTATGAATAAACTCTGTTAGGGTATATAGGCCTAAATGCTAGCGTGTACGATAATTCTGAGAAATATGAAAGATGAACTCGGGCGTCGTTTCATGTTCGTCTTGGAAACAGGGCCGCCGAGAGCCACAGCGGGGCCCGGGGAAACATTTTCACGGGGCCCTTCTGAAAAAAAAATTTTTTTCATGGCGCATTCTGGTGTAGACCTACACTGTGTCTCAAAAAACATCCTCGACATTTTTGACAGTAACTTGAAAACCAAGTATCAGATTTTGATAATTTTTGGTACGAATATTTCTGACACAACTTGCCGCCATAAGGCCATTTAGTTCTTCACCTCACCCAATGTATGCTTCTGCATTACCTAGGAAAATCAGATCAAGCGAAATGTGTGTTGAAATAAACAGGAAGCCCGAAAAAAACATCTCCGACATTATCAGTGGCGGCGTCAAGGGAAGTCCAGGGGGCATGCCCCCCATATGAGGCTTTCCCCCCCTTTGGCCCCCCATTTGAGTTTCATAGACATGGAACAAAATGCAATCTATGGATAACAACTGCAGTAAATACATTGATCTTGCTAAATTCTAACTGATGACAAACTTTGAGTTATTTAAAATGCCACAAAGTAAAAATAAGCATTTACCAACTGAGTGTATCAATGTTTTCAAGTACTGGGTGGCAGTAGATGATGTTACAACACTACAGCAGTTTTCATCTGCTAACAGTTTCTTTGACTCAGTCAAAATAGTAGTAACTATAAGACACCAGTTCTGCAGGCCTTAAGTTTGTGCAATAGTTGTCTATACCACCTACCAAATTTAAACTTATATCTGCAACTCCATGGCAGAACGGTAGATAGTCAATATTAATGTGACTGAGGTGCCAATCAAAAACATGTATTTAAAGGAAATGGCACGCGGATACTATCTTGGTCAAATTGAAATATTGAAAACACAAAAATCACAATTATGGTTTTTATGCGCCCTGATTCTTTCTGAGATTTTGGCGCTTTATAAATCATTTACTTACTTACTTACTTACTTACTTACATATGTACGATACTTGCTAAAAGCCATAATCTGATCTTTTTTAAAACCCTGTTAAACATTAAATGATTTGGGTCTTACGTCTGAAACATATTGTTAAAAAAATTTTGCTTACAGATGTCAGGTTGCCGTTGCTGATGCTGGCAGTTTGGCCGTGGGTTTCCTAAATCCAGTTACGCGTTATAGGATAGGTAGATCTAACACTTCATAAGAACCCTATACATCAGATATTTTCTATTTTGATGCTTTTGTAAACCTGTGATAGCCCGCCTGTTAACTGTCAGCCGCTAAACCAGTATTCAGGCTAATCTACATCTGTGCACTTAGGGTGTGTCACAACAGACTACAGAAAGTTAGGCCTTAGTAAACACCTCTTAAAATGTCAAGCAAAATGTATCACTGTTCCAAAAAGTACAATATTTTACCACAAAATGGGTTAATCTCCAGGCTCGGATCCGACGGGAAAGTATATAAAGTGTTTATGTTATAGCTAAAGGAAAAAGTTAGTTAGTAAAATGGTTTAAGTGACGAGAGGACAAATGCAATTCGTCTTCATATGCTTTTGGGCCGTTTTGACACCGTATAAAATAACACGGTGACTACTCACCTGAAAAATTTGGAAAAGTTTGGGAATTCCAGAGTGGTCAGGGAAAAGTGAGGGAAAACGGTTCTAGACCGTCTCAATTGGACAAAAATTAGTGGTACCATTTTTTGCTCGCTTCGCTCGCATATTACTTATACCACCACTTTTGAATTTATGGCACCACCCTTGGTCGAAAAGCAATTACTTGATCTAGGGATCTGGTGTATTGTTGAATATTTGCCTGCCCTAATGGAAAAGTCCAGGAATTTTATGTGCTCTGAAAAGTGGTCACCCACACCGAATAAGTACGAATATTGGATGATAGCCTGAATGTAACGAGGATAAGAAAAGGAGAAGGGGGTTAAAGTACAAAATAAAAAAAAACTGTGCCCCCCCTTACACATGTCTTGCCTTCCTCCCTCTTGGCCCCCCACTTATGAAAAGCTGGCGCCGCCACTGGACATTATCGATTGTAACTTGAATAAAGATTAGCAGATTTTAATAATTTTTAGCAGAAATATTTCTGACACCACTGGCTATTAAATAAGTGTTTTAGTTTCCGCCTCCCCAAACGTTTGCTTTTGCATTACCTGGAAAAATCAGACCACGCATAATACGTGTTAAAATGAATGAAAAAACGTAGATAAATTCCATCTATCCTAATCTGTGGGCCCCAACAACCGGTCTATTACATGTTTTGACTGTCTTGCAGCAGTGTCTACCATATAAAATTTAGGAATGTTTGTGAAGTCAAGAAGCGACTGGTACAGCCTGGATTAGTCTGGAGCAGAACATTATCGATACTGCTGTCAATGAATGGAGAAAGCGTCTTCTTGCCTGCGTTCTCATAGTGGGCCAACACTTCAAACAATTTTACGGCAGACAACTAAAAAAAATAGACGACTGGAGGAAATGTCAGCCAAAGTGTCAGAAATTTAAACAAAATGTGTTTTTACGTGTTATGTTAATTAAACAATCATATCGCATTGGATAAAAAAGTAATATTTCGCTGGTTGTGTTTTTCCCAGGTAGTGTAGAAACAAACGTTAAATGAGGTGGAAAACTAAATGGCCATTTGATGGCAAGTTGTGTCAGGAATAATCCCACCAAAAATTATCAAAATCTGATAATTGGTTTTCAAGTTACAGTTGAAAATGTTTGGGATGTTTTTTTAAGACACAGTGTACTTTATATTTTTGAGCGACGGCGGGGCCCCCAAACGTCTCGAGGCTCGGGAGAACTTTTCTTCTTACCCCCTCTCTCGACGGACCTGCTTGGAAACACCACACTCAGGACTGAGCCGTTGGCCGTCTCACAGTCGGTCCCATCCGGTATTTACTTATTGCCGTGCGGTAACATAATTTCGCGGCGAACTATTGGCGGATGTATGGAGAAGACGACGAACGGTCGGTCGGTAGTCGGTCTGTTGAGTTGAGTTGAGTTGGATCGACGACGGACGTCAACGCCGAAAGCGAGCGCAGTTTCACGGAATGCCGTACGCGACTTTTACCCATTCTGAACTAACGAATGAAACATTTTATTACGTGCTACAGCCAAAAGCTGGATTACCAGACAATAGATAAATTATGTAAAAAGAAGAAATAATGCCTAATTAAAACTAACCAAACAATACGGCAAAAAGATTTCGCGCACCGAAGTGATCTTGTCTTAGGAGGTTCATAATACTACAAAACGTAGCTGAAGTAGGGCCTACTTTTGTTTTCGGAGAGCAGCGGCCAGTAGCTAGACAAAAATGTTTACCGGTATATAATTCTTACAAACAACAATATACGTTCGTTATCGTTGTAATGTTGTTGCATGCTTTCACAAAGCATAACTTCGCGGCTGTACCGCATTGTAGCTTAAACCTACATCACACTTAAACAAAAAGCTGATTTGCCAAGCGTCGTGGCAACCCCTGCGCGTAATCAGCTGAAGTTGATTGTGCAATTGCATCTAGCCTATTCGTAATATGGAATATTTAGTGCGGCTTTAACAATTAAAGGAACATAAAGACTGTTATTATACGATGCAACTAGGCTTGCAGAAGGGTCAAAAATCAAAGCCAAACGACGAGAATGGAGGTGAAATTTTGAGGGAAAGGATAGCAAGATGACAGCTCTTTTTCACAGTAGGCTATAGATCTGGAAAGCGATGTAAGTTCGCCCAGCGTGATTCGGGCGTAGCCGCAGCCGCTCTGCGGTTTCTACTAGCGCTTAAGCCTATATTTTCTGCACTGGGGAGTCGGGGTGGCCTCTCATGGGCCTATAAAATAGCTAACGTTGATCTCGTACTTGTTTATCACTGGCGTAGCCATAGGGGGGCACGTACCCTCCCCCCTCTAGGGGCCTACTGAGTTACAAAAAAATAGTGCCAAAAATGCACCAAAACACGTCATTTTCACACCCAAAATCCGAAAATTTTCTGGGTCTCCCAGACCCATTCCCCGTGGGGAAGAGACACCCCTCCCCATGCTTCACCCCACGTGCCCCCACTACGACTAGATCCTGGCTACGCCAGTGCTGTTTATCGGCGTATTATGGGGAACCGAAACTTCAAAAAATGTTTGGATAAACCATTCGGTATAGGTTCCTATTGCTTTTTACGGTCGACATATATCTAGCATTTTATATTAGGCTCATTCGCGTCCTTGAATTGTCGATCTTCTGCACTTGCATAGGGGCGTATAGGTGTAACATTTTTGTAGCGTTTTGCGTTCGTCTGCATCGATGTCACGAACGCGGGACAAATGCCGCTGCAGTAACGCGGCATGGGGCCTGCCTGATATTCGTGCGGGACGTTATAGTTTCATCTCTAAGTGGAGATGCAGGGCTCTGACCGGCCAACGACGCCGCATGGCATGCAATATAGATTCGCTCCTTCATAATATTTCGGCCGCTGCCGTCTGTGCTGGCACCGCCAATTAGTGCCGGATAAGTTCTCATGAAATTCTAATAAACTCGTCAGTCGCCTGATATAATGACGACGCTGCGACTCCGATGCGACGTGCCGTGCTGCTGCCGTCGGCATCGACAGCTTATAACTTCGCAGTCTAATAGACCGTTTACACGATCAAGCAGACATCAAGCAAACATCAAGCAACCATCAAGCAAATGTATTCAAAATACACGTGCACGACCTGTGCTCTAATTGCTTGATGTTTGCTTGACGTTTGCTTGACGTTTGCTTGATGTTTGCCTCATCGTATAAACGGGGTATAATGTTTGCGAAGCGTAGAAAAAAAAGGGAGAGTATAGACTTACCGTGAATTGCGATCTAACTCGTCAACTGTCGATCTTTCCGCCACTTTTGTCGCGGCATTAATAAACTTTCCAACTACGGTATTTTTACCAGTTCTTTACAGGGAATTTATATCACGCGACTGAAGACGTATTCAACTGAGTTGTCTCTCAAATGCGCTGCTAGCGACGAGAGAACAAGACTAGTCCATTGGTTATTGGTTGACGCGTACGTGCGCGCGGAACCTTTCGTAATTGCAGTCGCTGTTAGACGGTGCCTACTGCAATGCATCACTGTTTGGTCAGTTCGTCAAAAAATAAACCATGTCAGTTCAGTTCAGTTACGTCGCTCAGTACGTGCGGTAACGTCGCGCATCTGTCAAGTGGCGATCGTGTTAACTGTCGTTGTCTGGCGACCGAAAAGTCGTCTTACTCTATTAAGGTGCTTTGATAGTTTAACAGTAACTATAGGACGTTAGACTTACAATCGCTAGGTTGCTGGTTCAATTAACCCCCGCTCGAGACGCTATTAAGTGGTTACTAGTTAGCATAGATGTAAAAAAAACGTTTCAGGAAAAATATAAAAAACGTTATAAAACGTAAAAACGTGGCAAGAATAAAAAACGTTTTAAAACGTTGAATAAAAAACGTTGGCCATAATGTGTTTAACGTCTTGCCTAATGTCTAATGCTGTAAACGCAGTATACCTGGAATAATAGTTTAGATAAAAAGAACTTGATTTAATTTTAATTTAGCTGTGTGGTCTTAAGACGAGAGCATTAAACTAACTAAATATGCTAGTTAAAAAAAGTTTTATTTAGTATATTTGGACTAACTAAGTAAACTACATCACTATGACCTATTAATTCGTTTCTGTAATCCCAAAAGCGCTTCAAAAGCTTTTGATGGGATTTTTAATGCACGTTTTTTAATAAAAAAAACGCTGAGCAAAATAAAAAAAAACGTTAAAAAACGTAAAAAAACGTGGCACGAATAAAAAAACGTAAAAACTTTTTTTTACATCTATGCTAGTTGGATAGGACAGGTAAATCATTTCGGTATATGACCAACACGAAGGTCAACTCAGCCTTCCGTCCTTCCGGGGTTGGTAAATCGAGTACCGGCCTGTTTGGCTGGGGTGGAGGCGGGGCTGCTCACTTGTGTCGGGTGACAGGTAGCACTGTGCGATCCCATATGGCAGGCTACGCTTCGTAACTCTTGAGATGGGTTTTAAGTGAAAAGCTATCCCCTTTATGCCTTATTCATAGGATGTAGCCTACGGATAGTAAGAATGGTGGTGATAAATAGTAATCGTCACGATAGGGTACGTGACATTTATTTTGGGCGCTGAACGTTTCGCCTAAACGGTGAGCGCCGAAACGGCAAACGGTCGCACCCAAACGGGGCGCCCAAATTAATGTCCTGCTTCGTTTCACGATATACTGTAGTCTTGGCGAGCGTTCCACGGTCGGCAATGCGCCATTGTCTTCATAACTCTGCCGGCATTTATTGGTTCTCATCGTGTGACGCCGCCGGACCGGTCGGTGACATTCGTCCTATGTCGCTCGCTGCTAGCGGGCGACTATCAATAATCAGCGTCGGTCGGTCGCCACAAGTCATGCTGAGTCGCTGTCGACAATGGCCCACCTAGCACGCGCTAATACCACAACTAACGTTGCAGTATTTTATTAAAAATAAATGTGGCAGACGCACATTTTGCAGTGGCAAACCAGCAATACAACAAATATTATACATTTCGGGGGGGGGGGTGGAAAAGTGTAGGCCTACTTTTCAACACATGCCTTAAGAGACAGTTTCATTTTTTTCTCAGTGCACTACGATCGAACTATATCAATATCTGTATGTAAAATAAACGGCCAGTACACCAGTAGGTCATTCTTAGGATCGATAATCTGCTTGTGATTGTTAAACGTCCGTATTTAGTGGCAGTGTTATTGCTTTTAAGCGCCGACATTCAATCAAACTGTATATTTCCTACAGTTTTTGAGGCGCTGTAGGCGTCTATGGTACGGTTGTCGTCTGTCCGTCCCGTTGTCCGTCTGTCTGTGGATAACGGCTGTATTGTGGCTAAACGTTAAGTCGTAAGAAAAAAATTTGCAGGAATAATTAGCCCTGTGTCGAGGCTCTCTGCGAACAAAATTTGGGAAATGCAAGGGAAACATTCCCAAATTTAGGGTTGAATGAAAGGGGATAGAAAAATGTGCGCTTTCAACGGAAAACTGGCCATAGCTCGGATGGTGAGAGATAGGGCCAAGTTTGCTATTATTAATCACTAATAAAAAGTGGCATACCCCCGTAGGTCATCGATCTTGGATGATCTTGAAGGTTCGTACTGCAATAGGAATTGTATAAACTGTAGTGCGTCTTCCCTAGCGACAGCTAAGCTTTTTGTTACGTAGCATGTTTTCGTCCGTCTATCTGTGTGTTTGTCTACAGAGTGTAGGCCTATTGTACGGCTGAAAGGATGCGGCAGGACTTGCAGAGAGGACTCTACAAACAACGTTTTGGAAGGGACTGTTGAAATTGGTGTCAACTCTCTCTGGAAGAACCGCCCCCCCCTTCTGTAAGACAAAGTCCTGGCAACTCCATTGTTCGATTGTGAGCATGGCTCGACAGCTACCCGCAGTCAGCAGTTGCGTTAGACCAGCATAGATCTGTCGTTTACGCCAACTCTTCATCGTGTCGCCGTTGTCGTCAGAGGTTATCGAATGTTGCCACCGGCCAGTAAGTAGCCACAGAATGCTAGGCTAGGCGCGGAAGACGAAGCATAATGCATTGAGCTGCGAGATTACAGCATTCCTAGCCACTATAGACTAAAATTGTCCATATGAGGCGTAGCGTGGAAATAAGAACGGCGGAACCTAGAATTAAGGATAAGCTAATAAATGTACCGTGACTGTCTGGCGACCAAGATGTGGCTATATGAAACTACTTGTGTGGGGTGCTGTCTACGGAGCACGGAATCGTGGCCTTTTAAAACGTTATTTACACAGTATCCCAAAATCTGGCGCCGTAATATTTTGGCATGCTATATTTCTATTCCAGTTAAGCGTAAAAAATATGTGTATGTTTGCCGTGTTCCCTTTAAAACCTCCGTCTTTTAAATTTCTGTTGGGTGCTCAAAAATATTGGTACAGTTTTGTTGTTTGAGGTCAAAGTTTTATTAATACAAAACATTTTTTTAAAAAAGTTAATTTTTCTGTCTATATGCTTACTTTTTTGTCAAACTGCAACTAGAAGCACAACAATTTTGGCTTTAGCTCCCACGATCCCTTCAGAGCTGTTTCTGTTTAAATTTAATTTCAGTTTGACTGTTTCGCAAGCTTTGAAATAGTATACTGAACGTAGCGTATGTGTGCCAGTCATAACGCACGCATTACGTCAGTAGTGTATTAGTCAGGTTACTCTCGCGTTAGCAATTCTGTCTTTCGCTGCATCTGTTGCGCAAACCGCGGTAATTGAAAGAGTTGGATTAGCTATCAGCCAAATTAGAAATAAGATCTGTGCTATATACAGGGTGGCCCAAAAACGGGGCCACTCTGTTATATATCTTCTAACTTCAGAAATACTGCTTAGATCTACACGATTTTTTTGCAGAAATCAAGGTCGTTTCATTCTCAACACGAAAACATAAGTTATTGAAATTAATTATGTGCAACAGTGGCGCCAC
>Ga0056128_1012670_pt1 | contig 10289 bp, 7 predicted proteins | sample WorMetLIZISLAND2_FD_71113 | JGI IMG/M metagenome (GOLD analysis project Ga0056128, IMG submission 71113) | Marine gutless worms symbiont microbial communities from Max Planck institute for Marine Microbiology, Germany - Olavius geniculatus... ... | reverse complement strand
TTTTTGGCTGCAAAAAAGTGAATTACGACGAAATGGATGGAGATAGACTAAGATTACCTGCGAACAGGAACTGCTATAGGCTTTCGCGCGTTTCGTGAGCTTTGCTCAAATTTCTTGTTACTATTGGGCATGATAGAATTACGATTTCAGACATACTAAAGATCCAAAACACACACTCCATAACTTCACTCCATTACATCAGATGGTTTTGTGAGTAAAGTAAAGTAAAATCCAGTCAGTACTTGCTATAGTGCTTCTTACATGAGACGGATTCAAGACCAGAAGTGCTTTACAATCTTGGAAGTGGCAGCTCATTGGCATGAGCTAATGACACTGCAGCACACTATGCGGCCATCCATTGCCCGCACGAATGAACAATTGGACCCGTGGTTTGCAGCTAGCAGACATACCATCGCCCCAATCAGCCACACTAGGCCTTCACCCCATAGCCCGTAAGCTACTACTCATTTCACGCACCATGGAGGGTAAGAGGCTGAGTTGGCCTGAGTGACCTACATATCACATCAAACCACTCACAGCAAAAACACACTCATGAAAGTAAATCCAATTATAGTTTCTTATTCCAATAACAGTGAAATACTTTATCACGTTTCAGTTTTTGAAACCCTCAAACCTATGAATTTGGAAATTTGTGGTATAATGTGTGTCTAAACAGTTTTGAATATCTGCATTTGCTTTTGTGTTTACTGAGTGACTTTCCACGACTGATTGTTACATCTGCGTAACCACTGACCATTCTTCATTGCATTCAAGCCAACATCATAGGTTATCTTGTAGGTTATAGTGAAGAAAATGAAGGAGAGACCTTGAGACATGTTCTCATAGCTGGAAGATTGTGATGGCAGAGGGCTGTTCCACAGACCATTACCAGAAGTACTACCATTGTTAGCTGGAGAAGACCTGCCTATAGACAACACAGAATACACATGTCCGAATCTTGCTATAGACCAAACTTCTAGTACAAACAACAAATGCTACATTGAAATATAATTCGCCAAAAAATCAGCTAATTACATGTTATTTCACCATGTTTTACACTGTTAGTATTGAAAAAAAACTAATTTTTGTGATAGAATATCTGCCATCAGGCTCTAAGCATGTGAGAGCAAAAAACAGACAAACCTACAAACTTCTTTACATTGGCACTCTTCTTTTTCTGTAACGTCATTCTTTTTAGTTTTTTCGCTGTAGCAGAACAAACAAAATATAGACAGAAAAGTAATGCATAAAGCTCTTTAACATGCAAATGTAAGTACTGGCAAAAGTACAATTAACTGACCAAAAGATGCATATACAGCTCTTTACCATAATCCATCTCAAAGCTAAAGATCATCACCTGCCATATCGAACCACAGTATTAGGCTGCGTTCACACAGACATGAGTACGAGTCCGGCACTGTCCAGGTATCTGTTATGCACTTCAATGGCATGGCTCGTAGAAGCTTCACTCGTACAAGTGGAGTGTTAACAGTCATTTTAACAAAAACATAACACCTGTCGGCCAAATTGAATGAAATCGAATGCAGGAAATGCTTTGCGAATAAAACAACAATATTTCACTACAAAGTTACTATTTTTACTAATCGCACACCTCTAACGATGAACAGTTTTAAAACAACATTAGTTCCGAAGTCATACATGTGCCGGAGCTTTTAGAAATTGCATTGATTTTATTTAAGGGTAGCTTACTTTGCACAAGTTGAAAAAAAACATGGCCTGCACAGAAACTACTTGTACGAGCGTAATTTACAGGTAATCCATACTCAAGTGTATGTGAATGGCCGTTGTACCACCACTGAAATACATGACGAGTACCTGGACAGTGCCAGACTCGTACTCGTGTCTATGTGAATGCAGTCTTAGTAACCACCTGACACAGGTAAGTGCATCCCACCTTATCCCCAGTCAGGTAGACTGATACTGGATTCACCTACCGTGGACTGATGAAAAGCATGAGTTGATCTTAGTGTTGGTTATATAGTGAGATGGTTTATACATCCACAGATGCAAAGTAACTGTGCCTGTTGTAGATCAACTTTGCTGATCGAGACTAAAGTATAAACCACCACACTAGTGGTACACAACCTTTTTGAGCTGTGGGCCACATAAAATCATGGTCTTGATGTCACCACAGGCCTAAGTGATATAAGCTATTATCATGAGCGATAAACATCAGCCAAGTGCAGACAAGTAATTGTGTTTTAGAAAGCTCAGCGATGTGTGTATCACTCAAAATAAGTCTGGAAAGCTGGTCGGACAGTAAGTGAGTGAGTGAGTAGGATTTTAACGTCCCACCCTACACAGTATAGATCATTTTGGGAATGGCCTTTTCAGGCAAACTTGCACACAAACATGATAATAAAACAAAAAGTTTAACCTTTACATTAATGAAACACAAAGTTTAACCTATAGGCAAACACAGAACACAAACACGAGCTAAACTTAAACTTAAAATTGTAAGAACTCTCCATTTGAATGTGCATATGTGAAAGCAATGGTAGAGTTCTAATAATCTTCCCTGTTATCCTCCAGACAGTCATTAATGTCAGAATGCTGTCTAATGGTCGGACAGTATTGCAAAGCATGTAATTTTATGTATCATATTTTTAGTGTGGTTTGGACACTGCAAGCCAGATGTAGCTTACAGGCCAAATGATGTGCAATGCTGCACTACACTAAACCACCTAAGTGTCACAGTGCAGAATCTACTACAGTCCAGTTTTACAACTGCACACGAAACAGTTGCAGACTTTAATAAGTTCTTTTAATTTTTCATTTGACATGCAGTGAGCATTTCAATGTAATTTTCACAATCAAAATTGTCACTGCCCAGAATAACATATCACAGTAGTATGAGCATGAGGTACGTACACTTTCTGTTGCCATTGTATGTCCAGTCATTGTCGTTGCTGTTATCACTGGTTGACTCAACATCGCTGTGTGCCTTCTTTGCAATGTTTGGAGTTCTAAACGTAAACATGACAGTTTACATCACATCAAACAGTCACTACCCAAGAACATATCGTCACAACTGGCCAGAAAAGCATCTGCAATGCAAGTGCATGTGCAAAGTTAAATCTGAAACAAATGTCATCATTAGGGCCCAGTTTTCCACGGAAAATTCTGCCAAATTCCGCGGGCCGCAAGCCAGTTTGCAAAATTCCGTGGCTTACCGCGACAAAATTGTCCAAATTTCGCGGTTCACCACGGCCATCCGTGTGCGAGTGAACTGAGGGCTATCCTGTTGAAAAACTTTGGTTATTAAAGGCTGCCATTGTGCCAAGTTATGTCAGCAACATACAAAGAAAATTATCAGTGTTTTTTCTTTTCATAAGCGCAATTAGTCACCTCACATTGTGTTTATTTACGATTGTGCCACTACCATACTGCGACAGCTATTAGTAAGGCCCACAGTTTCAAGCAGTTCAGTTTGATTTTTTTCTGCAACAAAATTACGTCATCAAGCCAACGATCGTACTAATCGGCAGTCATTTCTCAACTTCTGCGAAATTCTGCAGATATATTAAAATTCCATGAAAAAAGGCAAATTCCACGGCTCGGCTTGAAATTCCGCACCCCACAGAAAACTGCGAACCCTAGTCATCACTAATTCTGCAAATATAACAATTCCACGCATTATGTAAAATTCTATGACTCAGATAAAACTCAATGAATGCAAATTCTGTCAGTCACTGGTTCAACTGCACAGAAGTCAGCTGACAACACATCAGACAAGCTACTGATACTCCAATGTTCATAACACAACCCAGGACAGACTATTTTAACACAGCTTTTGACCTGTACACTTTATTTGTTCAATTTTCTCACTTTTTTGCTTGACTAATGCAAGTGCGCACCACAGAATAACTACGAAGCATCTGCAATGTCTATGTAGTAGTATGGTACAGACCTGCGTCGTGCTACACGTGTTATACTGGCACCCATGCCCAGACACTTCTCCAGATGTGGAGCAAAGCGAGGAGCAGCTAGGCTACGATGACAGTTGGGGCAGATGCAGTCATACTGCTTCTTGGTCGACAAGACGTGACCAAATACATCCAAACCTCTCACGTTCACAATCTCTGACAATTCACAAACAATATTATGTCTCATGATTATTCAAAGCATTTTCAGTTGAATATCTTTACTACTGTGACTGTCACGCCATTATCAATATTCAACTCCAATCTAGAAGCAGTCTGATTCATGTATTCTGTGCTGTGGGCCACTAAAGAAACATGACGGACTGGCTAGTGATACATGTCTTATCAATAAATGGAATGAAGCCCACAAAGTCGTACCTGAAATGCAGGACCATGACAGTAGTTATGGAATGGCAACAAAGCAATTTTTAATTACTTGAATATTATTCCATCATCAATAAAGCAAATTCATGTATATGCATTATTTTTTTAATGTGCGTTAATTCTTTAACACGTTAACAGATTAAAGGTTAAATTAACGCATTAATTCGACAGCTCTACAAAAAACTAATCAGCTAAAATACCCTGCTAGCTGAAACTGATGTGACAGAATTATAAGCAAACACTACATAAATATTCAACAAATTTATCAAACAAGCACATAATTTTTGATTTGATAATCCTAAGACTCTGCATCATAAAAAATCTCACAACTGCAGTTGTAAAAAAGCAAATAATTGCTTACCATAGCGTTGCTGAGATCTACAAAACAAACATCCACAGTACTATTATATCTGCGATCTGTCCGCCTAGTTACAGCACTTGATAAGTCACATTAATAATTTGTAGAGCATCTGCGCACTGCAACTAAAACTGCTGATCATGTCACAGAGTCGGCAAATTTTTGTACGCTGCAAAAGCTGACTCACTAAGTTTGGCTAAATCTGCTATTTAAAAAAACAGGCAGTCTGGTGACTGGTGCACCATGACTAAGCAGCATAGCTATATAAGTGCACCACAGAGAACAAAAGAAAGCCTAACATCACTGAAACACATAGTCACATATCATCAAAAAGCTGAGTGACTATATAAAGTGTACAGTGAGCATGACTTACTCGTCATCCAGTTCATCCAGAAATAATGTGCCACGTTTGCAGGATCGATGCATTTCAAAACAGAATCCGAGAATAATTTCATCTACCAGTTCATTCGTTACAGCCTCCCACACCTTAACATACAAAACATGAATTAACTCAGAATCATACAGTCTCATACAATGGGTTCTGCACATCGGACAGCAATAATATTACAAATTACTGCCAGTACTGGTACTATCAGAGTAAATGGGCCACTCAGCTATTTTGTTTATAAGTTGCAAATTTGAAAAAAATGCAGCAAAAATGCCAAAAGTTGTGCAAATAAATGAAATGGACTGATCAAATTTCAGATCGATTTCATGATTAGTAATAAGATTATAGAAAAAATAAATAAATGATGTTAACACTAACCCTATTCCTAACCAAAAATCTTCACAAAAACAAAATGAAAAACAACTAAAAAACATCATCAGAGCAATGTATAATGGTGTCTGGCTTTTTCGCCCCTTCGCTGTTTCACTCCCTGGCACCTTACATGTGTGCATGATGCTTGATGCTTGGCAAAGCGCTTTAATTGTTAGCTGACACATTAAACTCGTTGGCCTATAGACATATGGTCGGGCTAATTAATGAGGTTTGCCTGCATGGTGTGACCCCATGTGTTGCAGTTTTATATTTTCCTTGCTTATGTGCAGTGTACGCCTATACTGTAAAAATATTTTTGGTTGTTGCGGATAAATATTTCCATTGTGGGCCTATTACACACAAGCAGTTAAAAAATACAAGATGTAGTCAACATCGTTTTATTTATTTTATTCACATTTATTACATACTGCGTGCATTTCGTTTCTAAGTAGTAAAGCTGTCAAATTAACGCATTAATGTGTCAACGCGTTAATTTTTTTGCGTTAATAAATTAACTCGCGTTAAAAAATTAACGCGCATTAAAAAAATTAAAGCATATACGTAAATGTATGTTAATTTACTAAATCCCATGAAGCAAAAGCTAATATTCTTTTAAACTGCGGTTATTTGACAATCGAATGAATTCAAGTAACTAAACTGTAGGTGCCGTTCCATCACTACTGTAAATAAATAATTATTTTGATGACAAGCTAATAGATTTGTATGCTAGCTATGACGTCAGTTATTGCTAATGTCTAAAAATGTGTTTCTAATTTTCAATATTCTACAGGCAGGGCCCCCCAACTGTCCCGGGGCCCGGGGTAACTTACCCCCTACTCTCCCTCTCGATGGGCGTGGGTGTGTTAACACAGCGTTAATTAATGCGTTAAAAAATTAATGCAATGCGTTAATGCATTTAAAAAATTAACGCTTTGACAGCTCTATTTATAAGTAGGCCTATAGCTATAGAGACAAACGCTTGTGCCGCTGATCACTACGTCTGCAAGCCTATTACACACAAACAGTTAAAAATAAAACATGCAACACATCTATGTCACATTTAGTTTATTTTGTTTTTGTTTATTTTGTTTTTGTTTATTTTGTTTATAACTATAATGTGGACCCGCACCCGACCAATGGGTAAACTGCGGACCTAGTCTGCAGGTTTGGTCCGCAGTTTACCCATTGGTCGGTCCGCACTCCGCAGGTCCGGCGGTCCGCATTATACCCGCACCCGCAAACGAGCCAGAGGTGAACAAGCCAGAAGGTGAATCAACCAGACACAGGGGGCAAATCAGGCAGGAGGCGAAAGATCCAGGGGGCGAAAAAAGCCAGAAAGCGAACGAGCCAGGAGGCGAAAAAGCCAAAGGGAGAAAGAGCCAAAAGGCAAATTAGCCATGGCACACAGCGTCAATTTAAGGTTGCGGAAGGAAAATAGCAGTTTAGCGGTCTTATCTTCCGTCCATGCGGACGGAAGATAACACTGAACCTGTAGGCTGGGGGATTTGGATTTTTAGATTTGGATGTTTAGTCGGCAAGGCCCCCAAACTGGGGCATCGCACCGACGGGCTATGGTGTGTGAACAACTTGCCCAAGGTTGTTACTTGAGAGTGCAGTGGTTAGGGATCGAACCCACGACCTCGCGGTCATTGGGTCCGACACGCTAACCACTAGACTACCAAGCCAAACCATCGAATCAGCCAGGGGGCGAAACGGCAAAGGGGCGAAAAAACCATAATTCTGTATAAAAAAAAAAAACTAACGAGACAGTGGGCGAATCAGCCAGGAACGATCAAATGACTTACCGAACGACGATCTGATTCGGCGAACAAGCGATCAATTTCCATACATCAGTTTTTATATCAGTCGCAAAAAAAGTAAAAAGGTAAACAATCACCACTTGCGAGGTCTGCCTAAAAAGCGAAACCAGCGAGAACCACGAAATCGCAAACCAAATCGGCCTAAATGGCAAGCTTGATCTTGAACTTGAACTTCGCCGACAAAATACCAAAACAGCAAGCCGGTAGACGATGTGGCTCGCGACGACTAGCCCGTGACATGCCATGTTCTTGACGCGTCGCGAGCCAACACATAAACATCGTCAAAAGTTCAATGACGTGCGAATCATGAAGTCACTTGAAAATTAAACTTTCGCCCAGTGTTTGAAATGTGAAAAATATAGCTGTGGGGTTGAACTCTTCGACCGTTGGAGCACAACCAAAACTGTCATGTAAATCGTATGTATATAGTATAATATATAGCTGACCCCCAGTACATAATTTGACACAGTGTTAGAGGGTTGAGAAAGAGTTGGGGGTTCACTACCGGGGTACCGAAGGACACTGCCGTATTTTGCCAGTCGAAATCATCACTGGTCTCCGCCGCCAAAAATTTTACGCGCCAATTTAATATCGAGTCTTTCTTTTCAATGCGAGCTTGGACGCTAATAAAGTAATAAAACTTTTGCAAGATTAGTTCACTATTGCGCAATTATGCTGCCGTTAGCCTACCTGCCGTCCGTCCGTTTGGTCGTTTGTTACTCAAGAGCTCGTCGCTGAAAAATAACAACAGCATAAAAAACTTCAATTGATGCGAATTAAAGTCCCCATAGCATATGATCCTCGCGGTGTTCAAATGTTTAGCTCCAATGGTCAACGATGAAGTCAGACATTAAATACATATAAAAATGACGCAGATTTTGCGCAAACGTAGGCCTACGTGACTACGTAGGCCTATACACGTTCTTAATTACGGCTGGCGGGTCACTCGCTTTTGTTCTGTTTGTCTGTCCGTTTCTGCCCTTATGGCGAATAAACGTGTTCATTATACGACCAGCTCACGCGCCTTGGGCGCTTTGCCCACTGAAACAAGGCGCATATCACTTTATTCGATCAGCAGCTTGACGGGCGACCGCATATACATGTCGGCAGAAAACATATGCCCTCATCCAGCGGAGTCCAATCCATTTACAGGCAAAAGCAGGATGCTTTCTGAAAAAAAGTTGAGGCATTGCCCATTGTAAAAGACGAAATACGGTTTAGGCCCCTATGTTTTCTTGCGGTGTTCTCAGCTAACGAATACTGAATATTCGGTTGAACTTCGGCAGAATGTTGTCTCTGAGAGGAAAAATTTTCGAGTCTGAGTCGTGTTGTGCGTAACTTTCGTAACAGTGAAACTGGAAAATAAAATTGGGAATAGAAACTTTGCTGCTGTAATTAATGTAAAATGAATATGGGGATTAGGCTGTACGAACTCATTCTTCTCGATTGGCGTAATCTTATTTTAGCCGTGCTGAAGTCGACAGTATAATACATAGTAGCCTCTAGCCTATAGCAGCAACAGGAGATGCTCGAACGTAGCCTACAGACCTACTGAAATTGAATGTGTTTATGTCTTAAATGTCTGGAGACTTGAAAACAGACCACGTAAAACTTGAAAGTCCCTAATGCAGAATCTATTTTAACACGAAAAATGTGTTTGGCCATTGGAGGCCTAAGTTCCCTAGGCCCCTTGTCTACGCCACTGCTGACAGAGTATAGGCAGTGGCGTTGTGGCTAGGGGAGTCAGAAAGTGAGACACTTGTTCCCCTCTAAATTTTTCGCTGTCAGAAAATTGTCGTAAAATCTTTGGTCGAAAAATTTTCGTCCATTTGAGGCCGAGAAACGCACGTAATGGAAAACTTTAAAAATTGCAGTTGTCACTCGAAATTACGTTGAAATCCACCACGCCACTGTTCAAAGACTATGCTAGTAGGCTTATACTGGCTTAAAGACCCGTAGACAAGTGGGGTTCGAACAGTGGGGTTCGAACCAAGAAACGTTGCGTGAAAATAACCGAAAATGTCACCACCGGATGCAATTTTGAGTTCGGCGATATTTTAATAACAAAGAGACGAAAAGAGTAGACCAATGCAGGTTGCAGTAGAAACGTTCTCGAGAGGCCTGTGCTATGCTTCATTTGCTCAGTTGACGTGCTAAATAGGTAGGTATGTCAGGGGCGTAGTCGGCGTGCTGTTCATTAATGCACGCCGACCACATGTAATGTAACGACTGATCTTAATACACAGAAATATTAACGGCTACGGCAAAGCGTATCTCATAGGACATCCAGTGCAACGTTATGAAATAGGAAATAGGCCTATAGCGTGCAAAACAAGATAAGACATTTAACGATAAAAAGCAGACGAGTGCTATATATTGTAGCAAATACAGGGTGGGCCAAAAGAGTAACACCCCAGCTTTGAGTTTCTTCGCTTGTTAGATGCATTAGCCCCCACCCCTATATTTGCAATTTTGTTTACTCACGCATCTTTTTTAATGCAAGACGTCGTTCTTCGTCTGCCGATGTTGACAAGTTGTATTTTTACAAATAATTAATAATTTTATCACGATGTTTGGATTAACTAATGCCGAACACCGTTTTTACGCGCGACAGCAGAATGCTTCGCGCGTCTTTGCCATCGTCTGGGCGTCTGTCTGTCTGTCCGTCCGTCTGTCACACTCGAGATCTGTATCAAAACGGTGCAAGCTAGGATCACGAAATCTTCACTGTGGGCTGCCCCAAGGTCTCTAGTTTATTGTGACAAAATTTCGTACCACTGGGTGCAGGGGTTCCCCTCGAACGAGGGCGTCAAAGAGGGGCACCCCCTAAAAAAGACGTCATTTTGCCGTTATTGGCTCGAATAATGTGAAAACGGTTGCAGATAGATACATACATGCTGCTCATCATAACAAGCACTGGTGACAGGCTTTTTGGATTTATCAACATCAATGACCTTGAACGACCTTGAACCCCTCAAAAAGAGGTTTTTAGTGAATTTTTCGCAATTTTTGGATGCAGCGCA
>Ga0056128_1012669_pt1 | contig 10289 bp, 5 predicted proteins | sample WorMetLIZISLAND2_FD_71113 | JGI IMG/M metagenome (GOLD analysis project Ga0056128, IMG submission 71113) | Marine gutless worms symbiont microbial communities from Max Planck institute for Marine Microbiology, Germany - Olavius geniculatus... ... | reverse complement strand
TTTGAGACCCCGTAGGGGGCCTATAAGACGTTATGGGATCACCGGGAATTTTCGGGAATTTTGTGTAGTAGCGGGGGGGGGAATTTTTAGCTTTCCGAACGGGAATTCCCGGTGGCCCTGATCAAGTGGCCCCAGTACAAAATCGCCATGTCAATTGACGAAACAAAAGTTAACTAACAACAAACTAATTTGTGAAAAAAACTAAAATGTTTGCACACTGTACAACCGCATATTGTTATCTTTAATTTTAAAACGCGCAGACAATTTGTATAAAGCAAAATAATGTGAAGGTTTGTGTGTGACAGCAAAACCGCTATCGGTGTTTAATATGGTAGTCACAATACCTAAAATGCTCATCACTTTTACTACAACAGCATATTTTTAGAAAGTCGGCTTTTCGTTCGTGGCGCCCTCTACTACCGGTTGTGTGTCGCTGTGTTTACCCGGTTGTTGTAGGAAGTGAATTTGTTTGCATTTGTATTACGTTTAAAATGGCTTACGAACTTAGTAAGTATACAGCATTGTTTTCATTAGGTGACAGCTATTGACAGTCTCGTCACTTCTGTGGAATTTGCGTTTTTGCTGTATCCCAGCTTCAGTGAACTGTGATGGGCGTGTCCACCGTCGCTTTACCATATTAGGATGTTCGGAGGCTGACTAGCTTACGTATGATGGTACAGCATTAAACCACAATTGGTCGTTTGTAAATTACGTTTCAGGGCACATTCCACATTATATCTTGTCATGATTAATATCTGTCTTGTGGGCCAGACGTGCCACATGGGTTGGGCGAGCATTATCAGTAAGTAAGCAGTTAAGTAAAGAAAATGTAGATTTGTATAGTGCATATTTTTTACAAAACTTCTGATGTGATGGTCACGCTAGTAGAAGCAAAACAGGACTATTAAAAAATGTTGGCAAGATCTCTGAGCTCGCCAGGTAACAAGTTTCAGGATGTCGGACCAGCAATGGAAAAAGTCCCCGACGACCATATGGCATAGGTGTTCAGTCGACAACGAGACAGACTGAACTGATGTTGGTTGGCAGAATGCAGACCCAAGGAGATGTGACATTGGAGGCTGGAATGATGATTGAACTTTGTTGAATCTATTGTATCATATCGAGATAGTGGACACCGGCTACTGCTTCTATTATGACATTATTATGACATTATAACATAACAAACATAATCTATCACATCACAATACTCACAATGCTTTCGTTTTGAGTTCTAGTTACAGTCGATTAGTTGCTTTGTAATAATGTTTTTCTCAATTTTATTTATTTATGTGCTGTAATTGTAACTGTAGAGGCTACATTTGCAACTCTTCCAAGGACAGCCAGAGGTGTGTCCATTGTTCTCGGTGGTGATCCAAAGGGGAAAAACTTTCTCTATACAAATGGCAACAGTGTCATTATTCGTGATATTGCGGTATGAATTTTTGTTACCATTCTACTTATATGATGTTCTGTAATTTGTGTTTTGCTTCTCTTCTTGTTTCATGCTATTTAGTGTACACTCTAAGCAGAGATTTTTATAATGTATCTTGAAGAAAACATTTAGTTTTAGCACATTATGTGATTATATAATTTTTTTAAACTTATTGCTTGATATTTACATGTATATGCCAAACACTTAAGTTGCAGAAAATGATAAAATTATTGCTGTCGTTGTCTTTGGACAGTTTGGTAATTGTTATTATTCATTGTTATTTATCATCTAATTTGTGCACAGCAGATGTTTTTTGTGTGCTGTATACTGTATATTTATATTGACTTTCACTGCTGACATTTTTAGTTGTGGTCCTTAACATCATCTTCTGTAACAGTAAATATGCTAATGTGCAACCGTGTTTTGTTTGGTTGCTATGAAACGGTGCACCACTAACGGTTGTACAGAATCCTGCTATAGCAGACATCTACACGGAGCATTCTGTGCAGACAACTGTAGCTAAGTACTCTCCAAGTGGATTCTATATAGCTTCAGCAGGTTTATAGTATATATATATATATCTTTGTAGTATATTCAATGCCTGATTTACTGTCACTGTAGCAGTACCTAATATGTAGACATTTTATGATATACCTGACCTTGTGGTAGTTGTTAGTGTACTTATACTGTTCTCTGTTCATTATACTAAATCCCTAGTGTCTCTGTTGTATGCGAATTATGCAATAGTAAACAGTTTGCTTACATAATGATTTATTTTATCTCCATTGGTAATTTTGCTGCAGAAACATTGCATAATTATTTTACTCTTACAGTCCTTTCTTTGTTCACAACCATGACACATTATTCTGTGACTATAATACCGGTATTGGTAATGCAACAGACATGTATTGTAAATGTTTAAAATTTATATTTTGAATATTAATGTGTTGTTAATGTTAGTTTTTTAAAAATTTATTTAAATTTTGTGACTTGTTTCAACTGATAGCTTATTGTGTCGCAATATGTGAAGTAAGTAATTTTTTGTTGGTAGACATATCTGGTAAGGTACGGATATGGGATACAACTCAGAAAGAGCACCTTCTGAAGAATGAATTCCAGCCATTTGGAGGACCGATCAAGGACCTTGCATGGTCCGGAGACAACCAGAGAATTGTTGTTGGTGGCGAAGGACGAGAAAGGTGAGTTCTACATACATGGTGGTGTCTTTCTGCATGGAACATTTAATTTTTATTCTTTGCACTGTGTACTGTACAAGTTATGTACACATGTAGCAAGTTAATGTAACGTATTAGAACTTGACAAATATTATAAAATTAGGCTAAAAAGTAAGCTGTTGAGGCATTATTTTTTTAACGCATTAATGCATTGCCAGAGGCATTGAATTTGCAGGACCTGATAATGACAGACTGCGAAAAGACACTGACTGGAAATTGTAATACCTAGAAAATGAAAGACAAAATTGCACCCTGTCATCTGAATATTATTATTATTTACAGTAGTAATGAAATGGCAACAACAGTTTAATTACTTAAATTCATTTGATTATCAAATAACCGCAGTTTAACGTAATATTAGAACTTCTGTTTAATTACAGTATTGAGTAAATTTAGTTTTTTTTACGTATGTGCATTAATTTTTCAAGGCTGTTAATTTTTTAAACACATGTTAATTTATTGATGCGTTAAGTTAACGCGTTAATTTGACAGCTCTGCATGAGTTTTGGAAACTGTTCTATTTCTTGATCTCTGGTCCTCTGACATGGTAGGACAACAAGAACAACATCTAGCCTGTTAAAGGTGATCAGCTCATTGAACAAAAGTATTTGGTCACTATAAATTTGCACCATGCTTATTACCTGTCTGTAATTTATTTGCAACATGTGTTTTTTGATTCATTGATTCAAAAATAGAACAGTTTTTTTATTAACAGTGGTGAAGCTGTTCGTGTCAAATACGTGTTTGTTGTATTGTTGTTGATATGGAACAAAGCTTAATTCTTCAGAAAAACTTAGCACGGCTGTTCGTAACATCATAAGTAAGTGCACTTATAACCAGGGCAACTAAACAAAAAAACGTTGCAGTTCGCTGCAGCCTCATTTGAACAAAAACGTCTTCAGTGGTCATTTTAGATGTTTAAAACTGGTGTTCTGCTGTCAGGATTTGGGTGGGAGACTATGCTTTCTAAGACTGATCTATTAATGGTGTTGCAGGTTTGGTCACGTCTTCACAGCTGACACTGGCACTTCTGTTGGTGAAATCATGGGCCAGAGCAAACCAATCAATGCGGTTGATTTCAGAGCGGATCGACCTTTCCGAATTGCAACAGCCAGCGAAGACAACACTCTTGCTTTCTTCCATGGCCCTCCGTTCAAATTTCAGTTCACGATGCAGGTAACGTCTTTGCTGTTTGTGATGATAGTGAAAGTTGTCGTTTGCCAGCTCTGTGGAAATATTAACTGTGGGAGTTAAAGTCAGTTAATGCATTTGAGTGAGTTGACTGACGTTGATGGCAGAAAGTGAATGTAGCCAGTTTACTCTTTATCTTTGTTGTAACATTTTCTTGATACATGTCACAGAGAGGTGAGTTTTGGTAGCATTGCACTTCAATGGTTACTTAGTTATAATAAGTTTAGTTAGTAATAAGTTTCAAAATTTAGTTACAGTTTTGTTTGTTGCATGCATTTTGTTAAAAGTATTCTTATGCATAGCATAGTTTTCAGTACCAGCTTGCTTGGCTAGGGTTAAAGCGGGGCACGTTCATTTTTGTTGGATGGCAGGTGTGATTCTGTATGGCAGATGACACTTTGTAGGTCTGAGATGGGTTTTCCATAAAGAGCTGTCCATACCTTTTAACCCTTTTATGACATATTTTTGTGGTTTTGTGGACTTTGTTCTGGTGTGGTGCAGGACCACAGTCGATTTGTCAATTGCGTACGATATGCATCGAATGGTGACTTCTTTGTATCTGGCGGAGCTGAGGGCAAGGTGTGTGTGTTTAAAATGTTTTAAACTGTTATTTTAATCACTGTTTATGTGTGATCTTTGATACGGTACTGTTACCACACTGTTAGCTGATATGAAGGACGTCCATTTGTTTGAGTCTTTAAAAGTTCTGCATTACAACAAAGATACAACAAAGTTGCGAAGATTTTACAATAATTTTACAATTGTTTTACAATGTTATGTAAATTAAGCCCTTGTGAAGTAGTAGTAAACTAGTAGTAGTAGTAGTAGTGACAGTAGTGCAGCAGCAGCAGCAATTGTGGCAGTAGTTTCTTCGAAGTGCGTTTGAAGATTGATTGTTTTTGTTAAATTTTTTTGCAATTTTCATTAATATTGCCACAGTGATCTATGCCGAGGATTTTTAAAATGAATGTTTTAGTCATTTATATATGATGGCAAAACTGGAGAGAAACGTGGTGAATTGGGCAACCCGGCACACAAAGGTGGAATCTATGGCGTACGTATCAGTTGTCTTTTGAGTTTAAGACTATTTGAGACTAGTGTGTAGTAAAACTGTTTTTGAGCAAACACAGTTTTTAACACTGCATAAGTCAGCAACAGAATTATGGCTTATGTTTTACTGAAGAAACATATACCGTGTGACTTTGTCAACGGTTTATTTGCATTTTTTGTGAACAAGAGGTAAATTGTTGAATTGTAAGTTTTAGTAGTACAACGTTTATTGAATTGTTGGTGTGTACTTTAAATGTTGGTGGTGAATTACAATGTAAACTTTCTTCAGTGTTTGTTTACAATTGATGATTGTTTTCTTGATTATTGTTGAGCGTTAAATATAGTTTCATATTAGCATTGGGCCAGAGCTAATTTTACTCTTTAGGCAAACCCACCAACAGGCTACTACTTTCAGTTTCATTACATGAGTGTGGTGTCATAGAAATTTTTTTCTGAAATCTCTCAGTTTTGAGTTTGACATTAACTTTACTGTTGGGTAATGCTGTTGCTGTTGCTGTGCTTTATTAGAGAAATAGGCTGCATTAGAGGTCTTGCCTGTCTTTCTGCCTTTTCCGTATGGGCCTGACTCGAGCAAAAAATGCAGATAAATCAAAATTGCTGGGAACGTTTTACTTGGCAGAAGTAACCAGTGTGCTGATCTTTGGTTTGTGGTCGAATTGAGTATCAAGCTCACCAGACATAAAAAGCCTTCAGAAGACAACACATATCTTGCATATACACGGCTTTTGTAAACTTGGCCTGAGAGATTTAGGTCGTCTTTGTTGAAGTAGACTCGGTTGAAATTTAGAATAAGTTAGTGCTCACGTGGACAGTTAGTTGGACGGCTGTTTATGATGTTGGCAGCGTGGCGACATTGTTCCTTGTTGGTTTTGCTTATCACATCATCTAGCCTCCATGATTAATGTGTCGATAGGTCTGTGTCAGTCCTGACAATCGACAAGTTTTGACTGTGTCTGGCGACAAGACTGCCAAGATTTGGGACGTGTCGACGTCATCTGTTGTACAGTAAGTTGCACTGCAGTGACCCCGTCTTAGTTGTTTCTAGTTTAAAACTGTAACCATTGTCACATCTTTGATCGCCTTGAGTCACAGATCCACCTAAGTCTGGAAGTTATAGTTACTACATTTACTATTACTATTTATTACTACTCAGCCTGAAAGATGATACTCATTTTTCTGTCCTACACAGGGTAGAAGGTTGAGTGCCTCGAGCTGCTGTGATCCAGGCAATGGGTGAACTTTCGCAATGACAGTGCATGAGTTCATGTTTCGTCGAGAAGTAGGATTATTGCTTTGGTCAACACTTTCTGTTAGAATAAATACCAAGATAATCGGAAACATGAACTGAAGTTAGAATTCGATGTTATTTTTCTTCTAAGAATCGACATTTTTGATTATCTACCAGATAAGAAGAAAGATAATCGGAAACGGCAGCTAACACCAAAGTTAATTCGAGCAGAGAGCTCCAATGCAAAAGAATAGCTGTAATTTCTTAATCCCTAGCGATTAGAAACTTTCTAATCGGTTTTCAATTCATTTATGGATAAGAAGTAAGTTAATCGGATTCGTTTCTTAGCGGATGTCAGATTAAGCGGATGTTGATTAGAAAAAAGATAATTTTGCTTCTGGGCGAAACATGAACTCATGCAGTGTCATGATAACAGCACTGTGAAGGTTGTCGTGGCTATTACTATTGCTGTTATTACATTGTGCTGCATGTGTGGCGTTGTAGAGACTTTGTGTTGGGTAGCGCCGTGGATGACATGCAGGTCGGCTGTCTGTGGCAGGGAGACTATCTCATCACTGTCTCTCTGTCCGGCTTCATCAACTACTTGGACAAATCCAGTGGTCACCTGTCTCGTGTTGTCAAGGTTTGATGCATTTATAAACTCAGTTGAAATTCTGTTCATTGTTTCTGTTGATTTTTTGTCAACCTGACCTTATATTTGTAGCTGTTTCTATTAAAAACGGGCATAATTTTTTAACGTGCTAACTTGTATTCAGTGCTGTTAGCGATGCACATGTTTGATAGCAGGTATGAACAGTGTTTAGATTTCCATACATGTTGAAATGCATAATGGTGTCATCTAATGTTGCCAGTGCTTACTAGCGCGTGTACTGAAAACAGCATTTTATAGGAGCAATTGTAACTTGATCATAAATCATATTTGTACCTGGATCTTTTTCATAAAGAGCTATTTTGGTGCTGGTACTGATTGTCGGTGTTGTTGACTGGGAAATGTTGACAGGGGCACAATAAGCCGATTACAGCGCTGGCTGTGACTTCCGACCGGAGGGACGTCTACACAGCTGGTTCTGATGGAAATATCTGTATCCGTTATGTTCATGTTAGCGTTAGCTAATCATCAGATGTGGTACATAGCAGCTGTGTCTTGTAGAGCTGTTGAAATTAATGATTGATCACGTGATTGATTGATCGTTAATAGATTTTAATGATGAGTAAAAATTTGAATTGTTAAATCTTGCATTAAGACATGTCACTAAGCAAAACATTATAGGGTGTATATGCAGGCAAAGATCTGAAATTATCTTGATCGTATGTTTTTGCTAAGAACTTCAGCATTTTAGCTTGTTTACAAGACTGGATGAAAATACTTACCATTTGTTTCTTGATGCATATGTGAGGAAGTCAGATTGAGCGTAACGGTATATATTTCAGTGCTTTGATGCTTTCACTGATGTATCTGATTTGTAAATCTTCCCACATACTGTCAAATGTTTACCTGGAAATTCCTGCAAAATGAATTTGGTCCTGAAAATTAAAGCTTAAGGTTTAGGATAGTCTTGCAAAATGAAAATCCTCGATAGTTGACAGAAAACGCCAGAGTATTCTTCTGAAAGATGCATTATGTAGGTTTAAAATATGTCAAATTACATTTTGGCTCCGCCAGATCTTCTAGTGGGCTTTGCAGGAAATACCACCCAATTCCCACAGCTTGTTTTTATATTTAAACATTGTCGTGCTCCAAGAAGGTCCTGGAAAAAGGTTTGGGTGTTCCTGTAAAAGTACTGGAATTTTTTGTCACCAAGAATGTGGGAACTCTGTTTAGTAGCACTACTAGGTTGCTGTTTACAAGCAGAGAGTTTGTGAGAAATGTGTAAATGTGCTGTTGTAATGATGACGTCCTTGACATGGTATGATAAGGTCGTTGGACTGCTGGCAGCGGGGAGAATGACCTGATCCCGGGCAAGGGTCACAGCAGTCAGGTTCAGGACATCGTAGCCACCGATGACACGCTCGTGTCATGCGGCATGGATGATATGGTCATGTTCACTAAGCTGGCTTCAGTCGCCCAGGCAGGGTGTGTTGTACTGATTCACGTGTGGGTTAATTTGTCCAAAACAGATGTGTGCATGGTCGAGCTCAGTGTATAAATCATTGCAGTAGAATTAGCTGTGTTGCATCAGGCTGGGCCAAAATGATTCAAGGCTACACTCAAGTCAATTCAAGTCAATTAATAACAGTGCAACAAAGAACAACAGTAAGAAATACTGCCAAAGCCTTCAGAGGAATCGATGGTCAGAATGAAAGTTTAAGTTAGCTCAGAACAGCTCGGCTTACTGTATAGATGGCCATTTAATCATTTTTTATATAACATCGGTTGAATAATTCAGGCCAGTGTTCATGTGTGGTCTAGTGATAGTGATGTTGTTTATGACGAACTATGACATCAACAGCATTACTGCCATTGTTACTGTATCTGAGTTTATGGGTTTAGTTCTGTTAAACCTGTGATGTCCGGAAATATATGAAGCTGCCCTGTTCACTGTTAATTCTGTTGGTCTTACTCTGCATGTGAAAAGGTTTAACAAGGATCTTTTATGCAACTTGGCTTGTACAGTTTGCAAATATGAGCACCTTGTATTGGAGGATGGATTTTGTACACATTTAAAGAGACCATTAACATTAATGTCCAACACAACAGCATGGGATCTACTGTAGTCATATTAATTAGTATGTGCTGTTGATGTTAGAGCAGTGGATAATTGCTTTGTAGCTACCAGCATCAGATCAAGTTGCCTTCACAGCCGAAGGGCATTCACTCGGTGTCTGGTGGACTTGCTGTTGTTGCTTGCGTTAATGAGGTATCCACTTTCAGTCATGTTTTAAACTGCTGACATTTCTCCATATTAATGTTGTGGTATTTGTGCAATTTAGCGTTGGAATTATTCCTTGTTAAATTTGATCTGTTACTTCAGTGATAATATTGAAGTCATTGACATTATCTCTGCCAAAAAAGGCAAAGGTTTTGTGATTGGGTCGGTCCATTTGTCTCCGTTTTATGGTCGGATAACTCGAAAAGTTGTGAATGGATTTTGGTGAAACTTTATGTGGGGCTTAGGCAGTGGGCATGGTACGTGGAGGAACTGATTGGATTTCAGGCATGATCCAAACATTCGCCAGTGTTAGGAAATAGGCCACAAACTGACAATTTGTAACATATTTCAGCAAGTTATGAACGAATGTTGATGAACTTTTTTTATTAGGGTTAGACCAGTCGGTCAGATTTTGGTGGCAGTGTGGTTCAGGATCCGGATGCAGAGATTCGTGCCATTCCACCACTGATCTACTCGTTATTGTAATTGTCATGTGTGTACAAGCAGCTAACTCTCTGTGGCGTGGCGTGATGTGTCCTGTAGGTGGTGGTGCTACGTGATGGTCACATCGTCTGTACACAGAAAGTCGGCTACGAGCCGCAGTGTGCCGCAATCAATCCGGCTCAGAATGAAGTTGCAGTTGGTGGAGGAGAGAGGGTATGTGTGTTACTGGCAATGTTGTAGGGCCGGATTTAGGGGGCCCAGGGGGCCCCGGGCCCCAGGCCTCCCACCAACAGGGGGCCTCCCACCAAACCCTCAATTTTTAAAACCCCGTAATTCAATAGCCAATCCAAATACGCCACTGGGCCATAGGCCTCCCACCAGCTAAGTCCGGCCCTGCAATGTTGTGACTTTGAATTTGCTTTTTAACTGTTTTAAACAAAACCTTAGAGTGTTACTGTTTCAGCGAGCGTTCTTAGTCATAATTTTTAGTTTTGTCTTATTTCATGTTTCATGTACATTTGGTCAGTTTTGCTGTCTCAATAATGTTTCATCTCTACGCTTGTAAACTGCTGGTGACTTTGTGTACGTGGTTTGATTAATTGATCGATCAACCCTGTTTTTTTTGACAGCAAGAAAGGCATATTACCTGTTAGAGGCATCTCATACATTCATCATCGTCATCATCATCGACGCGAAGCGTTCAGCCGTAGCATTCCGCCGTTGCGATTTGTCGCCAGAACGAGCGATCTTCTGCCAGCTGTAGAGCGTCGGTCACTGATATTCCCGTGTCTCGGCAG
>Ga0056128_1012666_pt1 | contig 10290 bp, 6 predicted proteins | sample WorMetLIZISLAND2_FD_71113 | JGI IMG/M metagenome (GOLD analysis project Ga0056128, IMG submission 71113) | Marine gutless worms symbiont microbial communities from Max Planck institute for Marine Microbiology, Germany - Olavius geniculatus... ... | reverse complement strand
CCTTGTTTGGTCCAGGAATCTGACACATATCTTGTATCCACGTAGAGGTAATAGCCAATTTTACATCCAAATTATCTGAATTTTATTACATTAATTTAGATAATTTGGATGTGGCAACAATGATCAGTCGTGGTTCAATCTGACTGACATTATTCAATTGCCAGACCTTGGAAACACCCTGTTTGATGCTAAAATCTGCAGCATGTTTTTTATACAAGTTGAGATATGGCATTTTTTGTAAAAAAATTCCCCAAATCTCGTTACCATGGCAACTAGGGTCGGTCAGTGTGAAATTTGAGTGACATCATTCAATTGCCTGACCTTGAAAACACCCTTTTTGGTGCAAGAATCTGGCACTTATCGTGAATACAAGTCAAAATATGGCAATTTTGTCAAAATTTCCAAAATTTCGTTACCGTGGCAACCAGGGTCGGTCAGTGTAAAATTTGAGTGTCACCATTTAATTCCTCGATGCTGAAAACACCCTATTTGGTGCAAAAATCTAAGACTTACTTCATATACAAGCTGAGTTATAGCACATATTAGGCATTTTTCGGTATTTTTGGACCACCCTGTATATCTCCCTTAAGCCACAACAGATCCGTGGCAGACAAGCAGCATTTTGAAGTACGTTGAATATCCAACCAAAAAAGTATAGGCAGACTTCCCCCCCCCCCAGGGGTGCAGCAGGGTCATATGGTAGATTTTGGTCTATAGTCGCATATTTATTAATACAATCTGGTTTGGTTTAGCTGAAAGCAGTCTTGAGCATCGTCTTGGCAGCTGATGGTTTAAAAATTGGATTTTGGGGTTGAGGAATAATGTATGATATATTAGAAGAAAGAACTTGAGGGGGGAATAAAGAGAGAATCAATTGCTACAGCTTCTAGATGGTTTATTAGCAAATATTGGTAAGAATTATGCAGTTATGATGAGAGCTAATTAAATTATTGAAGATAGGAGCATTTGAATAATAAACTAGAAACTTTGGGCAAAGCCCAACGTGCGTCCACCTGGCGCCGTAGGTCCGATTTGGGGAAAATTCAGGGGATTGAAATTTCCCCAGCAGCAAAGTCACATGGCCTGTACTCTATGCGTTAGCATTCGCAGAACGCACGTTGTCAACTTATAGTGGGTCAACATGAGCGCTTATAACTTTTTTGTTAGTGGACCGAAGTTCACAATTTTTTTTGTTCAACGACACAGAGATCTTGCTTGTTAATTCCGTTCACAGCTTGTTGGTATCTTTATCTGTTCCAGCGATATTTGTGCTCCAAGTTGAAAGTTTTCCTAAACAAGATAATGTTCATATGAACACGGAGTCTAGCTGTCCAATGCATTTCAATAGTTTACAGTATGTGTACGTATAAATATTATTAGTGAGCTGTTTAGACTAGTAGAAAAAAATCAAACAGTTTAATGTCAAATTGTACAGCAGCGATGATCCTTTCATCCTTCTCTATTATTTTAACTAAACAATAAACGTTGTCAGTCACGAGACCATTCGATTTGTCACCAGCGCTTTACTATAAATGGTCCATCGTCACCATGCGTTTATCTCGGACCGCTATGGATATATGGCGCCTCAAAGATAATGGGGTCACGACCTTGACCTTTTTGGGTCACGTGACGTCATCGGTCACGTGATAGTTCAACTCGCGGGGGTCGACTTTTAATGGGTGGTCAATAGCGACCATGCGCCTGTCTGGCACTGTTACGGAGATATGGTGCCCCAAAGATAATGGGGTCCCGACCTTGACTTTATGGGGTCAAGTGACATCATCGGTCACATGACCGTTTGACTCCCGGGCGTCGACTTCCTATGGGTGGTCCATAGCGACCATGCGTCTATCTGGCACCGTTACGGAGATATGGCGCCTCAAATATAGGACACGGATGTGGACATGGAAAGAAAGATGGAAGAAGAGAAAGTGAAAAAGGAAGGGGGGAAAGAAAGGGAAAGGGAAAGGGAAATGGAAAGGATAAAAGGGGTAGGAGAAGGGGAAGGGAAAGGGGAAAAATGGGAAGGGATAGGGGAAGGAAAAGAGCATGGGGAAAAGGAAGGGAAGGTAAAGGGAAGGGGAAGCGGAACGTAAAGGGAAGGGGAAGCAGAAGGGAAAGAAAAAAGGGGAAGAGGAAAGGGCAAGGTAAAGTGGAAGGGGAAGGAGAAGGGGAAGGGAAAGGAGAAGGAAGATGGGAAAGGGAAAAGGGCTGGGAGAAGGAGAAGTGGAAGGGGAAGGAAAAAGGGAAGCGAAAGGGAAGGTGGAAGGAAGATAGCTTAAGAAAAGCTGGATGCACGGACGCACGCACGGACGCACGCATGGACACATGGACACTCAGGTGATTTTATACTCCATCCAATGACAATTACGCCAAATTTGGGACGTTTTTTGGCCTCACAAATTTTAAGGGGATGGTGCTTCCCAAACCTTGTACCCAACTTATTATGCCTAGATAGCAGCACATCACATGCCAAAGATTCGTTGGCTTACCTCCAAAGTTATAGGTACTCATTCACTAAATTTTAATCCAATTTTGGACCCCTTTTGAAAAAAAATCGTAAGAGGGACTTCTGTTCCCATTGGGAGGTGCACTTGTAAGACTTGGTCATTCTGTGGCATGTGTGGCTCAGCACTCTTTAGGGGTGGTTGAAATATGGTCTCCCGAAAAAGTCAATTTGGGTAGGTATGTTTCCACATCGAGATCTCAGTGATTAGTGGACCAAAGTTTACCTAACTTTTTCCCCGAATGCGGGAGGAATTGCTGTAAATTGTACATTTGTCCGATTTTGAATATATTATATATCCATTCCGGAGATATTCGCCACCGAAGTTTGAAGTCATCCAAAATCGGACCAAATTTTGCATGTTTTTGATTTTTGAATTTTTTTCACGGAGGGCCCTCAAAATTTTGATCTGGGATTATTGAACTGAATACACTTCCCATCATGGAGCAAAATTTTACAGCGATCGGCTGACGGAGCTCGGAGATCTTGTGGCTAAAAAAGAAATAAATGCCAGCAAAATATACGTCTGCTCCGAAAGCTATCCCTTCTGGGCAGACTAATAAGAATAGGGTGTCATAATCTTGCTGAATGAGCTGAATACTGAAGTTGTAGTAAAATATCAATTATGCTGAAAATATACACACTTTAGGATTGATAAAATTGTGAAGTGTTAGCTAATATAAATGTTTGTGTACAACAGCGACTGTAGCTACTGCTAAGTATGGTGCTCTGTCTGAAGCATTGAGGAGATCAATCGCTGAAGCGAGGTTGTGTTCTATGTTTTGTGGTGGTAAGAACTGCAAATATGAAGGAGTATCAAATTGGTCAGAAGCTGATCAGGCCATTTCTGGTCTTTATTCAAACTGGTATGCGAACTGATCTGTGCCTGGTATATTTATTGTAAATTTTGTAAAATTGGAGCAGTTATGTGTTAGTTATACAGCCATGTTTTTGACAGTTTGTGATTTTTAATTTTGGATATGTGAGACTTAATAACTTCTTTCACTAATATCTTTAGATGGACTTTCCATATTTTTGTGCTATTTTGGTAGCAAAAGATTAGAAATGATAATGTTGGTTGTTTTCTGTAGGATAACTAGCAATATTCTGGCAATGGCAAGGCCAAACACTCAAGCTGTTGATAAACACGGTATGATGGAAAGTTTTCAAAAGTAAGTTTTTCTTTGTTTTTGTTCTCAGTACGCATAGGTTTTTGTGACTGTGTTTGCTCTTTCTTTGTGTCTGCAGTCGCTGTGTAATTTTAAGAATCAGTTGATGACAGTTGAAAAAGTTACTGTGATAGTAAAAGGATAAGTTTTTTTGGAGCACATTGTAGATATTTCCTGTTGTATAGTATTTCCAGGATGTCACATGCTTATTGGCGTATTTATGATAATGTGGACGTATTGTTCTGATGACACAGGTCTGGCATTACTGCAGTTATCAATCTGCAGACCAGTGGTGAACATGCTAGTTGTGGTCCAGGCTTAGACCCAAGTGGCTTCACATACAAGCCTCAAGACTTTATGGATGCTAGCAGTATGTTTAGCCATAATTTTGTGTTTTGACTCTATATCTGCTGAACCTATGAGAATTTTAAAGTGGTTTATTGTGGTATTTTTGATGATATTCAAATTAACAGTTACAAGTGCTGTAATAGGTCAAAACTTTCAATCAGTTGGATCAATTATTAAGTAGATTTTGAAGCAACAAAGTTCTCAGGGGTGCCTGTTACAAGCACATTCAAAGAGCCAAGTCCCAGGGGCTGATTTAAAGCACTGTCTGCTGATGTAACCAAAACATTTACAAAAGTTTGGATTAATTTGTTATAAATATGTACTTTTGAATTTTTTGTTGTTTAATTTTGTTTTATCAGTATAATCATCTTAAAGATTTTTCTGCACCTTAGTTGTAACTACTAAAATTACAAAACTTTTGTGAAAAAATTAAACTGTGATATTGTTTTGATCATAATTAATCTATTTATTGATGATTAAAGTGTTGAGTGGATTTGTTGACATTTTTATCACTTTTAGTCATAGTATACAGTATTATTGTTGGGTGATTTTTGTCACTGTTGACAGTTTTCTTCTATAACTACGGCTGGCAGGACTACAGCTTTGGTACAATGGTTGGCATAGCAGACGTTGTGCGAGTTATGCAGTTTGAGCTGTCTAAAGGAAAAGTTGCTATTCACTGCCATGCTGGTCTTGGTATATCTTACATTTACAGCACTCACATATCTTATCATGAAGTAATCCGGTGAAACTCGCACAGTGCACAGTGCCTAGTGCCTCATATAGCTGAAAGTTTATCTACACAACTTGTTGGTTAAACGAATAAATCATGAACAATTTTCTGGATGTATGGATTGAAATGCCATTTGGCATGTTGGGTGCTATAGCGCATTATTGGATAGTATCAGAGTTGTTGGGAAGTTTGGGTTTCCTTTTGTTTTTTACTTTTGTTCACAGAACTGATTTGATGTCATTTTGTAAAGATCAAGAAAGCTGAAGATCAGCGTACTTAATCATTAAATTCCGTTATATTCTGTCAGCATTTTGTAATTACATTGATCTCTCTTCAGACTTTGAAAGCAATGCTTAAAAATTAGAATTTTGTTGGATTTTTCTGTTAACTGTTTTAAAATGGCTGAGCAGATTTCGCTGATTTTAGGAATTGTGATGACTACCATGCATACTTTTTTGTTAGGAGAATCTGGGTCTTCCAGAACAAAGATATTTATTCTCACATGTAACACCACACTGTGTTGTCTTGGTACACTAGAGGCTTCAGATTGTTTGATGACATGCAGCACCAACTTTGTTGACAGCATTAGACTTTCATGTCATGTCATGTATACCTTTGTTATCTTTTGATAAGTGATTTAAATGTTTGTTTGCTTGTAGTGAACCTTTTATTGCTTGCTTGATTCTCCCCTTCCTGTATAAAATATTGCATTGTTTAGGTCGAACTGGAGTACTGATAGCATGTTATTTGGTGTATAACAATCGATGTGACCCAGACATCGCTATTCACTACATCCGAAGAAAAAGGTTTGTGGGTCGACTTTAGTTGTCTTTCATATTTTTTGGTGAATATGACATTAACATTATTTGTATCGGGGTAATTATTTGCATGCTTATAGCTTTTTGGTGCTAGTGTATGATGGTAAAAAATTGTTGACCGAAGAACTGAACTACATTACCTGCAGTAAGCAGTTGATAATGGTGTTTCTATTTCACTAGTTCTCTTAAAGTTATTGTCAGTTTTGATTTTGTTGGTTTCGTGATGGAAAGGTCTAATAAAAGGGGATGTCAGCAGTTTCCAGGCATTTGCTATTTAATTCTAATGTGGTTAAACGTAAGTCAGCATTAGTAATGGTAGGACAAGGTGTGTCAACGAACTGTCCCAACTTGTTTTTGTCAGAACTTTGTCAAATCTCCACCAAATTTGATAATTTTTGGTACGCGTATAGCCAAGACGATAGAATTATGTATGGTACACTCACTGTTTACCGCACATAATTTATTTCAATACACTACCATGTAAAATGTAGATGCTTCAGATTGTTACATCACGCAGTGATTATCAGTATCAGACTGCTCTCTTTTTTATTATCAGTCTGACAGAGGATGCCATGTGATTTAATAATTTTGTGGTATTAAATATTTTACACTGAAAATACCAAACATAATTTGGAAGCAAGTTGTTACAAAAACTTATAATTTAGCTGAATAAATCACATATTAGTTTATTGTGTTGGCAATTGAGTCATTAGAACTTTTACGGAGACAACAACTCAGCATTGTGCAACAACTTGGAGCATTTGCGTTTTACACGGTAGTGCATTGACAAAAATTATGTGAGGTGGACATTGAGTATACCTTACATAAATATATTGTGTTGGCTATCTGTATACCAAAAAAATTGTCAAATTTGTTGGAGCTTTGATGAAGTTTTGACAAAAACAAGTTGGGACATTTTTGGCACACCCTGTATTAGTAAGTAATGATGTTTTGTTGCATTGTAGGCCAGGCTCCATCCAAACTCGAAGCCAAATCAGATGCATTCGAGAATTCGCAAAGTTTCTGCGGCCGTCAAGAATTATCTTCAGTTCTGTGTAAGTCTTGATCACTGCATGATACACTGAGCTTTAGAACTCGCATCATATGGCTGAATGCGTATTGCGTTCTTAGTGTGTTCGTTGCATTTGAACATTTTTTTTGTTTGTATTAGCAGTGTTTTGGTTATAGCGTTATCAGTCAGTTGTTGCTATTATGACGTAGGAAGCCGAAGAGTTCCGAGTTTACACTTGACCAGTTTCTGCATCGACAAAGATATGCTGTGCATGGCACTGAAGCACGACGACTCAAGTACTTGCCTAAAGTATGTTATACACTTGTACTTTGTTTGCTTGTACAATGCATGAGGTATGCGCATGCATCTTGAGAAAGTGTTTGAATGATAGTACATCGTGGCCCATAAAAACCTGCCACTTTTATTTTTTGAATAGCTCCATGCAGCATGGGCCAATTTTAATAATTTTTGGCGTGCAACATCAGGAAGAAACTTGACGCAAATGACTGTAGTTTTGATTACCTCACTTTTAATACTGTCGCTGCACTACCTTGTGAAATGCAAGTTATTGAGCCTGCTGTTTGTGAGTGGTGTCAATGTTTGCTGCTTGCATTCATGCTGCAGGACGACATTTTGAGCACATGCTGCAATAAAGAGCATGTGATGTGACACGTGTGCCTTTTTGAGATACAATAGTTGCCAATCATGTTTGTTGCTTTTCAGTTAATCATTTCTGAGTCGACCCGTACGCTATCCAGTATGAATTCATCATTGTAAATTGCCAAACTACAACTTCTGCATTTCACAAGGTAGTGTAGCAATGATATTAAAGTGAGGTGGCCAAAACTAGAGTCACTTACGTCAAGTTTTTTCCTGATGTCACGTGCCAAAAATTATTAAAATCGGCCAATGTTTCGCGAAGATATTCAGAAAATAAAAGTGGCACATTTTTATGGACCATGGTGTATATGGACTAAACCTTGAAATTGATCAAGTTGATCGATTTTAGCCAAGTCAGTTTGATCGACAGAATTGACTAAAGTTGAATCGATTGATCAAGTTGATCGATTTTCAGTGGAGTTGAGTGGATTCACTTAACTCGTTCAAGGTCTAATATAGACCTGTTGTAGACTACTAGAGACAATATACATCCCCTTTGGTGATTGCTGGAATTTTTCATTGTTCTAGCTATGTATACAGTGTGTCATCTTTGAAAATTTGTCATATGATGATGCAGTGTTGATTGATTGACAGCAGTTGCATGCAGTGCTGTCTGTGCACGTGTGCAGATTATTTACATGTGCTGTGACCGGCTGCTGGACGTGGCCAGACGCACTTGCAATGACGAGACACACAAAGGTCTCCTGTTCCATACTTCTGATCGACTTCTGACTCAGAACATCACCGATGGCCACAACAGCTGGGCGTCATCATCATCATCATCAGCAGCAGCAGCAGCAGCAGCAGCATCTCGCTACTTTACCAATGACATCGCTGCCACCCCTAAGCCAGTGTCAACACTGAACGTGCCATCGGTGACGTCTACAAAGTCTGCATATCATCTACAGGTGATCAACCTGCGGCCAAGCATCAGCACTGAGAGTTTCCTGCCTGTTCCCATCCACGGTCGCCTCAGTCCGCTGCCGCCACTGACTAGCCGACAACTGTCCAGCTCTGGCCAATTGACACCGTTGACTTTACGTCAGTCATGGACCCCGGCGTCACATTCAGATGACCATATCAGTCTCCCAGGCACGCTCACAACAGCGGGGGCCAGTCGCGGCACTGGAGCGTCGCCAGCTGAGCGGGTTGCCATGGCGATGGCATGCACCGACTACCCACCAGAAGCACTGGCAAAGGTCGAGGGATACAAACAGAAACTGAACTCCTCGGCAGTTGAGTGGAAGGGACTCGATCTGGAGAATGATGCACATGTCTTGTCAGCTCTGATGTTTGACTGGATTGATGAACTCAAGGTAAGAATTACGGGTGTTGTACAGTCAGCCGGCATTTGAATTGTTGGCCCAGGCCAAATATGGGATAAGCCCCCAGCTGCTTTCCTGACCCCCGTTCGCTTAACACACTCAGATTATGTGCTGGGCATCAGTTGTGTGCAGCACATTCGATTTACATCACAGTTTTGAACCTCAGCTATTTTTTTGTCAAATCAAGCCCTGTTTAGAGCCAGCCAGTGTTGTGGTGCCAGCACATTCTGCTGTACAGCGTAGAGTGACAAGTGCTGTGATTAAATAGTCACACAGTTTGCTCTGTAGACTTTATAGTTGGATTGCTGTTTTCTTTTATGTTACCCACGTTTTATTTGCCCATTTTGTATGTGTACACAGTCATTTTTATTTGAGGTGAAAGCATCGCATGTACTTTTACACTTTCATAGCAACTTGGCACTTTTACACTTTTCTCAACTTTTAATAGTTCAATGCAACATTTGAGTGTAGTGCAATACACAAATGGAGATAATGACATCTAAGGTTCAGCTGTTTTGTATGTTGGATCATGTTATAATGACCATTTTTTTTTAAATTGATGTTTTGACTTTACTGTACAAATAATATATAATGTGATGCAATATAATGCTGTTTATTGTATCAGTTAGTAGTTGCAATGGCATTACTATTGTGTTTGAAACAGGAGCCGGTTTTGAACGTTCAAGATCTGCCGATGCTGTTAGAGCATATTAGTCACCCCTCGGCGGCACTAGGCTTACTAAAAAAAGTAAACATTTATTTCGTTTTATTCTGGCTATCACACACGTTTGATGGTTTTGTCCAAGTATTCTTTGTAACATCTTAGGGTGTTGACAGCAGTTGTTTACTGTGGTGGCCTCAAGTATATACACCCTTATCTGTTCAGTTGTATTGATGTTCAAGTCATCTTTCTTTTGTCTGCTGAATCCGTATGAAATAGACTTTATTATGTTTAGTTCTCATTTGCATTAGATTTAATGGCTTGTAGTCAGAGATTTAGCCTGAAAAAATTTTCAGCAGATGGAATTGTGAAATAGTGTGGTGAGGGAAATATTGCAAAAATGAAGTGGAGGTTTTGACTTTTGCCATGATACTTAAGAGTTTGGCAAAGACAAATTGCAGGATATTTAGGTTCAGAGACAGTTTCTTGGAGCAGTTGAATCAGATTTCACTGTGAAGTTGTCTGCATTTGCACTGTTTGAAAAAGTGACATCTGGATGTCTGTTGAAATAATTGCTTTATTTTCAACTCAGCCTCCTATTCTCATTAGGCTGGATAAAGAGTGGTAGCTTTCAGGGTATGGGTTGCATGCCCAGTGTGGCTGGTTGGAGCATCTGCTTGCTGCATCACAGGTCCACTTGTTTGCTGGTGCCAGCAATACATGGCTGTGCATAATGTGTTACAGTATCATTAGCTGTAAAGCATTTCTGGTCGTGAATCTGGCCATGTAAGCAGACTTGTATTATGTACTGGACTTTATCTTTTTAGCTTTTATTATACTCATCATCTTGGCACCACCACTGTTGTTAGTGCTTGGAAGTTTGTGGCAGTCGTGAGCTGATGAAACCTAGCAGTCACATGCAGTGGCGTATCAATTAGAGAGCTGCCACAGGGACAAATTTTGTCTCCATCCTTGACCATCCCATGGCTATTGTCCCCATCTCCACAGCTTATAAAATTTTATCTCCATCCCCATCCCCATTGATACTACCTCCATCC
>Ga0056128_1012664_pt1 | contig 10292 bp, 4 predicted proteins | sample WorMetLIZISLAND2_FD_71113 | JGI IMG/M metagenome (GOLD analysis project Ga0056128, IMG submission 71113) | Marine gutless worms symbiont microbial communities from Max Planck institute for Marine Microbiology, Germany - Olavius geniculatus... ... | reverse complement strand
GAACGGTTTATCCTCCGCTAGCTCCAGGGCCTCCGTCGCTGTAACACCCGTGTCACGGCAGATCTGGTGGATCCAGGTGGTGGGTGGACGACCGCTGGCGCGTCTCCACTCCTGCGAAGGCCGGTCACCGTCCCTCGTCTTGGTACAAATTCGGAGGATCTGGTTTGCCAGTGCATCACTTCGAAGTCCGGCGATGTGACCAGAGACCCAGTCTTCGTTTACGGACGATGTAGGAGACGCCGAACAGGCCAGAACAACGCGAAACCTCATCGTTAGACACGAAATCGTACCAGCTGATGTGCAGGATGCGTCGTTGGGACCGTATAGATGGAAAGAATCCAATCTTTTCCAATCAGCTTGTTCAGGTCTCGGAGCCGTAGAATGGTATGGATAACACACGTGGAGTATATTCTGAGTTTCGTGGCAATACTGAGATTGCTATGATTCCAGATACAGTCGAGTCTTTTCATTGCGCCAGCCGCAAGTCCAATGCGCCGAATGTATTCCGGTCTGGAGTTGCTGGAACTCGACTGTATGCTGCCCAAGTAGGCTATGTGAACTCTTCTACTGAATCAACAGTGTTACCATCCACTATTATTGGCGATGGCGTCGATCCCGAACCAAACTTCTAGAGCTTTGTCTTGGTCCAAGAGACCCGAAGACCGAACTTGGAAGCTTCTTCATCGATTGCTGCGAGAGCGGTGCGGAAGCTTTCCTCCTTGTCAACAAGCAGAGCGACGTCGTCAGCATAGTGCTGCTTCGAAACGACAAAAGTTCAGAGTTCAGATGAACAGGGACAATAAAATTTGCGCTTCTAACGGCAAATTGTGTCCCGACTAATATGCCAAAAAATTGTCCAAAAATACCGAACTATGCCCAAAATAATGATATTTGTTCGATGGGGTCTTTTTATTGCCGCACACTGTGTAAAACAAACACAGTCATGTAGATAACCATGAACAGACTTCAGAATCGTATACTAGCTTTATATCTTCTGTCATTATTTTTTATAATTCTTCCAAAATCATAGTCACCGATGGTCGAGCAAAATACAGTCGTCAAGTTTAACCTGCACAAGGTGCGCATCTTTCCCTCGAGGTTTCTGTGTCGCAGACAGAAGCGAGTCAAACCGGAACCCAAGTCTCTCGTAGCACCTGCCAAGCAAATCACATAAACGTAACGTAACGTATTCGTCACATGAACCGAGGACAATGTCGAAACAATGCCGCCTTAACCATAACCTTAACCAGGACCTTTGACTTTTGGGAGCGAAGACTGGCCCATGGGTTACTCCGGCCATAAGAAACGTTCGCAACAGTTATGATTTTTCAAGTTTTGTTTTTTGTTTCAGAGTTGGAACTTCATACGGGACAAACAAACAGATAGATAGATGGGCATTGAGCAAAATCCGCAATGCGACTTATTAGGATGGCCGCCTAAAAATAATATGCGTACGATGCACAGCCAACAAAAAGTGTGAAACATTCTTCCCATGATCGATCAGAACTTCACTTTTATGTGTTAACATTTTAAATCCATCAGTCTATAGACTCAATATGTACGTACTGAAGTTGAAGAAGCTTAATTTATATAAAGTTCATTACTTCATTAAACACGACACATTACGAGACATGCTTCTTTATATGTTACTTGAAAATCTTGGAAATTTTACGAAAAACCAAATGAATACAGCCGAGCAGCAACAAACGAACGCAACAAAAACTTTTCAATACAAAAACATCTTTCTTTGCATTCTGCCTTTTAAAAGCAAGCTTTACATCTTTGACTACTTTCAGCTTACACGAGCTAAAATTGTGTTTCGCGAGCAGTTTGCTAGGCTTGTCCGTCAGAGATAGCCACGACATCTGATAGACCTATACTGAGTGATGAATACCTAGGTGCAGATAAATCGATAAATAGCGCATCACGCCAGCGATCAGTGAGACGAGAGCGCTATAAATAGCAGCGTCAGATAGAGCTTTTCATAAGCTTACAGCAAGAAAAACTGGCGATATGCAGCGAAACATCAACAACAGCAGTATCATCAGCAAAGGCCATCGCATAGGTGCAATGAGATGAAATAACAAAAAAATACCAGATCCCGTTTACACGATGAAGCAAACATCAAGCAGACATCATGCAAACGTATTCAGTATACATGTGTACGACGTGTGCTCTAATTGCTTCACGTTTGCTCAATGTTTGCTTGTTTTCTCCATCGTGTAAACGGGGTATTACTGACGTCGGTTGCCGTCGACTCCTTTTACGGTTTATCACAAAGGGAAACGTGGCGCTGTACATTTGAAGAGAAAACTGTATTTTCTCTCATGGGTTCGCATGCACTGTGACAAAAATGCGATGTTTACCTCTGTCAACAGAAAGGTTATTGATACGCTACGCAGCGCTTATTTAGTCGTTGGTTTTCTAGCAAGATTTTGTCAAAAAGTTACGGGCGGATTTGGCTGAAAATTTACAAGGAAAGTTAGACTTGGCCCAAACTACAGTTGATTAAATTTTGGCAAAAACAACGAAAACAAGAAGCCCAGCTGTCGCTAGGATAGCCACCCGTACTTAGTACTGGTTGTCAGTGACCTTCAAGATCATCTAAAATCGAGGATTTTTATTGAAAGCCAATAATGCAACTTCCTATCAATGATCAATAGCAACCTAGGCCCTATCTTGCACCGTTTAGCCACACTACATCCGTGACAGACAAACGGACGGACAAACAGACGGACAACCATGACAACGGCTCGACCGTTACCAAAGTACAGTCGGCTAAAAATTGGGGGGGGGAGTTTACGATTTTTGTCTGCTCTTCTAGATTTCGGATGTTGTAGGTTGTTTTGGTTGGTTTCATTTCAGCTAATCGCAAGAAAAAAGTATCCATAATAGAAGAACTGTTAGCGGCAATGCACTCACGTCTAGTAGGCTGAACAGACCGACGCACGCCATCTACTGCTTCGCGTGTTTGGCTTGCCCATTGTATAAATCCGTATTGCACCGTATTGCACAAGAAAGTCGTGCTGTCGCAAGGAAACCGGGCGATGCCGCAGTCAGTTTGATGCGTCACTAATCAATTCAGCAGCTTCAAGGCGCTGAGCCGACATTCTCAGCGCCAAATGTTATAGACCCGTCAATTGCATAATGAGTTGGACTTGTTTACCGATCGCCCGTGTATTGAACTGACCACGGCGAGCTAATGGCTCAAGACCAAGCCGCATTACCGCTGCATGCTCGATATTGATAGCATTCAAATAAAACTCAGCTTAATTAATTCCGTCTTACTGCCGGGGTATTCTCTTAGCTTAAGCCTGTCCGTGGCCATAAGCGCCGACTTCTAGAAATCACTGTGTGAAGATAGCCTTTCACCCTTTGCATTCAATTCCTTTTTTTATCATTCTCCATTTTCTCCCGCTTTTTTCTTTCTCCATCTCGCGCCCTCCCTCTCCCTTCTCCTTCTTTGCTTTGCCCTTTTTTGCCACTTTCTTCCATTATTTATTTACCCAACGCCGAGATGCAAATATTGCTTCATTCTACTGCCGCATAAAATCGTCACAAATGGAACGAATGTGGGGGCGACGCCCACAAGCTTAAGGCGAGCGACCCCATCGCCCTATGGCGTCGGTGCACACGTGGTCTACGCGATGGCAAAGCAGTAGGCCTATGGATCGAAAAGAGAAACTGTGGAGCTCAGTGCTCGAAAAACACCACGATTGCTTCCGACTATTCAGAACATAATTTGAGACAGTCTGTGTCAGAAGTGATAAGTTCATAAAAATAAACAAAAGCAATGCACTGCACCGCGACAACGATAAAATGCCACTAGCGTTACATTACTGCTTGCAATCTGCTAAAAAATTTTCCTTCAAAATCAGCCGTCACCGATGTTTTGGCGCTAGCATCAGCATCAGCATCATCAAAAGAATAATTTGTATAGTGCTCCGTTTACAAGTAAAATAAGAACAATGGTTCACTACAATGGTCGGCAATAGAACACGGAAGCTGGAGACGCCACAAAATTGCCGAACTGAGGGAGAAGTTATAGGGTGTTTACACGATCGAGAAAACATCGAACAGCTAGCTCAACTTTCTATGGTAATTAGCATGCTAATTAGGAGGGCGGGCGGGTTGTAATTAGTATTAATTGTATATAACACGTGATCAGCTGTGGGCTAAGAGTCTAAGCCTAGGCCTACATTTGAGCCCGAGGGCGGGGTTCCAATAGGCCTGCTTGAGCCAGCTCGATGTTTGCTCGATGTTTGCTCGACGTTTGCTTCGTATAGGCTATGCTTTATGCATGTGTCATATTTTTACCCTATTAATATTCAACGCCAGACCAGCTTACGTATGTGTCCCACCTTACGCCCACAACCATTTAAAGAATTTTTGTAAGGGTCCACAAAGTATTCCCATGCAGCATCATGTCTCCCTTGCTGGTTTTTCCGACATCAGACTTTATGCTTTGTTCTGTCACACTGAGCAACACGAGATTAGGCGCGCCTATCTGATTAGTGTTCATTTGAGTTCTGCAGCAGCTTTCATAAAGTTTAAAGCCTGGTTTCATTCGATGCACAAAAAAGACACCGCTTCTATTCTATCCCTTACGTCGCCTGCGTGAAAAAATGTATACGCAAAACGTTGCGTTGCGTTGCGTAACGCCGTGGCTACACGCACCGATGTCCTCGTCCGGTCTGTCGTCTGACGTCGTCGAGCCTCCGAGGTTTAAAAACCTCGTCCAAGGAAATCGGACGGAAAGTCTGGGCTTATTCTTTCTGATTTCCGTGGACAAGGTTTTTGCCTGTTAGCAAAAAGACGCCAGCAGAACCTATGACGAGGAAATCGCAGCATGTAGCCGCAACATAATACGTTGTATTAAAACGCTGAAGATCTAACGTTGTCGGAGCTTCACTAAGAAGCAGCTAGCTCGATCAGTCACTGTGACTCCGGTATTAGGCAAATCACGATCGATTAACGACAGAGTCACGCAGGACATGCAGCGAGTGCGCGAGCTGATTGATGTGTATAGGAAATGAGTTCTTAATCCGTCAGGAAATCGCTATTGGCAGAGATGTAACCGACTGCAGCATAATAACAATGTATCCAATAGAGAAAATATTTACGATTATCACATGGACTCGATAAAGCCCTTCTTGCACGGGAATGACATCTTATCGTTATCGTATTACGTTCAGTTTTTAACTTCTTACTTTCTTTTCTGCTTAATTTTTCGTTCCAAACAAAGTCAGAAAAAAACACGAGGTTTTAAACTTCAGACGATAATTGATTTTACATACGGACGCGTTTCTTCATTTTTGTCTGGTCCGATGATAATGAAAACTGATCACAATTACAATCTCCGACCACGGAGTCATTCTTTCACATTATTTGTCAAGACTGATAGCAGAAATTACATAAACAGAATGTTATTCAAAGACATTTACTAGTCAGCAATTTCCACCTAATAGTCACACTACAGTAGTAATCATTTGGACAAAGTTCTATTCAATGACATTTATCAAATTTTCATGTCTTTTTATGTTATGTATGATTGCATTTTGTCAATCTGTTTTATTAAAGAGATGATGATGATGATGATGACGGCAACATTGCGAAGTATAGGCCTAACACATGGCAAAAAGACAGCTGAATCAAGAATCTAACGTAGGCCTATACAAGCAGTAAAACAGAAACTAACCTTTTGCACCGGTGGCGACGTCGGCAATCTTCTGCATTACTTCAATGAACGCCGCCAAAGCCGAAAACGTCGCTCTGTAAAGCAAGCAGTACATCGCCTATAAGTAGCGAGCATGGGCTTATACCTCGTGTTGCTATTCACTGCAACGCGTCAACACTTCCAAGTTGTCGATCTTTGGGTTGGTGGCGTGGCGTAGCGGTAACGCGTTGTGTCCGATCAACGAAGTTGCTCTACGCCGGGCCGGGTTAGTACTTGGATGGGTGACTGTCTGCGGGCAGGTAAACCATCTCGGTAAGTAACCAGCCGCCTAGGTCAACTCAGCCTTTCATCCCCAAAGAGTAGGTAAATCGAGTACCGGCCTATCTGGCTGGGGTTAAGGTGGGTCATGTTCACCTGTGTCGAGTGGCAGGTAACACTGTATGATCCCATATGACAGGCGACGCTCCGTAGCTCCGAGAGGGGTTTCCTACAAAAAACGGTAACCATCTTCACCTTTATCCTTCACCAACGACCAGACATAGGCTTTAACTGTCGAAGCTTCTCGGTTGTTCCGTCGGTTCCATCCCGGCCGTATAGTACCCATCCGACACCATGCGCCCTTGTATCCTCTTGATGTGATCGCAGCAGTAACACATTTTCAAAGAGTTCCGGTGTCGCTGAAATTCATTAATAACCAAACTCCGAAGCCCTGACGCCGTGATTGTGATTATTTACATGAAACGAACTCGTTTACCGGTACGTCGTATGCTAGCAGTACGCCTGCAGACACGTTCTGTAAACTACAATTCACAGACTCAGCGTAGGCCTACATCTCACAGATAGAGTGGAGTAGAGCAAGATTGAAGGAATGATTTCCCATGTCCACAGATAAATGCTTACCGTAATGACTGGTGCAATTTGCCACCTTTGTTGATGAGATCTTCCCAGAGTGGCATCGTTCCCTACGCGGTGCAGAACAAAAACACTCCTCAGATGCGTGCAAACATTTTAGACATAATACCAATGTCCTCGTTCTTTCCAGCAGCTAGTGTGTTTTTCTTAATTTTTCCTTTCAACAAATAAATTAATAAATTCGCACAATGTCAATATGCTGCTGTTATTAACCGAATGCCTTAATCAGAAAGTAACAAAAACGTCGTGAGGCAAAAACGTTGGCGCAAATAGTTCTACAGACTTCAGCATTTAGTTACTACTCTAAAGAGGTTGTCAGTTCAGGAAAAACTGCACGCGCAAAGTACGTGAGTCCAGATTCGACATCAGCAGCGTTTTACAATCTCACAAAAATGACAGCCAATTAGCATCTGCCATAGATACCTGTCGCGCGGTGGATCATTCATCATACATAACACCGCCTTCGCCTTCAGCTCACAATCGTATATGCCTCGTGAGCTGTTCAAGAAATGATAAAAACCGTTGTGTATTGCATTATTGTCCGTAAAACCAACAACAGTTAAACTGCTACTAACTTTCTGCCCCGCTGAGGATAGATGGCTGAGTTAGCCTTGGCATTCAGTAGATTTGACAGAAATTGATTGCAGTGGTAAGCAAATGTAGCCCACAAGCTCGGTAGTGTAACGCTTAGGACGTTTGACTTGCGATCGCGAAATCGTTGGTTCGACTCCCGATCGTGTCGCTATCAATTGGTTACTACTTGGATGGGTGACCAAAGACAGGTAAACCATCTCGGTATATAACCAACACCAAGGCCAACTCAGCCTTCCATCCCTCCGGGATGTGTAAATCGAGTACCGGCCTGTCTGACTGGGGTTATAGCGGAGCGCGTTTAGCTGTGTCGGGTAACAGGTGTGATCCCATATGGCAGGTGACGCTCCGTACCTTTGAGATGGACTTCGTATGAAGAGCTATAGGATTTATCCATTCTAACAAGTCGCTAGTTGGCCATACACGTAGGTCACCTCACGAGCGCACTCAGCATTATTGTATACACACTAGTACGCGACAGGACCAGTTAAAGCGATTTACTGTGTTAAACAGTCTTTACGCCGAAGTGACGTGTCAGCTGCTTTTACGATCTCTGAAGAAGCAAACGTTAAACGACTGCAGGGTCACGCATGTAGTCTTGCGCTGTCTGCATGTCGTCTGGCTATCTTTAGGTCTAATTGCACGCACACTATCTTCCTACAGTGTAAACTCTTTAGCAGTATGCATCGAAAGAACAGTTACATGGTTGTAGACTTATACAGCCCAAGTGATCGAACGCTTCGGCTTCGGGGCATTTCTCTGGCGATTAAACATTATAGAAGCTGGCTCAAAACGACGTTGACGTGTCGCTACAGTCCAGACTGCAATTTGCATCTGAGCACACGTCAAACTAAGCTGGATAAACGATAAACGGCTCTAAGCTTTTTGAAAGCGGCGACGCACTGCAGCGGATAATCTAAACCTATCGATCTACATGTAGGTCCATGCAGCAGCCTGCAGGTGTGCCGTTGAAGTGTTCTACGGATTGCAAAGGCGACTAGATAGACGGTACGACACGATCGTAAGAAGAACTCAGCTAGTGAGAACGGTAGGTACTATCATACAAATAATGACTGGCGTCGAGGTCATCATTAAAAATTTTTGACCCGAAGTTCGTAAAATGTTGCTCGAAATCGCAACATCTTGCGAGCTGAGTTTCAATGATGGTCGACACGCCAGTCATTATTTGTTTCGTTGCACCTCAAAGACTAACAATTCTACAAGTCAACAAGTAAACAATTATGAAAAAGCTGTTTGTGACGACTTCAATGTTGCCCGGTCACCAGTGCGAGCGCACTGTTGATCGGGCAACACTGGGTATTTGTTAACGCCACGTGACGGGATTTGGACCAATGGCGTGCAGGTATTTTGCATTGAGGTATAGCAATACTGGATGATATTCAACTTATAACATTTGACGTCGTTTAAAGTGTTGACCAGTCACGAGTCACGACACGGCGCAACAGCTGCAAAGCGTCGCCTGACTTCCAAACGAAACGAAGTCGTTTTTTTTCTGCTGTCCGACGCCACAATCAGCGCGATAGCAGCAATTGCTGTAGGCCTAAGAGTGTAGACACTGTGACGCTGTAATCAGCTGCTATTGTGCTATAGGCCTATATAACTGCGGTTCGGTATACGATAGAATTTATCACTGTTTCCGAGATATGGCCAGTTTTCTGTTAAAATAGCACATTTTTCCAACCCGCCCCGACTCAACACCAAATTTGAAAATGTTCCCATTGCATTACGTTGCTAAAATTTTGCATTCCTAGATTTGACACATGGGTAATTATTCGTGTAAATCATTTTTCCTATTCCCTACGACCCACCCGTTAGCCATGATACATCCGTTACGGACGACGACAGACAGACAGAAGGACAGACCACATACGACAACTCGTGCCATAAGCTCGACCGTTATGTGAGTACGGTCGGCTGAAAAACGAACGGCAAAAAATCAGTCGACATTTTTACATCGATGCGGAGCGATTCTCCGTCTGTAAAATACAAGCTTGGTCTTAACACGGTAGACTGCACGAACATGCCGAGCAAGATTCTACTGTTTAGTCTGAGATGACTGGTTCCAGGAAGCAGCATTCCAATACGTGGACGCGCGCGATAAATGCAGCAGTCTTAAGTCTCGTACTTCAATCAATTGAGGCGCGATCAAATGACTAATGAACAAGCGCCGAGTGCAGACAATAGAATTGCTGCTGCAGCTGCTTCTGCTGAACTTGCACGCCGTCGCCGCGATGAAGTGTCACGGAATCGCAAATGCAGTTCACTGTTAACCCCTAAGCCGGCTAGCTAGCCGTGAATTTCACGGCCGGCTTAACATTTTCGCGGCTAAGGTCCCGGCTTAGCCGCGATTTTCGCGGCGACGGCAGCTTAGCATTTTCGCTACGTTCCTGCAGTTTCGCGCAGTTTTACACTTTTGCAACGTTTTTTTTGTTTTAACGTTTTTTTCATTTTGTGAACGTTTTCTGTATTTAACAAGATAGCTTACTGTTCAAACGAACACGGAGTCTGTCCAATGCATCTCGGTAGCTAACAGTAGAGTCCGAATAAATATAATCAGTGAGCCGTTTAGACCGGTAGAAAAAAATCAAACAGTTTAATTTCAAATTGTACAGCAGCAAAGATCCTTTTATCCTTCTGTATTATTCTAACTAAGTGGTCCAGAGTGACCATGCGTCTATCTAGCTCCGTACAAAGATAATGAGGTCACACGTTTGACGTTCTGGGGTCACGTGACGTCATCGGTCACGTGACCATTCGACTCCCGGGGGTCGACTTCCTATCGGTGGTCCATAGTGACCATGCGTCTATCTACCACAGTTATGGAGATATGGCCGTTTGAAGTTCTTCCAGGAAGGCTCTTCCAGGAACAGAGGTCGGTCGTTGGTCGGTCGGTCGGTCGGTCCTCAATGTTAGCTTACACTGATCTTATATACTCCTCTTCGCTACGTTAGAAACGTAACGCGCGAGGAGTAACAAGAAATTTGAGCAAAGCTCACGAGACGCGCGAAAGCCTATAGCAGTTCCTGTTCGCAGGTAATCTTAGTCTATCTCCATCCATTTCGTCGTAATTCACTCTTTTGCAGCCAAAAAT
>Ga0056128_1012660_pt1 | contig 10295 bp, 5 predicted proteins | sample WorMetLIZISLAND2_FD_71113 | JGI IMG/M metagenome (GOLD analysis project Ga0056128, IMG submission 71113) | Marine gutless worms symbiont microbial communities from Max Planck institute for Marine Microbiology, Germany - Olavius geniculatus... ... | reverse complement strand
TGACTTAACCAGTGGGCATGCCTCAAGACCGTATAAGAGGCTAGGTATACATTTTCTATTAATGAGTTGCAAAGTTACTTCCTCTGACGCAACACGACCAACTTTGCCAAAAACAGCATTTGCAGAACGGTAAAAAGCTTTTCTATGGTTTGTCAAGCAACATTTAAACGAGCGCGATTTCATAATATAAACACCCAAGATATCCGAGTTCACTGACCCATAAAGAGTGGCACATTTTTATGGCTTGCATAGTATAGCTACTGAAAAGGTGGTTACAGCAAATAACACACACGTGATCATGCAAAAATCTTAGCCAATTTCCCACGACAGTTGTGATAGAGTTGAAATAAAATTTAAGCAACTGTGTATCGGGACACGCTTCTCTCGTTAGCGTTGGATGCACGGACCAGTCTGCGAACGGGCGAAAAGTGTTATGAAAGAAAGTGGACGGGACGCCGTTTTTCGTCATGTGTATTCGACTTTGGTGCTTTGAAAGGACGAAATTGCGAACGATCCAAGGAATGACCGATTGCATCGGGGCCGGGCTAGCCGCGGCGTCAATCCGGCGACTGAAATATGCAGCGATGTATGACGTGCAGGCAGTCGCCGTGATGCCGGTCGGATATGTACGCGGACTGACTCGGAGATTTACTGGTGACCGAAACCGGGGCTGAAAATGTCGGATATATAATAACTCGTTTGACAAGAGGCTGCGGGAAAGCATGCGACACGCTGGCGGCGCCATGGCGTTGCGGCGTCGTTCATCGCCAGCATACGATGTCAGCTCCCCACCTTTGATGTGTAAATTGGAACGACTTGGAACTTATAACAGTGTGTTTTTTACTGGTGTTCTTATTGATACTTACTAGGCAAATGTATCATGCGAAAGTTTTCCCGGGCCCCGCTGTGGCTCTCGACGGGCCTGGTTGGGTGGTTGATGGACTGGACTCGGTAGGCCTAATTTAGTTGATCGTACAGACCAGCATGTTAGCCACTAGACCGCAGTAGGCCTATACCTTTGTATACGTGGACTACAGAGCAAGTCTGTAATTGAGTGATTTGTGTTGAATTTATACTAACTGTGTACACATTCTAGTACAGTAGTACTGGATTGCTGATGACCTGGGCAAGACGTGTGTAAACGAAATAGTTGACCTGATGTCGCGTATAGATAGACAGAAAGCATGGCGCCAAACGCGCCAGTGGCGCCACCTAGTGAGTGTGTTTGTCTTCTGCAAGTCACCGTTGATAACTTGAAGCAGCAGTGCCTCCTGGCTGTTTAAGCTGACCGTAAACAAACGAAAAAAGCAGTAGGCTACCCCAGTAGTGTATAAGTCGGTAGGGGGCCCGCGATGGTACCGCTGGATAGGGCAATGACAAGCGGTTTGGCCGCATTTTTGAATGCAAAGTTTCTGCTTGCAGCCATCACCCATCTGCGCCATCTGTACTCTAGGCCCTGTCGTATCCTAGCGTTGATTGTAGCGTTCGTTATAGCAGCGTCACTATAGCGTGTATGGGACTGCAGTAACTGGGAAATCACTTTCTTTCGGCAACCGGAAATCGGACGCTGGCCTTGGATATAGGCGGTACGGTCGGCCCAACCTAGCCTCAGCTGGGCTTCTTGTTTAATTCGCTAACATCTATGCTATCAAAACGTCCACAAACGACGACGCAAAGGGCCCACGGTATTAAAACTCGCGACGGCATTTTTGTAACTAACTAGCTTGTCACGCGGCGTCTCTGCAGAATAAATCTTGGCTGGCTTGCGTAACTGGATTAGGTCTGTGGCGACCTCTGGTGGCGTGGCGACGAGTGATGCGTAAATAAGACGTTGGTGACATGTCACATGACATGACGTGACATAGGCGGGGTCACATCACAGTCGTCCATGCATATATGCATACAGGAAGTGGGCGCAGCAGGGCAGCTCATCAATGCCCACGCAATACCGCTGATATGGTTGTCGTAGAGATGCAGCGACTGGCAGTAACCGAAGATGGAGTGTGAGAAATGGAGATGATTTTCGGATGCCGAAATCTGCTGCTGAAATATTAATTTCCTGAGCGTCTCGCCGCGAACGTGGCTCCGTATACTTGCAGTTTTTTTGCTGTTGCGCAGTTGAAGATCTCTTGAGGCAGGGACGTCACTCGTCGGGTAAAAAATGTGGGGTGAACTCGTATGGCTTATAACAGAGGTTTAGGGGCGGAGCCCCCAGCAGGACTCTGCCCCTGCTCAGCGAGTGAGGGTGAAGCCGCATTGAAGCTGAAAACCGTTTAGCTTTTGGATGCCCAGCAGAAACAAGAAATTAACGTACGGAAGCGACTGGGGAGTTTATACATTGGGATTAGCCTGTTTGTACCCGTGACACATTCATAAAAAGGACCCTTTATTGTTTTTTTTTTCATAATTTTCTGCATTTACAAATTATGTCGAAAACTGATTTTTAATGTTGTATTATCATCTATTGTGTATTGTGTCTGCTTATTTGCTGATATTGTATAAATCTGTTTCTCTGTCTGTCTTGTTGCCTAATGTGGCGAATAAACGTGTTCATTATAATGTCAACGTTACATCACGACTATCAAAGAATATTTACTCAACTGCCATGTTTTGTTAAAACATTTCGAATTAGTATTTATCCAGCTACAACTGGTAAAAAAATTCGTGCAAATTGCTCATCATTTGAGTGAATTATGAAAAAAAACAAAAAGGGGTCCTTTTTATGAAACGCCGTGTAGAAGGGTGGGCGTGTACATTTTCAAATGTGTTCAAACATTATCTGCTCTTTGGTAGGCCTCCCCATACTACAGTCTCTGTAGTCCAGTGTCGACAAATTTAAGATGAATTTGCCTATATGGCACGTCGATGCGCAAGCCGCCTAAATGCAGCACTGACTGGAAGTGAAGTGGTCATTGTTTCGTGCATCACTAGTGAAGGACTGACGACGTGCGTGGTTCTAGCGAGAGAATGATTGCAGCGATGTCGCATGCGTTGGCCTTGCTGTATCTACCTCATTGCACCAGCGCACTGTCGAGTATAGTCGCGGCTATAGCCAGTGACGCTTTGTTTCATTCCCTGCGATTAGACAATGGATCACTCTTGGCTTTGTACGGTCTCGCAGGTCTACAGATTCTGGAAATCCGCGGCACAAGCCACAATAAATCTAATTTTAACTTTTAAAAACTACTACGGACCAGTGCCGACATATCGTGCAGCCGTCCTTCTGACCTTTGATTTTTTTCCAGCTGAAAATTGCCGCACTGCTTATTACTCCATGCCCATACGTCACCAGTGTTGTTTTTCTACGACGTTTCGTTTTCTCCAGCTAGGAGCCTGTACGGAAGTAACGGGACAGACGTACGAACAGAGGGACGGACGGGCAAGACATAGTATGCGGCCTGTTACATGGCAGCCGCACAGTAACAAAAAGGGTGATCGACAGTGCCTGTCTGTAATAGGCAGAATACGTACATATACATGTGATTAAATTTGATTTCAAACCGGTGCAGCGAAATTAAGGGTTGTTATACCCCTGCACCGTCCGTCGGCGATCCGCAGATCCGTATATGTCTAATTGATCGGACCTGTGCATGCAGGCGAGTCCATCCGTGGACATGGTCAGCGGCACAGGAGCAAAGCGCCGGCATCGCGCGGTGATAAATAATTGACGACGACGGCAGGTCCTATATAGATGTATCGCGAGCTCAGTATATAATGGCTGGGGCGATGTGCATGACCGTTATATACACAGGCGAGGGTTCCGTGGGACGGATGATGAGAATGCCCGGAGCCCGATCATGCCCACGCTGATTGTTGATGTTGATGTTGATCCACCGTCGACTGACCGCGTGGGCCCTGGTAGTCTGCCGCCGGGATGACTGGTCATCAGTGGCGTAGCCAAAAATGTGAATTAAGTGGGGGTGGCTCCCCCTTTTCTTTTCTCTTCTTTCCTCTTGCTTTTTTTCTGTCTTCATATACTCTCTTTTCCCTTGCCCGCCCTTCCCTTACTTTCCTTCCCTCTCTTCTGCTTTTCTTTCTTTGCTTTATTTTTCCTTTCTTTACCATCATTCCTTCTTCTTGCTTTGCCTTTCCTTCCCTTAAAAGTAAAACCCCCAAATCTAGCTAGGGGATCTCTGGGAGCGCTGTGAGACTGCAGATAATAACGACATTATGACTAAACTGATGCATAAACTGATGCAACGTGTCAAAAGTGCGACCTGGAAATTTTCTGCATGTATGTCAATTTTGCGACGTACGTGTCACATTTTCTGCTTCAACGTGAAATCCTGGCGCTGTTTAGGCTATATCGGAAATACGACGACTGGGAAATAAGCAAAGTCTACACAAAAATGGCGACCGACCCGGAAGAACAAATCCGATGACGTAACGGTCACGTAATCCGCGACGGCGACAGATCAAATACTGTGATCTAGAATCCACTGTTCCAGTTTCTCCCCCCCAACCGCCGGCCCATAGCAACCGAGTTATAATGTCAAATAATGCCCAGAAATCGCTGTACGTGTTATGCGTGCGGGACGACGGGGTCTACAAAGGATTACTGATGTTGACGAACGACGTTTATGAACATTATACTGACAAGCAATAACATTAATGTCGACGTTCATGGACATCATGCTCGCAACGCAGTAGGGTAGCTAACCGTAAACTACACGCTATATAAACTGCCGTAAAACGTCTGCAAAGAAGACTGGGAGGGATGTTCGAATGAGTAAGACGATCCGCTGCAACTGTGGTGTGATTTATCGGCATTTTAGCTGCAGGAGGTTAGGTGTTGAGACTCGAGACTGATCGGCAGCGTTCGCACGTTATTAAGACTGATCTAGCCCGTTCGCGCATGATCAGCTGTTAATCTTGACTAAAGAAAATACTGCTTCAAATCGTGCAGTATGCCGTTGACAACATTTTCGAACAAAACGTCCGAAAATATACTATTGCACAAAATTCCAAATATCTTCTTAACTTTGATGACCTCAGTTTCCATTTCCAGAAAAAGTCAGACGAGATGCTTTTATTGCTTTTCTGCCGGACTTCTCAGCGTCGTTTTTCGCATTTCTTAAGAATTCTTCATTTTTCAAGTCTGTAAAATCCTTCAAGTCATTAAATGTTTTGCAGATGTTTTCGTTTTATTTTGGACGTGAGCACGTCCAAAACATTTGCGAAATGTTTTACGCTAAAACGTTTGCAGGAATGCGTTAGAGTTTAAGACAAGAGTAAAGACGTGTAAACTCGAAATAAACCAAAATAACTGCAGCGGTACTTCGATGCAGTCTTTATAGGTTTTTAGTGGATTGGTCTGTAAATTCGCATATATACAACATCGTGGTTCGCCACTAACAGGAGCTATACATGTACAGTAGTCTATATACATAGTGCCGCAGCTATAAGCACTCGTGACGAAGTTCCATTCAAACGCATAACAAGATTAGCGTATCTCAGCGAGATTAAATTCTATTTCTCCAGAGGTTTGGACTGTCTTGTAGATTTCTACATTAACTGCACGCCGGCTTAGACTACTCTGCACGCAGTTAGTTGCTTACTTAATTTCCCGATCTCGACGTCGCTCGTCTCGGTTTTTCGGGGCGATACCATTTACGCACGCCAACGAACATAGCCACCCCACCGTGTTTACCAGTACCGTCACGAAGTCTGCAGAAAATTAAGGCTTTGGCACCTAGTTGTTCATTAAGAACAGTTGTTCCTAATGTAGCACTGCAGAGAATTTGCTAAATAAACCCGAGATAAAATGATTAGTCTTAGCAATAAGTGTGCAGTCTCATGTCGTGTCGTTATAAGGGCACTCGCGCATGTCCAGTAGAATAGAACAAAATGAAATAAAATAATATATAATAAAACACTTGGAGACGGTCGTCGTCGACTCTGTTTACTTTACCCCATTTCACAGGGCGAAATGAGACCCCGCAAACTTGCGCAGAAGTCATATTTTATTGCAGTGGCTCGCATGTGCTGGGATAAAACAAAATAAGTTTTCACAGTGAAGTAAGTAAATAAGTAAATAGAGTATTTAGAGTGTCAGCCATTGGCCGAATCACACATGTACAAACGTCCTAAGATGCCTAAGATTGTGTCGGATTTTTAAAGTCAGAATTCACTCACTGGTGTCGTTTCATTTTGCCTAATCGCATTTCGCCTAATCGCTTTTCCAGTTGGGTCTGCTGCAGAGCTCCAACCAAAATCAAACTAAGGTTAAGGTTAGGGTTGGGGTTAGGGTAAGTATACGACGCGAAATGAGATTAGGCGAAGTGAGACGACACATGTCGTATACTTACTTGCGGTCGGCCAAAAAAATGGTACAGAAAAAATGATGAACGACAAAACAGAGCTTGTCAAAGAGGCAAAAAAAACGACAAAGCAAGTCTTTGTTGTTGGTCCGCCTATCAAAAAAAGATTAGGCAAAATGCTACCCAACCCACTCACGGCATGCCACAGTTTGTTTCTGGTCTGATCATTCTATACGAGATAAGGAAGTCGCAGAACTGGTGACAAATATTGGCGTTGTCGTCGTGACAGCCTTGGCGCTAAAATATTACAACTCCTCACGTTCTGCGTCACTGATAACTGCCAACCTGCCAAGTCCCGATCGAATCACGCTTTCCGAGTAATGGACTGCCGTCCAGAAATAGCATCTAGTGACGTGAGATTTACAACTTAAAGCATTTTTATTACGCACGTATAGATTATAGCTATCCGTCGGGCACTGTTGATCACAGTAAGCCTATGTAGCATACTGTTGATTCATAATGTTTTAAAATATAATGCATACACGGTTAGTGCGTAAAAAGTGGAAGTTATACTCACGTAGATCCAAAATCGGAGAGTTTCGGAAACGTTTAGTGCCAGTCATTGCAATGAAGGGCGGTCACGTTGAACAACTTCAAGCCACGGTACTTCAAAATACTTTAGTGTCGTGGTCTTAGAAATAATGCTTACTGCCCAGGTCACATTATGACCTTCCCCCGTATGATGATGACGATATCACTTATGACATGGTTCAGAAGTATGGAAGAAAGTCCGAACGGAAATGTTTCTTAAATGAATCGGTTTATCTCGAAGAAGACCCGAAACAATACATTAGGCCTAGCTGTGAAAGAGCCAAGTAGACCTATATTCCAACTGTGGATGAGCGTTTTGTGCATTATATGCTGAATATTTGTAACAGTGGTACTTGGTACTGTTTTTGTTACCAGTTGGTTGGGCCGGGTCATCTGAAGATCATCTGGTCATCAAAGGTCTTGCAGGCTCCAACCATTTTTAGAAGTTTATTGTCTCTGCCTATAACCTGAAGTAACTCTGCAGGGAGGGGGAAAATTGTCGGATAAATGTAGAAATCGAAAGTAATTTGTGCTGTTGATGGCTGCAGATCGTAATCGAATCCGGCAGCTCGGCGGTTAAATACGCCGCGTACTTCGTTCACTCGCAGAAACCGATCAACGGAAGTATCGTCTTCGATTTGCCGCACGAACATCTCTACTTGGCTACCCTCACTAAGGTATGCACTTCAGCGTTTAACAACTAACTTTTCGCAGTTAACATCTGTGTGATGCATGATGATCGGTTTCGTGTGTTTTCTAGTCTTACTTCACGGTTAGCAGCAGTTAAATTTCTGCGATCTTTCGTCAGGCGCGTACAGAACGATGTAACTGAACTGAACTGTACTAACCAATGGGCGAGTTCTGCACGGGCCTACAGAATACGGAAGATCTGGCAGGTCTCACTCCAAAGTGTGATAATCGGCTTCAACCTTGGCCTTCCTTCGTCTTGCATTCCGAGGAACATTCTTGGCGTTGGCTGTCTTGATTGCCACTGACTGACCTGCTGCTACTGCTGCTGCTGCTGTATTAGTGGTAATTGGCAGAGGTGCCTGAGACCACAAAGAGCAGGCCGCAGGGGAGGGGGGGGCAGCCCCGTACTTAATATTAAGGGTTATTAGTGGCGTAGTGGCTGGGGAGGGCAGCTCTCACCCTAAATTTTGAGCTCTCGGAAAATTGTCGGAAAATCTTCTCGGAAAAAGTTCGTCGAAAATTGCTAAATTTGAACTGAGAAACCCCCAGTTTTTTTTTTGGGGGGGGAATTCAGAGGCAAAATTGAAATCTTGATTACACATGCATGATCTCCTCTGTCAGAAATTTTTCGAGTGTGTCGGAAAAAAATGTAACTTCCTGCAGGACGGAACTCACTCAATATAGCTAAAGGGCATTTTTTGCTTCTCCCCTGTGCCCCGTGCAAAAGGACAGGTGGCAGCTGTCTTCGCTGCTTCCCCCCCGTGACGCAGTTTGATAACTGGTCAAACACTGATGCGTTCAGTGCGATGTTTCTGCTTTTCTTCTCATAGGCTACGATTCTATCTCTGCTCTTTGCTCTGTGTTCAGCGTCATGTTAAGTTAGCCATCTTCTGTGCGTTGACGTAAAACGAGAAGGACTGGAAGGGCGCATGCCGAGAACTTAGAAGTGGGGTACTCCCATAAAAATTGTTCTGATATTTTCTCCTTGCCCGTAAGCGGCGGCTTTTTCCCCCAAATCTGGAATTAAAATCGGGTTTAAGTTTCCCCACCCCACTTTCGGGCTGAAGTTTCAACCCTTCGGTCTCTTTCCTCTCTCTAGGGGGAAGTTTTGTTAAGGGTGTAGATCTGATTCAGTGAAAACATGGATACATTTTTGTAGTTGAGTCGAAAATCTGCAGTTGTTTGAAAGGCGTGTTTCGTGCGTTGCGCATGCGCAGTATCTAGGCCGCAACGACATTTACTTAGCTCCCAGTTTTTCTCACCCGGTTCGCCGTCTGCGTGCGCGGAGTCGTTACTTAACTGGAGTGGAGTGTTGCGACGGCGCTGCCTGTGTGATGAAATTATCCCGTCTGTACTGCGTTCTATAATGTCTGGCCGCAGCGTGACGTCGGTGGTGACGTAATCGAGTCAGGCTGCTGACTTCAGATGAGATGACCTACTACGGTCTAGCCAGGGAAGAACGTAGGTGCGGTGTGCGGAATCGGCATGATATAAGTAAGCGTACAAACACTGATGGTAGATCGGACATTCGGATTTGGAATCGGAAACTTTTCAGTGCACCTTTTATTTTTCTATCCACTGAAGGAAGGGCGTTGTGTTTTCGGTTAAAGTCTCCCTTTCTGTCTTGCACAGTCACAAGCGAATTTTGATCAAATTTTTGGTAGTTTTCTGTGGATGTATCTGTGGATGGATCTGATGATGGAGTTAAAGGTGCGTACAGAACGACGTAGCTGAATTGAACTGAACTGACATGGTTTAGTTTTTGACGAATTGACCAATGGGCAAGCAGTAATGCATTACAGTAGGCACCGTCTGACGGCGTCGGTAGCCTACGTGATTACGTTCACGTACGCGTCAACCAATGACCAATGGGCTCGCCCTGTTTGCTCATTGGTCGGCGGTTCGTCACAAACTAAACCGTGTCTGTTCAGTTCAGTTGCGTCGCTCTGTACGCGTCTTTAGAGACAGGCGTGCGGCGTTGTTTTGTGGCTTGGCGAGTGACGAACGGAACGAGACAAGTGATCCATCAAGCAGTTTGCATTGTGCCTGTCTGTAACATTGCCCACTGATGGATTACTGTTTTGTTCTACAGTCGCTAGGAGGGCAGGCGGCTTTCGATCTCCCCTGCTTGGAAGCTTTGCACTTCCTGGCCGCGGATTATGCCGGAGCTATTGTTCTAGCGATCAAGCATGCGATCACGGACAAGTTAAACACTATGGGATTAAGACGTTTAAACTTTACTTAGCTTGCATTGTTACCGTTTTCACAATTTTCGGCTGCAGTCATGTGTCATAAAGCAAACGGCGATGTAGTCTAGCTATCTGAGCATGAGCGTAGTTTAAGTACGATACCACACTGTCTGGAGTGGGTATCTAATATACTAAGAGCAATACTTAATATATCAGTACTTTGTTGGCTGATGATATATCGCTTTTCCTCGAAGCACAGGGTTTCTAAAGGTCAGGGAAAAACTGGAAAATGTCAGGAAATTTGTGTTGTCAGGGAAAGTCAGGGAAATGTCAGGGAAGATGATCTTGGATCATGCAGACTGCCGATAACTGTGATTTTTTGGCATCTCCAAATATTAAAAAGCAGGCAAATTTTCGGCTTCCCTTGAACGTCCAAAAGCTAGACGTGTTTTAGCTTCAGGGGTGGGGGCTCCCTGAGCCCCCGACCCGGGCCTGTGTCGTTTGCATATTGCTTTATTAATACCGTTTCATTGCTTAATGCCATTTATGACATTTGTGCGATATG
>Ga0056128_1012657_pt1 | contig 10296 bp, 6 predicted proteins | sample WorMetLIZISLAND2_FD_71113 | JGI IMG/M metagenome (GOLD analysis project Ga0056128, IMG submission 71113) | Marine gutless worms symbiont microbial communities from Max Planck institute for Marine Microbiology, Germany - Olavius geniculatus... ... | reverse complement strand
TAAGACAGTTGCACTAAATAGATGAGGTGGGAAATGAAACCACCATTCGATGACATATAGTCTCATTAATAAGTGTGCCAAAAATTATTATAATCGGACATTCATTGTTCAAGTTATTGCGAAAAATGTAGTCACATGCTTTTTTTTGAGACACAGTGTATATACTAGCTTAATTGGGTTTAGCCCCAGCAAGTTCAAAGTACTGTCTTTTATAACATATGTATATGTTTATTTTCAGTGAGAAGTTAGTTAATGGCTGTTATGTGTTTAGTTTGTAAGATTATGAGTAAGTTTGGCACGATTGGACCTATACGGCATGTGGTCTGTGCCATGTAGTGGTCAGGACGGCACAGTTCGTGTCTGGAACATTGCAAGTGCTGCTAAGAATCAGGCATTCCTACAGCAGACTTGCATCTTCAGCACTGGAGAGAAAATGTCATCCAGTGATCTCAATTCCTTGTTGCTTTCTCACGTGGTCTGGAACTCTACCGGCAAACTGCTGGCTGCTTCTGTGGACAATATGATCAACATCTGGCAGCTGGCCGGTATGCCAATAAACTGTGCTAGTTAATCGGAGTTGCTTTTCAGTGAAGTCTTGTAGCATATTAGTAGTTATGTTTCAATTTCAATGGCCGGTTTGCTGTCTGCCTGTTCTACTAGTGCTCTGTTTAGATTTAGGTCAGCTTTCAGTGTGTGTTCATGTGTGTGGTTTTTTGTAGGTATAATCTTGACCCATTAATTTAGGTCTTAGTCTGCGCGAAAATCAGTTTACGATGTATTTGTGAATTGACTAATGATGCAGCTTTTATTCATAAATGTGTTGTCCCCTTTTATTATCAGTTGTCAGTCAGTCTGTATCTGATGTGTACACTGATATCATATTGTCTTTCCGAGCATTGATGCCACTGGTTGGGTGACACAAGAAGATGTCAATTTTTCTACTTAGCAGTTACCAGTAGTGTACTTCTAAGACCATGCCAGCCTTTAGTAGCTCTGGAAAAATAGTCTGATAAAAGTGAGAACTATTAATAATATATTTGAGAGATGTATGCTGAGATGATGAGGTCTGTCTGTCACAGAGGTGACTGAGTGAGTGAGTAGAGTTTTACATTCTCTTGATGAATTACTCCTCATTTTGGGTGTGATCCCGGCCATTTTGGCCAATCCTAAATCCCATGATTGGCGGCGTCCCAATGCTGGGATTTCAGGAGTACAAAAATTAGTTCAAATTGTACTTTTTTTGCGTGTTAAATGATAGGAGTAAGAATTTTAGCCGTCTGGTGAATAAAATATTTATGTGTGCCAGAGTCCCACTTTTTGATGTGCACTGTAGGCCTAATAATTCGTATTCTGACAGTCATTGTCACTTCCTGTAGTTTGGACATACTTTTCGTAGGGGCCTGTACTACATCATATGCATGCAATAAGTCAATAAAGGATATTAAAATGTCGACCAGTCTGTAAGCCTAATCCTGAAATGGGATCCCAGGATTAAAAATTTCTCAATCCCGGATTCCAGGATTGAAAATTTAATTTTGGGATTGCAATCACTAGGTGTGAGGCTTTTCCGGCAATCACTCACGTTGGTACGTGCAACAGCAAAAATCAACAGTTGACAAATCTAACAACCTAGCACAAGACGCCACCAAAATAACAATAACGAACTGCTTATAAATTTGCACAAGCATAATATTAACAAACAAAATAGATGTATTTAGAGACATGCAAGCTAGCAATATAAGATGAAAACTCTGTTAAATAGGTGTGCATTATGCCAGCTGACCACGAAGTGAATTGGAGCTATTCTGCAGCTGTTGGGGCTAGCATGGGACAACAACGCCAGTAGAGATATGGATTGGATGTCGGCTTCGATGGTGAACTTAATTTGGTTTGCTAATGAAAATTTTTTACCTTGTCAGCACTGAGTAACATGGAGACATAAAATCAGGCATCTTGCGATTCAAAAAAACTCAACCATCTTGCAAGCTCAGTGTGCTAGGGCACAGTGTTGCTTGAACATGTGAAAGACCAACTATCTCCACAGACACATAAATGCATCGCTTTGCACTTTTTGTGGCTGCAACTGTAAAACTTCAAATATTTGTCACCAACGAACCAGATTTTTCACCATTGAAGCACGGTAGCAACTGACAGCACCAGCTGAGACTAGCAAGTTTGTACCTGTGACACATTGTGATGTCAGCATTACATCATAACTAGCAAAGAATATTTAATCAACTGCCATATTTTGTTACAATATTTTGAATTATTATTTCTTTCGCTACAACTGGTAAAAAGTCTAGGCTGTAAAAATTGCTCATCGTTTGAGTGAATTATGAAAAAAACAGAAGGGGGTCCTTTTTTATGAAATACCATGTACATGTCTGTGTGTAGGTGGTCAGAGTGGTCACTTGGATGTCCAGCCACACTGGGTGACGGCACTAGCGTGGCCTCACAGCAAAGGACTGATTGAAGGTTGTCTTGGCCTGACGATTGACTCGCTGCTGGTTGGTCGAGTTGACGGCTCTGTTGCAGTCATCGAGGTCTTTGATAGTTCCACGTTCTGTCGCAAGGAACTGCAGCACTGCAGTCGGCCTGGTGGTGAGTGATGTAGGCGAGTTTTCGTAGTTTGAGTCCAAGTCCAAGTCATGAGGGTTTGAACCCAAGTCCGAGTGATGAAAATAAGGCCTTGAGTCCAACTCGAGTCCACTGCTGTTTTGTGCTGATGTGCCATTGAAAATCCACTCAGTTACTCACTCACTGAAAGTAATTATTTGGTGCTATTTAGCAAGTTGTTAGCCAGTTTGAGTGCAACGTGAAAGGAAAGGATATTGTGAGCCAACAGAGCTCATTGAGGCCTCAGAGGACTGATTGCTCTTCAGGCTTCACATTTTTGCCAGTGTTATGCCAGTGATGGCACAGTGCCCTGAAAAACGGTTAGTTAAAGTAGTAATGCACATGCTTTTATGCATAATTCTTGTGAGGAATAGGAAGGTACACAGAACAGCAGTGATGTCTTGCTTGGCAGTCAAGCTAATGGATTGTTACCTTAGTGACCACGCATCACTTATGAGTTAGATTCACGTCTGAAATGAGTGTACCACCTTTTAAATAGGTCGTGAAATGATTTATTTTAAATGGGTGCATCTTAGTTGTTAAATACGGGGTGAACAAATACATAGTATTTTTAATAAATGGAGAAACACAGGACATAATGATGAGTGTGTTTGCTGCTCGTTGCAGTCTCAGTGACTAAGATCCAATGGTATGATGAAGACAAATGCTTCGCCACAGCATTCTCTGATGGCGTAGTCTCGTTATGCACAAAGGACAGTTATATCGCACCAATCGTCATCGATGCACACCAGGTGAATATCAGCGAGTGCCAAGGCTGGTTTGATGGCTGGCCTAATTGTAATGCATTGGATTTAATTTGGGTTTGACTTCTGATTGGCTCGCTATCAAGTGGTTCTTGGCTTCCTGCTTGGATGTGTCTTTCTAATGAGTGTGTTACATTGTAGGCACGTGTGTGTGTGACATTTTCTAATAAACTGCTCATTCACTTAAGCCCAAATTCCATTACGCCGACTTTGCGACAAAGTCCGGGACAAGTTCCCGACAAAGTCTGCAACACAAATCACGTCGCCCACTTTCATGATTTGTGTCGCGGACTTTTGTGATTTGTGTCTGCGACAAAGTCTGCGGACTTTGTCGCCAATTTTGTCACCAACTTTCCCCGTGCATTGTAATGGGCTAAATTCCATTACAGCGACACAAACGGGTTTGTCATGAACTTGTCACGGACTTTGTCGCAAACATCTCGACATGTCGAGATGGTTTGTGTCCACGACTTTCGTGATTTGTGTCGGCAACTTTCACTGAAACTTCATGGTTTCATGATTTGTCGCCGTTTGCATCCGCAACTTTCATGATTTGTATCCACGACTTTCCCCACGGGGAAGTTTCAGTGAAAGTCGGCGTAATGGAATTTGGGCTTTACTCAGTTACATGTCTGTGAACAGGTACATAACTAGCCACGCAGTTCAGCGAGCTTTTTTCCATTGGGCTAGATGAATGGAGTATCAGCATGCCTGGCTAGGGTTAAGGTGAGGCAGGGTTAGCCATGTCGGGTGGGTGGCAGTTGTGTAAGTAAGTAAATAAGTAAGTAAATTCAATTTATAAAGCGCACAATGTCAGCGAGAAACTCACTGAATCTGAGGCGCTTGTGTGGTCCCATATCGCAAGTGATGCTGCTGCATACAGAGTGGGCCATAAAAAACCGTCCCCCTACATGTCAGCTAATTATGTCTTCCAACAGTAATGTACGTTTAAAGTGAATAACGCACGTTGAAATATAATCAATTCTGAGTAATATGTGCAAATTTTCGTGCAATTATTTTCAAGAATTTGTAAATGGGATAAAATAAATGAAATCAACCCAACTCTACAGGAAACACAATGGGGGAAAACAGTACCAAGTGAGCGTCGCAAGCACTTCAGCGAAAGTGTGATGGTATCGATGGCAGTATCCAAGACAAGCAAGACCAAGGTACACTTTATCGATAAAGGAACCAAGGTAGACAAACGTTACTACCGTGAAACACTGCTGCAGAACTGGCTTCTGCCAGACATCCGTCAGCTGTGCGGCGAGGAATTCGTTTTCCAGCAGGATGGCACTCCGTCACACCATGCGAAGTTAATGGTTGAGTTTCTGCAGCAGAACGTACCCAACTTCATCGAGCCTTCTGTATGGCCGCCGAACAGTCCGGACATTAACCCCGTCAATTATGCTGTCTGGGCTGCTCTGCAGCAAGATGTGTGACATAGAGTTCCGATCGTGGGTTTGGAGGTTCTCAGACAGAGTGTGTACCTGCTGGGCCAGTTTCGATCAACAACTGATCAACAAAGCCATTGATCAGTGGCGACCGACATTGAAAACTCTAGTTAAAGTTCACAGAGGGCACATTGAACACTTGACTGTCTTCAAGTGCTGTTGTATGAAGTTTTCGCTGTTTTACTTAGACACATATGCAAGCACATATTTTCATTTGTGTTTCACCATTGTGATATAATACAGTTGGGATGCTTTGATTCTATCGTATTATTTTTAATAACGTTTTGACATACTCATTATGTGCAGAACAAACTATCAATTTCTATGGTGTGTCATTTTGTCCATATAAATAAATGCAGTAGCATTTTAAACAGAATAATATGGGGGACAGTTTTAGTATAGTATACTATGATGAGTGGAGACCAGTTAGCCAGCAGACTGGCAGCAGCAGTGTCATGGTGTGGACCAGTGACAGCTACCAGTCAGAGATAACAAGCAGTATTGTTATACCTCATTGCAAAATACCTGCACGTGTTTGGTCCAAATCGTGTCATGTGTCACCAATATGCAATGTTGCCCACATAGGCAACATTGACAGCAACATTGACATGTCATTGTTGAGAGCGGCCAACATTGAAGTAGTCAGAGCTTTTTTGATCAGATGATTTTTGTTTAAATGTTTTGTTTTGGTTTTGAGATATAACAAAACAAATAGTGACTGGTGCGCCATTGATCATCATTTAAAATTGTTTGCCCTTGATTTGTAAAATGTTTACCTCAGCTTTCGCCCTCGAGGAAACATTTTATTAACCTCTAGCAAACAGTTTTCAATGATGACCTTGACATCAGTCACTATTTGTATAGTGTGATGCGTTTTAATCGCCATCGTTATGATGTTGAGGCATGCATAGTCGTATATGGATAGCTGCTGCATAACTGTTGCATGACATAACTTTGTTGCATTTAGAGAAAATTGCATTAAACTTTGTACTTTGACATAGATTTCAACGCAGAATATTTGTATAAATTTTTGCTTAAAATTTTCCATTTTTAAAAATAAATTTCAGAACATGATAGGGGAGATAGATTTTCCGACTCACACTGCAGTTTGTCTCACTACTTAGTGTAGTTAGTCGGTGAGATATTTGCTGTAGTTTGTTACTTTGTGTGACAATGATTGCCTTGTTGTAATAATTGCACACGTTGTAAGTGTTGTTGTTGTTGTGTGTTCTGTGACTGACAGCATGCAATAACGTCGGTGCACTGGGACCCAACTGGACAGGTGCTGGCAACAACAGCCAGCGAGCCAGTGGTGAACATCTGGTACCCTGCTGAAGGGCAGTGGGAGTGTCTGTATGGATTGAAGCATGACCAGCCAGCCAACATCACTGCATGGTGTACTATGACTGGCAAGGGAGAAGCTCCACTGCTGATGCTTGCCAGGTGATGATCATGATGATGATGATGAATGAATGAGTTGGTCAGTCAAAACTCATTTGCATAGCGCCATCTGGAGTCCCATCGTGGCACAGATTGGCCTCAGTGATCACGTTTACTATAGGCAATAGGCAATATAAACAGTTGTGTTTTTAAACTATGCTATAAGTGCTCAGAATATAACGTTTGCTTTCCGTTTCAGTTACAAACAGTCACAATGATGCTAATTCTGTGCCCTGGTGAACAGTTCTGTCTTTGGTTCTTATGATAGAATGAGAATGGAAGTTCGCAATTGCTGACATTATCTTTGCCATTCACTACATTCTCTGGGCAGAAATAACGATGACAGTACTAGTGATTCAGTCTAAGTCTAATCTAAAAACAATTTGGTATAGCGCTAGCCGTTGTCGCAATGTCAGTTGTGAACCAGAAGCGATGTGTTGGCGCTGACCTGATCTGACCTGATGATGTGTCTGTGTTCAGTGGTTGCACTGATGGCACAGTTTGTGTCTGGCTTGTAAAGCAGCCTGGTACAACATGCAACAGTCCTACACTCACGAATCCCTCTAAGGTTTGATGTGTTGTATTGGTTGCTCACTACTGTTGTCCGTGTGAAAACAGCTGTGGAAAGGCCACATTCTAGCTGCTGTCTTGAACACTGCTTGGCCAAAACTTTGCAACATTACTGTGCATAATCTTGTGTGTCATCACATTTTTACTGCTAATGTAGGTGAAATTGTTTTTAGTTGGAATTTTTACATTCACTCAGTTTGTAAAGTAAATTTCAGTTTATAACGAAATGTAATCTACAATCTCTTCGGCCATATCTGCAGAATGAACGACAGCAGAAAGATAAAGACCCTGGTGTCCGGAATGATGGATGATTCAAACAAAAGAGGACGGCCTCACCGAGAATGATCAGATGACATTGAGCAGTGGTGTGGGACAACCCTGCAGGAGTTAAGCCACGCTGCCCTAGATAGGCAGCGGTGGGCAGCGATAGTAACAATGGCGTCAGACGCCAACGGGCATTGAGCCCACGGTTGTCGATGATGATGATGATGAATCTACGAGTTGGGCTGTTTGATGCATTTGTTGTCTGCATAGCTTAGTTGCATGTTTATTAGGTTATTGAACCATTTAGCAGCATGCATTGGAATGATATGGTAATAATATCATGAATCTTGTTAGTGGCAGTCATCATGCATTAATGGACATTTTTTGCTGGCTCATTTATACAGTCCAGCAGTTCGTTTGTCTTCAACTGAAGAACCTCCATTTCCGTATTTTATAATCCATTTTATGACTTGCTTTTCATTTTTTTTATTATTAGTCCACACAGAAACGATAGTTTTCGGAGTGGACTTATGTTTTACTGCTGATGTATTTGTTTATTTCAATTCTAGATTTTCGAGCTCTGTCGGCTGATTTGTGTAAAATTTTGCATGATGATCAGTAGTAAGCCAAATTTATAATGTCGGTCCAAAATTTTGGGGGGAGAGGTTTCTCCTTGATAAAATTTTAGAAGCCATAAACATGCAAAATTTGGCCCAATTTTGGATGACTTCAAACTTTGATGGCGAATATTTCTCGAACGGATGAAGATATTCAGAACCGGACAAGTATTTGATCTACTGCAAATCCTCCTGCGTTAAGCGAAAAAAAAGTTCGGTGAACTTTGGTCCACTGACTTTGGAGATCTAGAGGCGGAATCATACCCACCCAAGTCGACTTTTTCAGAAGACCATATTTCAGCCCTTAGGAGGTGCTGCACCCCAAATTTTTGATGCGCTAGAGAATGGCCGAGTCCTACTAGTGCACCCCTCTCGTCGGGGATGGGGTCTCCCTTACAATTTTATTCAAAAGGGGGTCAAAAACTTGCTGAAAATTGACTTATCCACGTCTGTATCTTTTGCGGTAAAGGAAGTACCTTCATGAAAGCTTGCCACTTGACGTACCGTATGATGTGCATAATCACTTATGTACAAATTTTTGGGGGGCTTGCACCCCAAAAATTTGAGAAGGCAAAAACTTTGAAAATTTGGTGCAATTTTGGACAACTTTCGAATTTGACTTCGAATATCTTAGGAACAAATTGGAATATCGAAAATCAGAAACAAACTTTATGGACAGCTATTCTTCCGGGGTTTACTGAAAAAATTTGATGAACTTTGGTTTACTAACAAAAAGTTACAGGCACGGATGTTCACCGGCTCTAAGTCGACAATACACTATCAGCATATGCTAATGCATTTGAGTTTGGGCCACGTGACCTTGCTACCGGGGGAATTTCAGCCCCCTAAATCCCCCCAATTGGACATAGAATGCTGGGCAGAGTCACGTTGGGCTCTGCCCTAAATTTTTAGTTTAGGACTAGTTTTTCACTGTTAAGTATCTTCACATCTAGTATTGTAAGAGAAACTATACTAAACTTTGCTGTAATTAATAGCATGCATGCATTGAGATTAATTCAGCAAGAAGGTTAAAGCATGTTTTCTGTAATTTTTTGAAGTCATGGCATTACGACACTTTACAAATATCTATACTGTTATTGATTGTTAGTTGTAACTGTGGTTTGTGGGTTCTCCACCAGGCGTCGCTGGAATCAGTGGATGACGAATCTATGTCGGGTGAAGAGGCGGAGCTTGTGCGGACGTTGAAAGGTCATGTGACTACGGTGACGTCACTGTCATTCAGTCCGAGCGCTCTGCTGCTGGTATCTGGTTGCAGTAAAGGCTGGATGAACATCTGGGCACTGCAGGTGCTTGCATGCATCTAATTACATCTCACTGATTCTGCCAATTATTGTCTGTCCAATACAATGCATAGCATCGGACAGAGTATAAAATCACTCGAGTGTCTGTGCGTGCATCCTACTTTTCTTATTCTTAAGCTATCTTTCTTCCACCTTCCCTTTTCCTTCGCCTTTCCTTACCTTTCTTCCCCTTTTTCTTTTCGCTTTTCCTTTCCCCATCCCTGCCCCTTTTCTCCTTTTCCTTTATCTTCCCCTTCTCCTGTCCCTTCCCCTTCCCTTTCCCCTTCACTTTCCCCTTCACTTTTCCTTTCCTTTCGCCATCCCCTTTCCCTTTCCCTTTCTCTTTCCTTTACCATTCTTTTTCCCTTCTTTTCCCCTTTTCCCTTCCGCTTTTCCTTTCCCTATCCCGTCCCCTTTTTTCCCTTTTCCCTTTTCCCTTTCCCTTGCTCTTCCTCCTTTTCCTTTTTCTTCCTTTTCCCCTCTCCCTATCACTTGTTTAGATACACAGTAATGTAAACTGGTAAGTTTTTTATATTTAATATTTGCTGTTCTATTAGCAAATTAGATTGTGATTTGCAAGTTAAAAACAACTAGAAATTTGGGGCAAAGCCCAACGTGAGTCCGCCCGGCGCCCTAAGTCTGATTGGGGAAAATTAGGGGGGGGGGGAATTTCCCCGGCATCAAAGTCACGTGGCCCGAACTCAAATGCATTGGCATATGCCAAACGCGCATTGTCGACTTAGGGTAGGTCAACATGAGTGCTTATAACTTTCTTCGTAGTGGACCGAATTTCACAAAATTTTTTTTGTTCAACGCCGAAAGGATAGCTCTCGTCAACGCCGTTTAGATGATGTCGATGTCTTCATCGGTTCCAGAGATATTTGCGCTCAAACTCGAAATTTGTTGTAAATCGCACCGTTCAAATTTTTGAACGTTTTTGCCCTCCCAAATTTTAAGGGGGCAGTGCCCCCAAAATTTGTACTTGCCTCAACACCCCCACCTAGAGACATGTCAAGTGCCAAAGTTTCGTCGGGCTACGCCCCCTAACTCCGAAGTTATAAGCGCTAATTTATTACATTTTAAGCCAATTTTTGACCCCCCTTTGAAAAAAGTTGTTATAAGCAAAGTTATAAGCGCTAATTTATTACATTTTAAGCCAATTTTTGACCCCCCTTTGAAAAAAGTTGTAAGGGGGGCCCCCGTCCCCGGTGGGGGGTGCGCTAGTAAGACTTGGTCATTCTCTAGCGCGTGTAAAAATTTGGGGGCGCAG
>Ga0056128_1012655_pt1 | contig 10298 bp, 9 predicted proteins | sample WorMetLIZISLAND2_FD_71113 | JGI IMG/M metagenome (GOLD analysis project Ga0056128, IMG submission 71113) | Marine gutless worms symbiont microbial communities from Max Planck institute for Marine Microbiology, Germany - Olavius geniculatus... ... | reverse complement strand
AATTTATACTGTCTTGAGCCGGGCAAAGTTCAAGTCCGCAACTTTCAGGTCAGATTTTACTATCAGCTCTACATCATCCTGTTTATTCCACATTAATAACTGTCATAATACTACTACTACTACTAATAATAATAATAATAATAATGTCTGATAGCTTCGCTAAAAGTGATGCATCGAACTGCTTTTTACCCCCGGGATTTTCTCCAATGGGGAAGAAAGAAATAATAACTGGAAGGCACTTGCAAGAGTGCATGTATTTCTTCCCAGTGAATTTTTACAGGAGAGTAATATTAAAGCATTGTTATGAGTTTGTTAATTTAATAATTATTTTCATTTTCTTCTTTCTTAATGTTAATGGCTTGTATCGCTATATCGCTTACATCTTTTACTGCCAACATTGCTGCTGGTGACGTTACAGACAATATACAATCCGCTAGTGATTTAGTGATGTAATTACTATCATAACATCATGAGTGACACACAAATACACAGGACATCAAATCTAGTAAAATCTAGTTATGACACACGGCAAATTTTGTTTTGGTCATCATAATGTATTTTACCCTAGCCACCACTGTTTTGGTTTTGTTGTTATTATCGAACACAGAACATCAAATCTAGTGAAATCACTTTTTTTGAAAAACCCTCAGTGGTGCTCAGCTACCTGAGGGATGCTGGTTTTTCCAAGCCCGGTCGCATACGATCTTCAATCGAGCACCAGAAGAAAACAACAACGACAAATAATGTGTCATATATTGTGCATTGTATGATAATTGTGATTGGCAGGGCACTGTGAAGCAGTTGTTGCCATTGCCCGATAACGCTGATGAGGTCGTCAGTCTCGAAGTCTGCTCTCACTTTCTGGTCGTCGCAACTGCTGCTAGTGCTGTCAAAGTTTTTGATCTTTCACGCAGGTCAGTGTGGTGGCCGTACACCACCTTATGTGATCTTTCTATGTGATCTTTGCTTTTCTTGTTAACGAACGTTGTTTTAAGGCTCGTTTAAGTTAACCTCGGATAACTGGTTTGCCCCTGATCTGATTTCCAATCTCCACAGATCCTTTGTCATGCGCATCCTCACGGGAAAGCACAAAGTTCGGTCTGTCCACTTTCAACACAGTCTGACCATATCTTTTTCAAACAACTCCTGTGTCAGAAGTGATATCGTCAAAATGGGGAAAAGTTTGATCGATTCTATTTTAATTCTAGACCAGACCCAATAACCAAAATCCTGCCCTTAAACATACATTTTCCCTTAATTCACCAATACCAAATTGATTCTTAATGGTCCCCTGCCACGGTCAAACTCACTCGTGCAATTTATGTAGATTTAAATTAGACATCTAATCTCGCATATATAATATGTTGATTTGAGCTTTATAAATATACAAAATTAATTTGCAATTTCAAACGAAATGCGGCATTACGTTATGTTAGGCGAAAAGGCTTATAAAGTCACCTGGGGAACTGTTCCCCAGGTAACGTCACGAGCCTAGCCTAGAGACGTCATGAATATTAATGGCTTAGCTGGTAACATCATCAGTCTAGGCTAGGCCATTAATATTCATGATGTTTATTGGCTAGCATGATGACGTCACATGGGGTGTCTACATGCCAATATGGCAACGCGTGTTTTACGTGATTTTTGCAGATCGTCGATTTCTAAGGTAAATTTTTCCGTGTTGACAAAATGCTGGCCGCTGATATTACTGTCAAAATTATCAGAACATTATGCAATTTTAGAAAAATGGAACAAATGTATACGTTAATTTTGGTGTCTAGGGACCTTTAATCATGACTATAAAATAACCATAAATGTACACCATAAACCTGTTTAATCTAAGTCTTATGATTGTTTCTGGTTTTGATGGCAGGCACATCCATATCAAAAGCTTCTTAGAATTTATGTCAAGCGAAACAGGTTGTAATTTGATTAGTGATATTTGTTTATGATTTGTCTAGTTTGCTGGTGTGTTAGCATGGTTGTAAACACCTGCAGATGCTGTTGGAACTAGCTGACTGCTGTGATTGGTTGATATTTATAGAGAAGCAAAGCAGCATGCTGGGCCGCGATATTTTCTCAGCTATATTTCCGACTTTGGACGCATCATCTCAGCCAAGTGCAATGCCAGTGCTACGCGAGTCAGCGTCGTCGTTGACAAGGTTTGTGCATGCTTTATACGTGAAACTGGATATTAATGACATTTACTCACCAAGACTGGCAAATTAACAGTAGAAGTTAGAATGACAGATGGTGGACAGTTAACATAAGACAGATGTAACTAAGATAAAAAAGAAGTAAATGGTAGTCACTTCTTTTCCATCACCACTTTTAGCTTTTAATCAAGATTAATGACTGAATATAATTAATTGTTAATCTAGGTGAAGTTAACTGTTAAAAAATGTTTAATCATTACCAGCTGTTGATATTTATGCAAGGTGGTTGGTTAATGACATTTTATAACACATGATTCTTTCACAATTGCTTGGTTTGGCAGGCGAATGGGACACGTGATCCGAAGCTGTATGTCTGGGACGTGGAAATGGATATCATCCAGTTCTTCAACTTTGCCACTGGCTGTGACGAGTCCGATGACGTCACACGTCGTCCTGTCTCAGCAAGTGGCGCTGGTGATGCAGATGCTGACAGGTTTTTACTCATGTATAGTTTTTGTCGTCGTTGTTGTTATTGACATAGTGAATGTGTCGTGAGCATTGGTTTTAAGCAGTGATATTGTCCTGGAGACATATGTGCTTTGTGAACGAAGTCTGGTTTTAAGAAAATGTTGAAAATATTGTGACTTTTTGTTTATTGTGGTTTAATATTTTCTTCGTAGCTATAAAGCCTAAGTTTTTTTCATTTACACAGTAGCTTGCCTTGTATTTTTCTAGCCAGTTTAATTAAGTATTGCTTGTCTTCATTCATTTTTTAATTTTTTTTCTTTCATTTATTTATTTGTTTATTTGTGCATTTGTTCGTTTTTTTATTTGTTTATTTATTAATTTTTTGTATGCATTTATTTATTCAGTGTGCTGTGTGTCTGACAATGACAGAGGTAAGCGGCAGACAGCAAGTGAGGTAGCGGGTCGTCAGCCAGGGAAGCTACATTACTGGGACTGGGCAGAGCCTAGGCTGCTCGTCTGTGAGGCGGAGTTTGTAGCCACGCCCACCAATAGCCAGAAGAACCCTGCAGCTGCCAGCACTGCTGCTAACATAAGGACCAGCGACAAGCCTGTCACCCTACAAACTGTATGTTATCTGATTTGCTACTGTCATCCATTGGCGCTTTACAGTGGGGCTGGCAATGATAAAAATATGTAATAGTTAAAGTTTGTTGTACATAAGTTAACAAATGATTGCATTTGATTAATTACGTTTTTCTTAATTTTGATTAAAGTTTAATCTTGCTAATTGACCGAAAAAGTAAAAGTTTTTGTCTAGCAACTTTGCAATGTATTCCACTGGCGCTAACAGTTGTTACAAATGTACTGAAATGTAATTAGTAGGCCTGCATGGTTTTTTATCCATCAAAACATACTAGAGCATTTAGTTGTTGCCCTCTCTGAAGAATGAGATTGTTTTCATATGCTTATCATTGTCTATTTTATTTGTGTGGCTTTCTTAATAGGCCACATTACAGATCTTGTCTATCTGCCTGTCTGCTTTCCGTCTGTCCAGTATACGATCTCATCCTGAAAACGAAAAAGTGCAGAAAATTCAAAATTAGTGCAAATGTTTTCATTTGGCAGTAATAACAGGTGTGACAATTTTCAGTTGAATAGGTGAACGGTCGGCGTTAGTGTTATGTGGTTTGAGACAGGTGGTAAACACAGATGGTAAATAGACAGTAAGTGGTAACTCTGTGAGTGTAATGTGTGCTGGATGTGTGAAGGCTGCCGTGGTGATCGTGTCATTGTTTGTGACATCTGAACACGGCTTTATGGTCCAAGACAACTTTCCGCTTGATCCGCTGTGCAGCCACGTCATCGCACTCGAAATACCACACTACTACCTCGTTAAGAAGGTTACATTGTAATTGTAATTGTAACGTAACGGCTTTGACGATGTGCTATTGTGGAAAGTTAAGTTTGTGGGCACTGGAAAGACTGAGACGAAACAACGACTTTGAGGCGGCATTTGAATAGTTGTTGTATAGGACAAAATGCTGTGATTTGTAATAACTGTAATCTAAGTAAGTACCGGTAAGTAAGTAAGTGCATATTTAGAGTGCACAATGTCAACCGGTTATTTTTATTGCTTCACCTTTTGCCACAGTGCCAGTGGTATTTGTTTTTATTTAGTCGTTCATGCATGCATTCACGTGTGTGAGTCTTTGCTTGACATTGTTTACACGATTTCCACAGAATCAGTGCCATGCATTGGTGGATACTTTTGCCATTGCTGCATTCCATCTTTGAGCGCAGATAAACTGATTAGGTTCTGTGAACGACGACATTGAATAAATTATTGACGTCTCGTTATCAGTTTAATCGAAAGACCCACTCTTGGGTGGAATCTTAGGTTGACGCGACTAGGAAGCAAAAGAGTTTATGTCAAGTTTGATCCATCACTAGTGCTGATGCTGGGATAACTCTGGGCAAGACAAACACTGCTGTTTCTTGTCTGAGTAACAATGGAGATCAAAAGTTGCAAGTTTAATTCCCAGTCGGGTTGCTATCAAGTGGTTACTGCTGTTTTCAAGTTTTGGCTCACATAGCTTTGTAAACTTTTGAAGTTTTTTTGCTCTGATTGGTATTATGACCAACGCCAATGTCAACTCAGCCTTATATCCCTCTGGTGTAGGTAAATTGAGTACTGGCCCTTCTGGCTGGGGTTATGGCGGGATGTGTTTATATATGTTGGGTGGCTGGTAACACTGTGTGATTCTATATGGCAGGTGTTGCTCCATGGATATGTGATGGGGTTTTTTTGGAGGGTAACAGGGAAGATTATTAGAACTACCATTCCGGTTACATATGCATGGTCATAATGATCAGTTCTTACCATTTTTTTTGGCTTATGATTGAATTTTGTGTTTCATGTCTTCTATTTTGTGTTTTTTTCTATCAAGGTTAAATTTTCTGTTCCATTATTGTGTGTTTATAACGTGCATTCTGTCTGGAAAGGTCGTCTCTGAAATGACCTATACTGTGTCAGGTGGGACATTTAGGTCCCGTTTTTCCATCGTCAATCAAATCAAATTTGATCTCCAATTTACTGATCTTCGATTAACTTGGTGTTCAGAATTGATTGTCGATCAACTGTGTTTCGTTTTTCCAGGCATTCTCGATCTCCAATTACGTGATCGGCGATTAGCTGATCCGCTGTTAACTGAGCCTAGTTTATGCCAATCTGATTGGCTGACAGTGACTTCAATTTGCGGTGTTGCGCTAAATTACCCAGCATGCACTGCGAGTGGACGCTAGCCAGTAACGTCGTCATAGCAACGATATCAACGTACATATCGTCTGCTGTCAAAATTATGTTCCATCGCAAATCAATACGGGAGCATCTATTCATTTTATTTCTTCACAAAATACCATGCGCAGTATAAATTGATCAGTGATTGATCGCCATGCCTGGAACTTTATTTTAATGCGTGAATTGCCGTTCTGACTGGCGACGTGAAGCAATGTTTCTGGTGCGAATAAGCAACGAACTGCAGATCGCCACGTTTAATCGCCAATTATCTGACTTGATCCGCCAATATTCGGCCATCAACTTGATGGGAGATTTGATGGACGATCAGTCGCTAACTGGCGATGGAAAAACGGTTATTGAGATGATCTCAGATCAAGTACCGAAGTTGATCGGAGATCAATTTGATCGGCGATCAAATGTGCATGGAAAAACCGGACCTAAACCCCTCTCACTTATTCACTTTTTCACTAAGTGCCTTTAATTTCTAACTCACAATTATTTGGATTTCTTGCATTAATCCTTTTGGGGCCAGGCATAAGTGTTATGCATGCTGTGGACAGGTCGATGTGGTGAAGGCAAGTGATAACAGTGCGGCCTCACAGCAACAGTCGATGGTCATTCAGCGAGTGCATCGTGACTTCGTTGGTCTGGAGCAAGCCGAGAAACCGGCCAAAGCTGCCATGATGGACTTCAGCTTTTACCTTACGCTTGGAGACATGGACGAGGCTTTCAAAGCCATCAAAGTCATCAAGAGGTTTAATCAGATTTATGCTTTCGTAAACATTATTTGTTTGTGTTTAAATTACATTTTAAAATGTAATTTTTACAAAAGCATAAATCTGATTAAACCTCTTGCTGAGGTTTTACCAGATTGATGTTTTTGTAAAAATTTCAAACTTTGTTTGCTGATTTTTTGAAGTTTTAGCAACTATAGTGTTGCTTTCTCCGGAGTGATGTCTGCGTGCTGCTAGATGGTACTGCAGTAAACAAATTGTCGTAGATGTGAGGAAGATTCTAGCTTATTAGTCATTTATTTTTCTAAGTTTGAGCCTACAATTCTGTTCATTGTCATCGTGTGGTTTTTTACTGACTTATCCTGTTCACTGAAGCCAACAATTCTGCATTTCGTTGACTCCAAGAAATAATGACAGAGCCTGTTTTCTAACTTTCTGTCCATTTTTGTGCCAGATACTTCAGAAAGTTATTAGTGGGTTTTGATGCAGTTTTTTGGCTTGGCATGGCCTATGGAGGAAGCGATTTGATTTCGGTGATGATCCGGATTTTTCTTTGTGAATTCTGGATTATTATGCAGATTTTTCACTGCTGCGAGTCAGGATGTGAACGGACACTTTGCAGTGTAACTCAGCAACTTATGAAAGGATTTTGATGAAATTCCAGGGAAGTAAGTGACCAACCGTTTAGAGTTTCGTGGTGATCTGGTTCAGGATCCAGATACAGGGTGGCACAGAGATCAGAAGCCATAAAAATTTCGAGAATTTTTCAAAAAAGGAGTGGTGCATTGGTGCTGTTGGATTTGGTGACAACAAGATCATAAAACATTGTTTTTTTCGTTGGAAACAATTCCGGTATTAATGTCGACGTTTGTTTTGGTCTCAGTCGCGGCACGTTATAACTTGGATGTTTTATTGTCACTCGTGTGCTACGTATACGTGTGGTTGGTTTTGTAGCGACTCCGTGTGGGAGAACATGGCAAAGATGTGTGTGAAGACCCGTCGTCTGGATGTGGCGAAGGTCTGTCTGGGCAGCATGCGTAATGCCCGCGGCGCCATGTGTCTACGAAACTCTGCCTCCGAGCCAGAGCTCGAAGCACGTGTTGCTACTCTTGCTGCTCAGCTTGGCCTCTATGTGAGCCTTATGCATTCTATTGGTATATCTCATAGTTTGTAAATTGTCCGACTTTTACAACATTGTTGCTTTTGTTTAAGATGTAACCATTTGCCTTGCTTATACTGTTTATCTTATGTTAGCTCAATAGCATAGGCTTGTGAAACCAATTTGTCATTTCTGATTAAGACTTTGCATCATGTGTTTTTAATAATTTATGCTATTATTAAGAAGCTATTCACTCATTCGTCATAAATTGTGTTGATTTTATTTTACTAAATCATGTCATGTGGCATACATTTAACTGAACTGTTTATTGCTGTATATAAAATAAACAGTGGAAATTGTTGTCTTTCAGTTGGCTAAACAATTTCTGATGTTGACAGTTTGTCATTTTTACTCTTCGCGCGCTACGTTCCTAACGTAGCGAAGAGGAGTATATAAGATCAGCGTAATATTGAGGACCGACCGACCGACCAACGACTGACCAATGATTGACCTCTGTTCCTGGAAGAGCCTTCCTGGAAGAACTTCAAATGGCCATATCTTCATAACGGTGCTGGATAGACCCATGGTCACTATGGACCACCGATAGGAAGTCGACTTCTAGGAGTCGAATGGTCACGTGACGTCATGACCAATGACGTCACGTGACCTCAATAGGTCAAACTCGTGACCCCATTATCTTTGAGGTTCCATATCTCCATAACGGTGCTAGATAGATGCATAGTCACTATAGACCACCCATAGAAAGTCTAGCCCCGAGAGTCGAATGGTCACATGACCGATGACGTCATTTGTGGTGTGAAAAAAGGAACTAAAAGCAGTTAAAAGAATACAGGAGAAAATAATGCGCACAAGGAGTACATTAGGTTGGTCACAATCTAAAATATTTCTTGTTATTCTTTTATTTTGGGCTTATTACCAGGCATCTGCTAGATTTTAGCCGCAGTTTCGATGGCACAACATCTGGCCATTTTTGACAAATTTGGCTTCAAACATATTTTGGTCATTATTTTTGGATTAAGCTGGTGTCTTCAGACTAGTTACAGCTGAAGTTACTGAAAGTGTTAGTCTTGAAACTTGTCATCATTGGAATCATAAACAATTTGATGGTTTGGTGCATTTTGGTCGCAGTAGAGTTTATGTAATTACGGGTATTCTGGTAATGATATGAGGCTGAGTTTGTTGTTTTGCAGGACGATGCGGAAAAGTTGTTAAAAGGCTGCAAACGTTTTGATTTGCTCAACGAATTCTATCAGAGCCACAGTGACTGGGACAAGGTAAGACTTTTTTATTTTGTGTAGAGGAAAAGTTTCTACTGTGGCTTGATGGTTTAATGTGAGCCAGGCTTGCAATTATGAGTAAATATTTTTGGCTCCAGCCGTTTTATTGTCATACAGCAACTCTGGTCAGGCCTGTCAGACACATTTTTAATTTGCTATGTCACCAACAGTAAGATTTTTAGAGTACCATTTGAAAAAATTTAGGAGTGCTGACAGAGTTTAAAGTCATTAGTTATAAGTTATTAAATAAGAATTGAGCACGAGTCCTGCAATCCATTGAATAACCCAGTACTCTATGGTGACAGTCTCGAGTTAAATACATTATAAAAAAAACTACAACTGAAAGTTTAGAGGGAGCATACTAAAACAAGCATTTGGCATTAGTTATTGTCGTGGTTGCATGCTGACATTATCAGGCTCTGCAGACAGCGGCTCTCTATGATCGCATTCATTTGAGAACAACCAACTACAACTATGCCAAGTTTCTGGAAAGCCTTGGACAAATTGCTGAAGCCATCAAATAGTAAGCTGTCTACTGTTGTCTCTAGATAATTGTAATATATTTAATAGTGTCGCATAACAAGTGCAGATAAACGAAAATGTAAAAAGGGATTAAAATTTGACAGTCATTTATTTTGGCAGCTTTTAGAGCACTATTGCTTTCCTGTCCAGTTTCGTTGTTGTTGCACTGTGACTTACACTATTTATAATTGTCTGTGACATAGTTAATGATTGTTCGATCGGTTGACGATTGTTGATTGATTGATGAAAATTAGTGTTGTATTTTTTTTCACTAGTTTCTGTAAGCCTATATGACCATGTATTTGCATGTGTTCTAAATGGCATAGTTATGAAAAGTCAAACACTCATCGGTTTGAAGTTCCACGAATGCTTTTTGATGATCCTGAACAGCTCGGACGTTACATCGTCAACTCAAACGATGCGTCAGTTGTTTTTGGCTATTTGTTGGATATTTCTGTGATGTTTTGATTATTTTTAAGTGGCAGCTATAACTTAGGATGGTGTTTACGTAGCATGATCTGGCCTAGTCGTTAGATGCAATATAATTGTTGTTATATTATTATTGTTACTAGCAAAGTACCCGCCCTACGAGTGGAGGATTTTTAAGTGACTGTCATTTGCCATATGGCGCCACAAAGCACTACACTTTGTGCTAAGCACTATACTGATGGCTGACCAGCAACCCAATCCCCCTCAGGCTGCCCATGGAGAGAGATGGGGGCAACATGGGGCGCACGTACCTAAGGCGCAAGGACTCAAACGCCATGGTCGGGGTCCGCGATCATGCAACACCGAAGGCGCCAGAGACAAACAAACAAATAAACTTGACGTGCATTATAGTAAGATTAAGCATCATCACTGCATGTATGAGTGATGCTGGCTATTGCATCAGTCATGGCATCGTTTGTTTATCTGTCATGTGCATACAATGTACATGCAGCTAAAGCCAGTGGACAGAATGAGGTGCCATTTGACAGAGATGTCAGTAAGTAAGTAAGTAAGTAAGTATGTGAATATTTAAAGTGCACAATGTCAGCCAGTGGCCAAATCTGAGGCACTTGGCTGAGCCGCTAGGTGGAGCAGTAGGCCTGCTGGAAGCAGTGAGTTTTAAGGAGGCGACGGAAAGTGTCTGCAGAGGTAGAACTACGGATGCTAGAGGGTGGTGAGTTCCAAACTGTGGGGGCTGCAATGCTAAAACCGCGGGAGGCAAAGGTTGTGCGGACA
>Ga0056128_1012653_pt1 | contig 10298 bp, 9 predicted proteins | sample WorMetLIZISLAND2_FD_71113 | JGI IMG/M metagenome (GOLD analysis project Ga0056128, IMG submission 71113) | Marine gutless worms symbiont microbial communities from Max Planck institute for Marine Microbiology, Germany - Olavius geniculatus... ... | reverse complement strand
GTCTTGTCGATCGGTCCTTGTGGTAGGTTGCTCCAGATAACCTGAAGCGATTCCTTGAGTTCCGCGATTGTTTTTGGCTTTGTTCTAAGCTTGCGGTAAGCTCCAACATTGCACACCGCACGTCCACCGAGTTTGCATTCGGCGAATTTAGAAGCCATTGGTCTTTTCTGGTGAAATCTAGACAGTTGGCCTCGCAGTCAGTTTCCTGTGCTGCGCGCTGTGTGTGCTGGTGCGCTGTCCTGCTGGAAGATGAATCCGGTGGGCAATCGGCGATTGCTTGAAAAGAGCGACAATTTAGTGATAATTTATAAACAAAATAAATTACTGTTTGTCAAAGCGTCACTGTGACGTCATTGGCAGTAACGTGGTAACCGGTTTTTGAAAATTAAATAGCATTTTTAGCTTAAACATTTTTTAATGCTGAAAAATCGGTAGGCGGTCATGTTCAAAAGTCTATAATTTCGTTGTTTTTTAACAGAATCCTATTTCACTTAGCAGTTAGATGTAGAACGTTTCTGTAAATGAACCTGTAAAATTCCATGTTAAAATTCCAAGCGGTTGCTGAGAAAACGGCAAAAAACTTTAGGGGGCTACTTTTTTGCCACACCCTGTAGTTAACAAAGTGGTCGTTAACAATCCCATCACACCTCGAAGACGTTGCTACACTACTTTGTGACATAATGTGTATGTCAGCTGCAGAATAAGTAAGTTAAAGGTCAGACTACATTGTTACTTTCATTATTCTGAAGCGGATGCTCAGAAATGGTGTTTTCAAGTTGCTACTGAGTTCTGACGTGGATGATGACAGTTTTGTAGATTGGTCAATATTTCTTGAAGTTAAGAATGTAGTTCTGTTTGGTTGTAGACCACCCAGTATGTCATGGTGGGTGGTTGATTAAGTAAGTTACTGATATCAAAAAGGTTGCTGTTTGTTAATGAACTCTCTTGTACAGGGCTCTTGTTAAGAGTAATCTTGCTGCTGGTAGTTTCTAACCAGCGGTCTATTTTTAGATACTAACACTATGGTGCTATTCAGTGGATATGTTTCAGCTGAAGTGTGTGAATAATGTAACTCAACCTTTACTCGTTTGCTAATCTGCTTGCATATCAGTTCTTGTTTTTTTTTACAGATTTTTCTGGCTTTTATTTTCTGTATTGTGTCTATTAATGGCTTTAAGTCTGTTTGCTAACGGTCAGTAGTTTGTAAGCAGTCAGCCAGTTGCAAGGTTTAAAAAACTCTTTTTGAAAATGCCAAACTAGTGGGTTTTGTGTTTTTATTGTGTTTGTGGTATTTTGTTGACAACCAGTGCTGGGTGCTGTTAAAGAAATATGTGGAACTTGCAGAAAGTAACTTCGTGGCAATTTTGTTTAAGTCTAGCTGTTGATCATTAGCTAAACTAGCGAAGTTTCCACCCAAAAGGCGGGTCCACTTTGTTAAGCCCAAATTTCATTGCACCGACTTTCGTCGAAATTTCCCCGCGCAGAAAATCATGCACACAGATCGTGAAAGTTTTGGACTCTAACGGTGAGAAATCATGAAGTTCCAGTGAAAGTTGCCAACGCAAATCATGGAAGTCGCGGACACAAACCATTTCGACATGTCGAGATGTTTGCAACAAAGTCTGTGACAAGTCTGCGACAAACCCGTTTGTGTCGCTGTAATGGAATTTAGTTCGTTACAATTCACGGGGATAGTCGGTGACAAAGTCCACGGACACAAACACGAAAGTTTGCAACACAAACCATGAAAGTCGGCGACATGATTTGTGTCGCAGACTTTCATGGTTTGTTTGTGACTTTTCCTGCGTGCAAGTTCCAGTGAAAGTCGCAAAGTCGGCTTGATGGAATTTGGGCTTTACTCAGCAACTCGACTCCCTCACGCTGCCCATGGAGCGAGGTGAGAGACAAGTAGGGGGTTCAAAGTTCAAGGAAATGCCGCGGTTGGGGTCCGCGACAGTGTAAGGCAGAAGGTGCCAGAGGGGCAGACATGATGGACAGACGGACAAACTTTACACGCATTATAGCAAGATTGACATTTTCTGTATCGGCCGTTTTTATTAGCTAAACTGCTTGCCACCAGTATGACGTTATAATTTTTGTCCCTGTTTAACTGCTCGCACATGTTAATGTTAACTTAACTTTTGCTGAGTTACGAGTGCTGAATTTGCGTAGAAATGTGTTCATTGTCCTGTCTTGTTTTTCACAATCTCAAGTGTTACATTTCCCACCCAGTGACTGCTGCAGGTCCAAATTTCACAGTTTTTTTATTGATTTTCATGGTGCTATCTTTGTGAAATGCAGTAGTAAACATGTGACTAATTAATTGACCAACTAATTATTAATGTAAGTGATTAGTTAACAAGTTAGTCAGCTAATTAACTAATTAGTCAAACTAATCTATCAGTCATAGCTTTTTCCTAAATGAAATACTAGGCATGGTAGCGAATTAGTCTGATGGCAATTTGTCAGTGTTAAGTTTTGTTTAAGTGCAATATGCTGTTATTAATACGTTATCAGTTTGTTGTCAGAAATGTTGAATAATTAGCAATAATATGTTGTGATCTGGTTTCTGTTTTCAGTGAACATTCATAAAAATTTTGTGAATTGGTATATCGTTCTTTTTAATTGTGCTCTTGCTTCCCAGTCGTGGACTTCCCAAGCACATAGAATCATACCTTCATTAATTAACTTGTGGGAAGTTTGTGCATCGTAAGTTTAACTGGATTTACTGTGATTCAGTTTTTTTTCTGTACAATTTGTGTACTTTTCAAGTAATATTGGAATCTAATATTACCTTTATTAAGTAACATTATTATTATTTATTTGCATGTCATGTATTAGTATAATGATATATTTGTGTGTTATCTTGTATTTATGCAGTAGCCATGTCATTTAGACAGTGTAGACTGTAGATGTAAAATGTATAGCTCATTGTTTGCTGGTTCTATATCTGCCATGCCTTATGTTTCATTACCATGTCACAGTGTTTTTGACTTTGCTACTGAAACTGTTTTACATGTTGCAACAACATATTTTGTATATTGCTGTACAGAGTGGCCCAATAAAAAGGAAGTCTCTGTGTTTTATGGCATAAATCGTTAGAATATTGACATATTTTCCAAAAATTCTGCACTGTGCAGTAAATTTGCAATTAATTGATTGTTAGTTTAAGATCCCATCGAGTCCCCGAGTGCGTTGCTACACTACTTTGTGAGAAATACAACTTTCGGTATTCTATAGCTGGCTGTATTTTTTAAGATAGTGTACTGATCCATTTGGGGTGTGATAGTGTTTTTAAAAATTAGTGTCCTCTGTATAACTGTATGTTGAGTTTACCACTGATTTGGCTGAAAAAAATTTTTTTAAATATGTTTTAAATATTTGATGAAGTCATGAATATCTAAAATTAGGGCTTGCTCTTTTGTGGGCCACCTTGAATTCTCGAGTGAATCAAAGGTTTATAATCTCAAAAGACTAGGCTGAGTGTTCACATTTACTGTAGGCTGTGTCAAACAGTTGCTGTTGAATTATGCCTAATGATGTTTTAGCAGTAGTAATGCGTGTTATATGTAATACTCATATATCTTTGTTTTTGTCGCAAGATGTATTTGTAATAAAATGCGTGCACTATGAAGTATTGTCTGTCATTCTGAGAAAACATTTTTTTGTTGTTTACAGGATGTGAATGTCAAAGGAATTAGATTGTTTTTACCTCTGTCTGTCTGTCTGTCTGCCTGTCTATCTCCACAATATTACCCAGTTTATTAATGGATTTTGATACAATTTTTATGAGGCCTGGAGCATGGCTGAAGCGACATTAGATTACATCTTGCTGTCATTATAAAGATAACTATCTGCATTTAGGAAGTATAATTTTTGGTTTGTTCTCTCTTAGTAATGTACATAACCATAACTTAAATCCTTCAGGGCTAGTGCATCGTGCTGTATGCCTGCATCTGTTACCGGTACTTAACTTATCCTACTACGGAGGGATGGCCAGGCTGAGTTGACCTGAAAAGGGTCTTGCAGGACTTTTGTTAATTCATTTTGTGCGGACAAGAAAAACCAACGGATCAGTTAGTCTGCCAGAATTGGTCAATTCTTGCATGGTAGCATTAATAGGCGAGTAACAGTGGGCGTATGGTTGATGTATTCTGCGGTTACTGGTCTTCTAAAAGAATTTGCCTGAAATTCGAGCTCAAAAACATGTTTTTGGCGATGTAAACGCTGTCACTAAATGGAAGATTAGATAACGTCTAAACTCATCTGCATTATGAGGTATATAAAGCATTAATCGTTTTCATTAATCGCGGTATTCTTGGCACACAGGAAATTGTGCTTACAGTGAACGTATGTTGCAAATTTATTTTTGCAACTTTTTACTATTTTTTCATCGTTAACTGTTGTTTGACTCAAACCAGTACCGTTAGTGGAGTACAGCAGCTGTAAACATAGCTAGTTATAGCAATTTAATACTATTCGAGTTTCGAATACTCGGTACTTTTTCTTTTCCAGATTCAAGCGACTGGCCCAGCCCTGCACTTCTAACGTTATTAACTATTCTGTGTTTATGTGTTTACGTCACCGATGTAAATTTATGTAGATTTTGCTGAATTTTTCGTATCTTTTGCGCCAGCATGTCTTCGTCAGTCGTGTACATATTGGATCTGAAGGGAAAGGTTCGTATTATGTGTTTTGTGCTTTTGTTTTGTGTATGTTTTACATACAGGGTAGTGTTGTCTGTCCTCTGGCCAGTCTGTCCACTGTGTTATTTGTTGTTGAAGTTTCGTTTTTTTTGGCAAATAAAATGTTTGTATCTTAATACAGATCCTTAGATGTCTGCAGCGTGTGTTAGTAATTGTCTGTGTTGCAAGTGCGTGTATCGTGTACGGGAAAATTAACTTTTTTGTCTGTGCACATATGTCAGGTGTTGATATCTCGTAATTACCGTGGTGACTTGGACATGGGTATCATTGACAAGTTCATGCCGTTGGTGATGGACCGGGAGGAGGAGGGCAACATTACGCCAATCATTCAACATGGAGGTGTCACGTTCTCATTCATCAAGTACAATAATCTCTACCTGGTGTCTGTCACCAAGAAGAATGCTAATGTTGCCATGGTCTTCCAGTTTCTTCACAAAGTTGTACAGGTTTTGTATCTTTTTGTTGTTTTGTTTCAAACTGCATCTAACTACTAGCAGAGGTTATTACATCATGTTAATATGCTTCGTTAAAATTGTAATTACTGACAACATTGTGCTGTATGCATTGTGCTGTATGCTGTGTAGGACTTTGTGACAAATAAATTTATGCATTCATTAATTTTTAGGTTTGTCTGCTTTATATTACCAAAAATAGCTTGTATTGTAGCGGGGCAAACATCGATGTAGTAATCTGCATTATTCATTTAATTGGGTTTAATTGTTGTTATTGTATTTGTTCTAAAAATTTAACTTGAGTACTTTGGCTGCCTACTGCTGATAGGTTATGAAGAATTAAGTGAGGTGTGTAGGATCACCAATTTAGCACTAATGAATGTGATTGCACATGGTGACCTCTAGTATGTAGAGTTGTTGTTGTAAATTATACGGTAATTATTATAGTAATAGCTGTTGTAATTGCGGTAGTTGTTGATTGTATTTGAATGTTTTGCGGTGCCTTTATGCATGCAGGTGTTTACGGAGTACTTCAAAGAGCTGGAAGAGGAAAGTATTCGTGATAACTTTGTCATCATCTATGAACTTCTCGACGAACTTATGGACTTTGGATATCCACAGGTATGAATAAATATGGGTATTGTATGTAGTATTCTACTTTGTGATGGATCTCTTGGACATGTAACAGTGCATTTAGTAGGATTACTACAGTTGTAAAATATAACGGGACTGTCAGTGAAATTATATGCTGCATTTGTGTCAAAAGGCTTCTGGATCAGTATTTTGAACTACCATATCTCAAAATGCAATAATCGACACATTAAACTAGTTTTTAGTGCAGAATGATTGCAGTTGCAGTATACCTGGTGAACCATAAAATTTCCTGGTTCATCGCTTATTGTGCCACAGTGACTGTGGTTCGTTCTTATGTTTGATATCAGAAACTGTAGAACTGGATTTGTTGTGTGGATGTCATGTGACAGGTGACGGACAGCAAGATCTTACAGGAATACATAACTCAGGAGGGTCACAAACTAGAGATTGCTCCCAAGCCTCCGATGGCGGTGACGAATGCCGTGTCATGGAGGTCCGAGGGTTTGAAGTACCGCAAGAACGAAGTGTTCTTGGATGTTGTGGAATCTGTCAATTTACTTGTGAGTGCCAGCGGAAATGTGTTGCGAAGTGAGATTGTTGGCGCCATCAAGATGAGAGTTTACTTATCCGGAATGCCCGAGCTACGACTGGGACTTAACGACAAGGTTAGTAGTGGCAGAACAGTTGTAGTAGTAATAATCTGTAGGTGTTGTAGTAGTTATTTTTCTGGTGTTGTTCGAGAGTACTAGTTGTGGAAAGATCAAATCTGAGCGAGATTACTACTATAAAGAGATTACTGCAGACATCAACTACTACTACTACTGTAACTACTAAACTAGTAATTTTTATTAGTTAATAGTCATAGGAGTAGTTGTTGTAGTTGGTGGGTGTTATATTACTGGTAGTAATCTGTGTGTACCTTAGGTGCTGTTTGAGAGCACTGGTCGTGGGAAAAGCAAATCTGTGGAGCTGGAAGATGTAAAATTTCACCAATGTGTCCGGCTGTCAAGATTTGACAATGACCGAACAATCTCATTTATTCCACCAGATGGGGAGTTTGAACTGATGTCATACCGACTGAATACGCATGTCAAGCCATTGATCTGGGTTGAATCTGTCATTGAAAGGCACGCTCACAGCCGTGTTGAGTACATGATCAAGGTATTAGTCATAGCATTGACCTAACTAATTTGATAAAAGGCAGAATCACTGTCCGTGCAGCTTCTCTGTTTTATCAGCCAGGTGGCATCAGCAATTCGCAAGTGCCTGTTTTGGCTGGGTTCAATTTGACTCTGAAATCCCTGCTTTCCATGTGGATATCAGGACCCTTATCTGACACAGTCTGTCGTTGGACCCCACCCCACAAATATACCTGCCAAGTGGCATCAAAATATGTCAAATGGTTTAAGCAGGGTGCGTGAATGTGACAGACAACAGACAGATGACAGACTACGCTGTGAAGAAATGTGTAGGAATAGGCAGAAGCACGTAGAGCTGCAAAATGCAATTCCGTCTATTTTCTGACAATTTTTAACTTGCAAATCAAGTTGAGTTGACTCCCATTAGATGCAAGTTATACCAGAAGATGATTTCAGGCTTTGGCTTCTGCTACAGTGGTCTTCCTTATAGGCAGCATTACAGGTGTTGCCTGTGCATTCATCTGCCCCATACAGGCTCCTAGATCTTAACTGGAAAATGGAAAGGTGTGGAAAAACCAAAATTGGTGTGAATGTTCCGTAGGGTAGGCGTAGCTGGTTTGCCACGTTTTTGTAGAAGGTTAATGCTGTGCTGATTATAAAGGTTCAGAGCTCATCATCTTAACTAGCATCCATTAGACTTACCCGCCTAGCTGTTTTGTCTTGCATAATGCATATAGCTCTGCTATGGAGGCAATTGTGATCAGTTGGTTGGCTGATTTATTTGTTGATTAATTTCGTCATGTGTCGGTCTGTTCGCCTCTCTGTCTGTCCATTTGTCTATCTCTACGTCTGTCTTTGTCTGAAGGCTAAGTCACAGTTTAAGCGTCGTTTGATGGCTGAGAATGTTTTAATCATTGTCATTCTCTTTGTTGATTTCTGTTTGTTTTCATCTGTCTGTCTGTCTGTGTGTGGTCTGTAGGCTAAGTCACAGTTCAAGCGTCGGTCAACAGCTAACAACGTCGAGATCATTGTCCCAGTTCCTGTCGATGCAGACTCTCCTAAGTTCAAGACGACCGCCGGGTCATGCAAGTACTCACCGGAGACAAACTCTGTCGTGTGGACGATCAAGTCTTTCCCCGGGGGCAAAGATTTTCTCATGAGAGCACATTTTGGTCTGCCGAGCGTAGTGGCGGATGACACAGAGGGTCGGCCACCCATACACGTCAGATTTGAGATCCCCTACTTCACTGTGTCTGGCATTCAGGTACATTGTTACACTGTATTAACTATAGTGATCACTCTCAATGTTTCTTTTTACCATGCCTATATCTCAGTTGAATCAGTCATTTTGAAGGAAATTTTGGCAGCTGTAGCTGAAAGAATGCTAATTCAAAATATTTCAGCAAAATTCGGCTGTTGTATAAGCTGATGTTGTTTTCAAGGTGAAATAAACTAATTTTATGTTTTCCATTACTGCGCTTTCATTCCAGTTTCTCTAATTTTATTTCCATTTAAAACAGTGAACTTTTTAGTTTACCGGTATGTGGTAGATTAAACTGACAAGCTTTTTTGTCACATTTCAAGTGCTAGTCTTTGTTGTATTGTATCATATATTACTTTGGGTTAGCCTGTGTGTGATTGCAATTGTGTTGCTATTTCACGGTATTCTGTATCCTTCAGTATCAGCATTCTCTCACAACTTTGCTTCAGATTTGGAGCAGTGGATTTCCCCCCACCCTCAACTTACTGTTGACATTGACCCTTCAGAGTCACCGATTTGGAGCTACTTAATCCAGGAAACCTAATCTGCGGAAATAGGCTGAGTTAGTAAGTTAGTAAGCACTAAGCAGTTTTGTGTTTAAATACATGTTTTAGGTGCGTTACCTGAAGATAATAGAAAAGAGTGGCTACCAGGCTTTGCCGTGGGTCCGATATATCACACAGAATGGCGACTACCAGCTGCGTACTCAGTGATTGGGCGGACTGAACAGCCAGCCAGTCAGAGCTTAGGACCAGCTGTTTGTCATAGCCAATCACAGCACAGTGTTTATTGTTCACAGGAGAGTACTGAAAGCAGTGTGTTGAATATTATTATTATCATTATTATCATTTGTGATTGTTTTGCGGTTGTCCATCCCTCTGTTCATCCCACCTTCCAAAAAAAATTGGGGGGGGGTAAAATTCCGATTTTTTGACTTTGCCATTTCTAGCTATCTCACATTGAAACTTAGCACTGATGTCTTGTACCTGCTTTCTGCTTGAGGTTGGTGTTACCCCCCCTTGACTCTGAACATGCTGAGTGTCTGTCCGTTTATTGTTCACCTGTTTAGCAGTCGTGTCTCTCTCTGGCACAAGTCACAGTTCTTCGTTTCATCTTTTACATAATCAAACCACGACCACGTCCATTGCCCAGCAGTCAGCATATGCTGTGTAATTAGTTGTTGTATTAGAATGCTGTCATTCCATTAATATTGAGTTATAAAGTTATTACTGTTTGCGATGGCAGTATTTTATTTGGCATTGAGGCTCTGTTATCACGATAACTCGTGAACCGTTGCACTTAGCTTGATGAGATTTTGCTTGAACATGTACATTGGCACTTCCAACAAGCCTATTGAATATCAAGGTCATTGGTCAAAAGTTAAGATTGCATTGGTTTTTTGCACAGGTAACGCAACAGGTAACAGGGAGCCTTGTAGCAAAAACATTCGCTTGGTGGCGCTAATGGCGGTTGTGTTCCTTTATTGTAAAATTGGTCCGGATTCACAAAATTAATTTTGCAATTTGTTTCACCGCCTTTGTTTCTAGTGCGATTGAAAGCCAACATTGGTATTATGCGTGAACAAATTAGTCAGGAAAAACGACTCATTATGTCCTGGAAAGTCAGGGAAAATGAATTCTGCAAAGTAGTAGGAACCATGCTTGAGTATGGTTTGTTTTCGCTAACGTCAGCTGTAACTTATTAGGCTTGAAGTGAGTCCAGGTCGTGCTGATTGGCATAGATAATAAACAACATAAAAAGTTGTTGTGTAGCTGTGGTGGCATTATGGGTTCATTACTAGCAACCAAAAAGGTAGAGAAAAATCCAAAATGATGTCAATTTTCCCCTTAACAGGACTAACTGATATTTCAATTTTCACTTTTAAGGTCAACGATCAAAGTCACTGGACGTCAGAAACCTCGAGAAAATGATATATTTCTTGACCTAAATTACTATCAGTACCTGAGATGCAGACGGCCGCATAGCATGTTGCCACTCACTGTTTTCTTTCACACTGTTGTAGAAAATGGCTAGCAAACTACAGCACTTTTGTTTGTGACGCTGAATGATTCATCATTGCTTGTGTATCATGTTGCTGTTGTTAAAATTGGTGTCTCCAACATTTGAAGGTTGCAAAGGGGCAGGG
>Ga0056128_1012652_pt1 | contig 10298 bp, 7 predicted proteins | sample WorMetLIZISLAND2_FD_71113 | JGI IMG/M metagenome (GOLD analysis project Ga0056128, IMG submission 71113) | Marine gutless worms symbiont microbial communities from Max Planck institute for Marine Microbiology, Germany - Olavius geniculatus... ... | reverse complement strand
GTTTATTGCAGATAACAACATTCGGCGTTATGTAGCAATTTGGAACATTTGCGTTTAACACGGTAAGGTGATGATGCAAATTAGGTGAGGTGGAAAATGAGTGCACCTCGCATATATCTGTATCGTTTGCCATCTTTCTGCCAAAAATTGTCAAAATCGGTGAAAATTTGACGCAGTTCTGACAAAAACAAATCTGCTTAGTTTTTTTTGGGACACGGTGTAGTGTCATGGTGGTACAGCGAGAAAGCATCAGGTTGTATGTTGTTAGCTGTCTGTGTTGGTGCGTGCTGCAGAACGGAGGTGCTTGTTACACTTACAACAGATGTCGGCAAGCTGTTGTCAAAACTGAACCAGGTCCGACCGAAGGGCAACATCAGCTTTGTGTCAGCTGTGCGCATCGCACATGTCAGTAGTATCACATGCGTTCTACTATATAGCGTTTCGCATTGCCCATATGTGGGGTGCTTTTGGCTGGCTAGTCCCAGGTCCAACAGGGTGAAAGGTTTTTCCCAAGACTGATTTCTGTTGTGTATGATTTCATCCCTTTTGATCTGCTTTGAGTTGGGGAGAGTTATATACCTACTTACATTATTTAACAATTTAAATTGGCTGGATGGTTGGCTCCAATAACTGACTAGATCACTAGGAGAACATTATTAATGCCAGAACTCACTGTTTCTTAGCTAATGGTGGCCATAGCCATTGCCAATACCAGCCTCAGGCTGAGTTAGTTTGGTAATGCTTGGCTTGGTAATATTAAGATAGATGCTTTCAGTTGGTTACGTCAGTTATTGTGTTTAGTGGCACTGCCATTATAAGTAGCAGTGGACTTTTTCTTTCAGGTGTCATTGAAAGTAAACAAAACCACACTAACATTTTGGATGGGTTAACAGTGGAGGTTTTTAGGGATGGGCAGCTGGGACTGGAAAGGGAAGCAGAGGAATGTTTTTATGCCTGAATCAGCTGTTCAATAGTTACTGTTGCTGATGTTGATGATGATGATGTAATCTAATGTGTGGTTGTTGATATCCAGTTGGTGCTGAAGCATCGTCAGGGTAAGAATCATCGCATGAGAATTGTTGTCTTTGTCGGAAGTCCCGTGGATGATGATGAGAAAGAGGTGAGATCTCAGTTGTGATACAAATGAGATAAGGTTTAGAAGTGATGGAAATGTTGGTATAAAAACTGCAGCAGAATATATGTCTCAGACAGAAATATGGTCTGATTTATTATTTTTCAATAAAATTACGATATGTTAGGTGTATTATTGAATTGTTGTTTTTTTGTGAATGTTTTAAATCAGTAGAAGGAATTGCTTGTACAAGAAATATTATTAGATTGTGACTAATCTGATGTACTCCTCCTTGAGCGCATCATTTTTTGTATTCTTTTAGGAGCTTTTTCGTTTCTTTTGGTTTGTATTAGAGACCCGTTATCTAATTTACACACTTTCAATATTATATTATTAGCAACTGGCGTTGAGGTCGTTATTGGAAATTGTCTCCCCGAAGTTCATGAAATATTGCTCGATTTTAGGAACTGAGAGGAAAAAAATTTCCAATAACAGTCGATGATGCTGGTTGCCATTTGTCTTGAAAATGCATGCATTTATCTGGCACCGTTATGGAGATATGGTGCCTCAAAGATAATGCGGTCACAACCTTGACCTTTTGAGGTCATGTGACATCATTGGTCACGTGACCATTCGACTCCCTGGGGGTCGACTTCCTATGGGTGGTCCATAGTGACCATGCATCTATCTAGCACCATTATGGAGATATGGCCATTTGAAGTTCTTCCAGGAAGGCTCTTCCAGGAACAGAGATCGGTCGGTCGGTCGTTGGTCGGTTGGTCGGTCGGTCCTCAATATTACACTGATCTCATATGCTTCTCTTCACTACTTTAGGAACATAGCACGCTAGGAGTAATAAAAATGACTGTGGAATGTGTCAGTTAAACAGATACGTGTATGTATTTTAGGTTAGTGCTGCTGTTGGTTATATTAGTTGTGGCAGTAGTTGTAGTTATTACATGTGTTGTTGTTGTTTTTGTAACAGTACTTGCTGTTGCATTGTGATGTGCAGATGGTGAAGTTGGCAAAAAGACTTCGCAAGGAGAAAGTCAATGTCGATGTCATTAACTTTGGTGAAGAGGTGGGTTTATGTTGGCAGTACTTGATGTACAATATCACTGTTGCTATGTAATGCAGTCTGGGTTTGTACAGATATTGAAAAATTCAGGGAAGTTGTGGAATTTCTGACTCAAAATTTCTAGATCTAGAAAGTCCTGGAGTAAGACCATGGTCATGGAAAAGTCTTGGAAAGTAATACTTTTCTAGGACTATGGCTTTATGGAATCTGGGAATTTTGCCAAGTTTGATTGCTTTGTACAGTTTACTGGTGTGTTTGCAACATTAATCCAGTCACTGCCAGTGTCATACATAATCGATAGTATCTGCTACGTTCACCGATTTTATTGACTGATTTTATTGGGGAGCAAAGCCAGCCACTTTTACAGTTCAACTAATGTTAACTCACCAAAATTAACAACAGTCTAACTGTGCATCATGTATTTTGCAGGCTGCAAACTCTGACAAGTTGTCCAAGTTTGTGAATGCCATCAACAGCAGTGAAGGCTCCGGGTAAGATAATAAGTATTGAATAAGGGTAGAAGAGTAATATAAATAAAAGGGTACAAATGTTGGGATACTTTCGGAGATGTTCAACAAAGCATTGACGATCAGAACGTTGCTTCTATTGACTTAGTTTTTTTAGGTTTATGAATTTGCATTCTGTTGTCAACGTGTATTTGCTGTATTTAATGGAAATAAAACTTTGAGTATTTGAATGCTCGTACTTATCTAAATGTTGACAGTTCTCACCTGGTGACTGTGGCTACCGGTCCACGTCTGTCCGATGCTCTCATTTCGTCACCAATCATTGTGGAGGACGGTGCTGTGCCCGGTGCTGGATTCGAGTTTGGAATTGATCCAAACGAAGACCCTGAACTTGCTCTGGTCTGTAACACTTGACTACTACTACTACTTCTATAGCAACTACTACTAGAGTGCTGCTGCTGCTGAGCACTGCTCTGTCTCTTTCTTCATTCCCAGTCGGGGTGAGCGCTCACTACAGCTGCTGCTGCTATCCAGGTGGCTTAACAGTGTAATGGTCAGGACTTTGGACTTACGGTTAAGAAGCCATGGCTTTGACTCCCATCAGGTCACTGTAAAGTGGCTACTACTATTACGGCTGACTCTCTGTGAACAGGTAAACCGTCTCTGTAGATAGCTGACCACCAATATCAACTCAGTCTTCCATCCCTTTATCTCTCCACGGTAGGCAAATCGAGTACCGACCTGTTTGGCTGGGGTCCTGGTGGATTGCATTTACTGTGTCAAGTGGCAGGTAACACTGTGTGATCCCATATAGCAGGTGATCCTCCATAAGCTGCGTTTTGGATGGCCTAACAACCATGAACAAGTTTAGTGCGCCACGGATAAATATATTATAAATATGCTAATGATAATAATACTTTTAATAGTTTTAATACTTTTGGCTAATAGTTTTAATTTCTGTTTGATGGCACGGCAGACAGAAAATTCAAAAGAGTTTTGTTTTGTTGTATTGATGCAATATACTAGTAAATTGGTTTCTCATGCTTCTGCATAAAGTATCTAATTATCCATGGCGCTTACTTTTCATTCTGCTAGTACACTGAGCACGTTCACGGTTATTTACAGTTGACATGCTGTATCAATTACTAGCATTAACTGTTTAGAGTGAGCGATTGATGTATGTACGTGGTGGTAGGCACTGCGAGTGTCGATGGAGGAGCAAAGAGCCAGACAGGAGGACGAAGCAAGGAAAGCCGTAGCTGCTTCAGTGTCTGATGTCAATGCCAGCAATGTCCAGAAAATGGAAGGTCCACCTTTACATTTACTAATTTTGGTGTTATTTTTAGGTTGTACATTTTTATGCCCTGCAATGTATTCCATCGTTTTCAAGGTCTTGCGTTTTCCAACTATGGTTATTTTGTTGTTTGGCATCTTTTCATCCTGCAAAGTTTGGTTTTTAAAATAGCCAAGGTTTTCTATTCGAATCAACGTGAAAAAATCACAGTTGCAGTTTGGAATTGGCATGAACATGTCCTGTATTTTTTTAGTTTTTGCCAACAGTTGAATTACCATGTACTATAACAACAGTCAGCTAGTTAACTACTCCCTGGAAGCAATTTGCACATAAGTTTAATGTGAAATTTAATATATTTATTTTTCACTGATGAATATGTTTGCACTTTACTTGTGGACAGTTCTCATGTCTAGCCAGTCAGTTACTGAACCAAGCTCTGGAGATGTTATTGCAACCAACGACATTGTGTAGTAGTAACAGTGGAGTAGTAGCAATGGTTGGTTGTAGTCGTAACATAGTAGTAGTGTACAGAGGCTGATGAGTATCTACTGCTGAAACAAAGTATCCAGATGTTGATGCAGCTGACAGCACTGAGAGTAGTACCGGGTTCCCACTGGTCTTAAAAAGTCCTGAAATTGGACATGGGTGCTGAAAAAGTCATGAAAAAGTCCTGATTTTTGCCAGTGTTATTCCGAAAAACCAAGATACTGAATCCGTAATTTTTTCCAGTAACATTTGTCTTAATTACTGGAATTGCTTATGCATTTCACATAAACTAAATTACTTACTTTTTTCATACACTACCTGCTGTCTGTGGTGATTATAACGTAATATAACTCAGGTGCCTGTAGTTTAGCTAAGTGCATCGATGGGTTTTTCTTGTTTTTATGGTGTTGAAAACACTCAACAGACACTTGAGTGTAATGAAACTACGGAATGATCCACTCTGCCCTGCATGTGGTGAGGAGGAAGAAACTACCTTCCACTTTCTGGGAACATGCCCTGCTCAAATGCAGGATAGATATTCCATCTTTGGATCTCACCTACTAGAGGAAGAAGAACTTAGTAAGGTTTGGCCAATATCCCTTATTCGGTTTGCAAGAACCTCTAAGAGGCTAATGTGACCTTCGGTTACATTCGGGGCTGCGCATTGGGCCGAGCTGATACGGTCTCAGCGCTGGACAGGTGCATGCCCAAAGGTAAGGTAAGATAAGGTAAGGGTGTTGAAAAAGTCCTGAATTTTGATTTTATCATTTGAGTGGGAACCCTGGTAGTAGTAACATAGCTGTGTAGCAGTAGTGGTGGTTGTAGTAGTAACGTGTTGGCAGTGTAGTAATTGTTGCATGTGCAGAGACTGACGAGGACCTGCTGTTGAAGCAAGCTCTGGAGATGTCGATGCAGCCGACGGCGTCAGATGATGAACAAATGACATCAGCACCAACGTCGCTTGCCACTCGCGACTTCTCAATGATGTCGGAGGATGAACAGGTTGCCTACGCCATGCAGATGTCGATGGATCCCACTGGTCAGTTTAGTAGTACACTGCTAGTTGTACTAGTAGTATTGTGGTCCGTCAGAAGTGTTGATCTAGGCGAGGGCACTAAATGAGAGTGGGGTGTCGGGAGTTTTCTGTTTTTGGCACTTAAGTCGTCGTATCTCAGAAGTGGTGCAACATAGTCACAATGTTGAAGGGCTATCAACTTACCTGCACTATGTAGACGTCACTGTATCTTACTTTAGCCAACCAGTTTAGCAGCAGCAGCAGTGCTATAAATAAGTGCACCAAGTCCCTGGCTAATTATTAATCACATGATTATCAGTGCCTGACAGTTGGTCAGTCTTTGGCCAATTGCCGACAATTAAATTAATAATTAGTCCATACTGACTATCCACAAATCGGTCGATTATCAGCAGATGCTCATTATCGGTTGATAATTGATGCATCTCTAGTAGATTGTGTAGCAGACTAGTACACTGTGTCCCAAAAAAGCATCCCCGACATTTTCGACTGTAACTTGAAAACCAATTATCAGATTTTGATAATTTTTGGTATGAACGTTCCTGATACAACTTGCCATTAAATGACCATTTAGTTTCCCACATTACTCAACGTTTGTTTCTGTATTACCTGGGGAAAACACAACTAGCAAAATATCACTTTTTTATTCAGTGTGATATGATTGCTTAATTAACATAAAGCGTAAAACAGATTTTGTTTACATTTCTGACACTTTGGCTCACATTTCATCCAGTTGTCCATTTTTCAACTGCCTGCAGTAAAAAATGCTTGAAGTGTTGGCCCACTATGCGAACACAAGCATGGAGAGGTTTTCTCTATTCATTGACAGCAGTGTCGATAATGTTCTGCTCCAGACCAATCCAGGATGTACCATTCGCTTCTTGACTTCACAAACATTGCTAAACTTCATCTAGTAGACACACTGCTGCATGACAGTCAAACCTTGTGATAGACTGGCTGTTGGCGCCCACAGATTAGGATAGATGGAATTTATTGATGTTATTTCATTCATTTCAACACGTCTGGTCTGCTTTTCCCAGGTAGTGCAAAAGCAGACGTTGTGAGGTGATAAGTAAAAAACTTATTTAATAGTCAGTTGTGTGAGAAATATTTCTGCCAAAAATTATTAAAATCTGCTAATCATTTTTCAAGTTACGATCGACAATGTCGGGGATGTTTTTCAAGTTTTCTGTTTATTTCAACACATATTTCGCTTGATCTGTTTTCCCTAGGTAATAACATAGCAGAAGCGTACATTGGGTGAGGTAGGAAAATGAACGGTCATTTGATGGCAAGTTGTGTTAGGAATATTTGTACCAAAAATTATCAAAATTTGATAATTGGTTTTCAAGTTACAGTCAAAAATGTTTGGGTTGCTTTTTTGGGGGACACAGTGTAGTAGGGGTAGTAGTAGGCATCGTCATAGTAGTAGTGATAGTGGTTGCAACATGTCAGAGAAGTATTGGATGGTGTTTAGTAGTGGTAGCATAGTAGTAATGTGAGCATGTGTCTGTGTGTGTGCAGGTAGTGGGTCGGCTGTGACAGAGATGGAGACGGATGACAAGGCTAAGGTATTCTCTCATTTATTCATTTATTCACCATTGAAAGCCAATAGTAGTAGTAACCTGGTGATGTTGTAGGTGTGTAGTAGTCACAAGTCTCGAAGTTTTCTTGTCATTCATTCGCCATTGCTAGCTAACTGCTGTTCTTTTGTTTCGTTTCTCACCAGTCACTATACTTCGTGTATTTTTCTAAGATCATTCAAGGATGGTTTAAGATTATTACGGCATTCCTGGTGCATAAAAGTCCCGATCTATCAGCTGCTGAGTGGCAAACCTGTTACTGTAACTTGCTTCTTTCTTAGCACTTTAGTCTGGCGTATGTTTGTTCTCAGGCAACTTCATATAGCAATGTGGTGCAGGCTAGTAGCTAGACTTTTCCAGTCAAAGGGGAGGGTTGACGTTTGAGCAGCCCTCCATTAATACAGCTAGGGGTTTGCAGAATGCTGGAGTTCCTGAGTGGGGTTCTAAGCAAAGCCATGGCTGCAAGTGCATTTTTATGCATCTCAAGCTTTAAAATCATTTCCGGTGGTTTTCTAGTATTTTTATTTAGTCTTTCTGGTTCTCAGTGGCATCTTGGCGGGAAGGAGAAATTTCGGGTTGTCGGAAAATTTTTTTGTCTGAAAATTATCTCCCCAAAAACGCAAAATCTGTGGCTGAAACCCTCCATTTTGGACAAATTTAGGGACATTATTAGAATTTTGAGCACCTGTAATCTTCTCTGTTGAGAATTCATAGCTGTCTTTCGGAGAAAAGCAACTTCCTGCTTTGCATACATTTAAACTCGTGAAGCTGCTGCTAGTTCCAGTTGATGGGAGTAGATTCGATTAAACCCCCCCCCCCAAGCTACGGTCCCGCAGCACTTGTGTGTGTGGCTGGTGCTGTAGATGGTTGACGATGATGACGATGATGAGGAGGAAGATGACGATGACCTGAGTGACGTCATGAATGACCCGGCATTTCTGCAGAGTGTGCTCGAGTCCCTGCCCGGTGTTGACCCTCAGAGTGAGGAAATCCGCAATGCCATGGGACAGCTCACCGGCGCCACCGGCACTCGCAATAAGAACAACGACAGTGATAAAAAACAACAAAAAGATGACAAGAAAGACAACAAGAAAGATGATGAGAAGAAGTAGTAAATAAGTAATGTGACTGATGGCCGAAGTCATTGGCTGTCATGTGGTGCATGCAAGCCTCTCACTTGCCACCGAAAATTTTTGAAATTCTAAGCTTGTCCGTTAAATGTCCTGAAATAAGCAGATGTGTCCTGAAAATCTTGCGGAATTATGAAAATTATTCACACAATAGAATACTGGTATACTAGGTATTCTTGTAGTGTTATATTCTCATACTTTGGCATTGTCGTTGTCTCTTAAAAAGGCATCAGTTTGTATGTTTTTAATGCTTCCTTTCTGTACATATTTGTCATACCTGGTAGACAAACTAATTGGAAAATGTCTTGAATTATTGTGGGGATTTTCGGTGTCCTGAGGAACATTTTACAGAGTGGTAGTCCTGCTACTGTTTGTGCTGCTGAGTGTAATACACAGCTACTTACTAGGCATGTGAATGAGATTGTGAGTGGCTTAATGTTGTTATAGTTTATGTTAATTTTGACACTGCTGCATTTGTGTTTTTGTTTGACTAGTCTACTTTTTGTGAGTTAGATTTTCGTTCAAGGTCAAAAGGTCAGTCATCCAGTCCACAACATAATGGCATTAAAAGCGTCATGACTTCGCAAGATACAAAAAAGATTAGCCTTAATTTATTGGCAATAGTCCCCTCTGTTAAGGTAATGTGTGACCCACTTTTTATGAAATTAGATCGAGTAAACCTGAAATAGAACTATGGTGGATTTCAATCTAGAACTGTTGTCTGGTTATTGGTTGAAGCAGTGAAGTAAGCACTAGTACTATAATTACTATGACTGTACATTTTTTCAGAAGTCACTACTGCCAAAAGAAGAACTTTAAAAGAAAGAATTGGATCAGCACTTTGCTACTTTTACATGCTGGATTTTAGTCCCTTTAATAGCATCACGGGGCACTTAATTGCTGTATTGCTTGTCACTGTAGTATCAGCAGCTAGTTTTCTTTACTTATGGTTCACATCTGTTTGACGTGGCGCAGTACAAGTGTTGCTTACGCACTTACTATATAGTGTCCTGGCCATGTTGCTAGGTTCTCTTACATTCGACAAGTGGCACATAGCAGACTGATGAATGCCACAAGCAGTTCGCACAACGGCAACTTTTTCAAGCATTTCACAAGTTTTGAAATAAAATTGATAAACATTCGTCTGTGTTTTAGCCAGGCTGTTTGCAGTAGCATTCACAGGTTTTTTTCAGCAAACCGTTTTCAGCAAATCTGCCACGTTTACTCTTACAAAGCTTTACATTAGGCCTAAAACGTCTTCATTTTGCTGCATCAAGCCGATCCTGTGCATTCTCATATTTATTTACATTAAATTCCATCATCATGCGAGTTTGCATTTCACAAGGTAGTGTAGCGACATATTTAAAGTGGGTTGAGCTCTTTTATGACAGTTTGGTCCAGCGGCGTCATAGGTTTAAAAGATAGGCGTACAGGAAGTTGCAGTTTTCCAACAGACACTACAAATTTTGGACGGAATTCTGACAAACAGCCATGGCTGGCGCCAGGGTACCCCTGTGCTCTTGCTCTTGCCCCCCCCAGTTATCTTTAGGAAAAATTTTGATGGTGATGAAGTGCCCTCTGGTAACACATGCCAAGGTGAGACTTGTTAAACGTCATTTTTGTAAGACAACACAGATATCTGTGATGTTCTGCGTCTCCAAATATTAACAAGTAATTTGAGAAAAGCTCACGTGACGCGCGATAGCAGCGATTCTATCACTTTGGCAATCAGTGTAGGCCTACAGCATTTACATATTAATGCATCTTGAAAGAATACTTAAATTTGAGACCTCCGTATGGAAGACTTCTTGAACTTGAGAGATCGAAACTTAGATTCTTAAAAATGTACCTCCTATGCTAAAAATGTCGTACGCAGGTTGTCCAGGTCTATCTCCAGCCATTTCGACGCAATTCACTCTTAAAATGTGTGCCGCAGCCGGAAATCGCAAAAAATTCACTAAAACTCCCTATTTTGAACGTTCAAGGTCATCGACGTTGACATCAATAAAAAGCTTCTTACAGTGTTATGATAAGCAGCATGTCTGCCTATCTGCAACCGTTTTCACGCTACATGAGATAATTGCGATAAAATAACCACTTTTTAGTGGGGTAGTTGGGTTTGACGCCCGCCTGCGCCGGCCTCCTTAAACCTAGG
>Ga0056128_1012649_pt1 | contig 10300 bp, 6 predicted proteins | sample WorMetLIZISLAND2_FD_71113 | JGI IMG/M metagenome (GOLD analysis project Ga0056128, IMG submission 71113) | Marine gutless worms symbiont microbial communities from Max Planck institute for Marine Microbiology, Germany - Olavius geniculatus... ... | reverse complement strand
CTATAACTAAAAACGAATTTGGTCAGGACTAGTTACAAAACTTAGCGAACGTAAAACTAACATAAAACTAAATTAAAAGCAACGTGTAATAAAAACCAGTGTTACGCCATGACGTAGAATCATGTATTGTCTATCTATTGTTTTGTCTTGTATCTTGTATTTATCTCTTGTATCTATTTAGCTTCTGGCTGCAACACGTGGCCTAATAAAAATGTTTCATTCATTTATGCATTCATTCATTCATTCATAAATTATTCAGGGATTCTGATGCTATGGGCGTCACTGACACTGTAGACGCTATGATCAGCAGATGTCATCGTTGTGGGCTTGGCGGCGAAAATTCAATCTCACATCCGCATCGTATGCGGTATATTACATCCGCTTGTCTGTTGCTGTGCGCCGATCATTCGGCAATAGGCGACGATGTGACGAAATGGGAAACTTTAATATAAAAAGTGCTTATTAAATTGAAATAGCCTAAGCGTTGTCGGAAAGACATACCGGCCTAAAAAATCTGATTACAGTCAGTCATGAAAATCATTTACGATCACAAAAAAGCTAATGATAAGTTGCGTAATACATGACATCGTATAGTTAGTTTGATAGATTGTGTTATACATATTTCTAAAGATTTCCAAGACAATTGCAACCAAACCGCTAGACCACCCCGCTGTCGTTCGACTGTTTCTGCAATGAATACCCGCAAATATTTGCTTAGCCTAAGATCACACGTCAAAGATCTGGTACTTGCTAAAGTGCTTCTTACACGAGTCAGATTCGCGACCGGAAACGCTTTACAATCTCGGAAGTGGCAGCTAATTGGAATAAGCTAATTATGCAACAGCGCACTATGCGGCCATCCATTGGTTAGCGAACATTATTGGATCCGTGGTTTGCAGCTAGCAGACATACCGTTGCTCCAATTAGTTACATTAAGCATTCACCACGTAGCCCGTAAGCTATTACTCACTTCTCGTCCCGCTGAGGGTAGGAGACTAAGTTGACCTGGGTTTTACGTTACTCCACTACAGCAGAAAAAGAAAAGATAAGGAAGAATAAATAATTAAGAAAAGAAGTACAGTATAGGTAATTGAAATTCTGCACACTCCCTGCACTGAGGACCGCGGTACCGCGTCACAAAGGCGACTGGGGATGGTCTGGCGGCGGCGATGGGACAATGTTTTCGATTCTCCCTGGCGGCGACTGTCAGAGTCTGTCGTGTGCAACAACGCGTCGATATGTGATGAGCGATTGTGAAAGAATCAGTCATCATATTAAAATCAGTGCCTGTTCACCAGAATCAGTGATCATCATCCGCATGAAAAACTGAAACGGGCGCCATGACGGATTGAATACATGCACGATGCGACAACCGCGGACGCTTGATTGTTTCAACCGAAGAAGAACAATAACAAGGCAAGGAACAGAAAGAAAATCATATGCGCGTCGTATGTTTCAACTAACGTAGTGATTGTTTGCTTGCTGTTCATGAGAGCATGAGACGTATGAAAACACGACATATAATTAGGCTCTATCGTTATGTAAGAACAAAACTTGTGCTTGGTGCCGGCACATTATGCGGCCGTCCACGTAAAGCTGTACAATACTAGCGCTCACCATTGACTTTGTGGACCGTTTGTTTGCGAGGTAGGTGTCCATATGAAATAGACATAGACACACTGGCAGACGAACGGGGCAAAGACCGAAGATCAGTCACATTATTATCTCCGCTAGCTTTGTCTATGTCTGACTGTCTCTCTGTCCGTCTGCAAGGTAAGTCAAAAGGTTGTTAGTTGTCGAGTAATTTTCAGAATTTTTTTGCAGAGCGTAACCAAATTGTTTTTACAAAGTCGGTTAAGTTGTCTATTTTCACGTTTTCTGAATCTGCATGGATCTTGAACGAAAATCGTGATCCGGACGCAAAAAAATTAAAGATTATTTATTTATCTGATAGTATATGGAGTAACGATAATGACATCTTGTTCGCCTTGCTATGTTTCCGTCTTTACTTGGTGATAAGAACCGTTTACTTTTTCATACAAAGTGGCCAACAACCGACCCGAATCCGATACGCGTAATATTGTTGTCGATCATAATCGTCATTATTAAAATGATAACTTTTTACGTAATCTGTGGTGCAATCAAATTCAAAGCCACAGCACAGTTTTTAAAATTAAAAAAAAACACTAAATCAATAATCAAAATCAAAAACAAATTAACAAAATAGAAGCAAAAAATTGTATACGAACGCTACATGTGCTGTCTGTCCGTTACAGAATCGACAACAATATTTTAATTTTTTTCCGACAAAATTACGTCATTGGCGTGTCGTATGCGCGGTATCCTTGTAGTGTATTATGTGTGGTAATGTACCTTTGTATTTTCGGTAAAATAAAATTAAAATCTAGCATACTTTTTTACTAAAATATTTGGAGTTTATTTTCTTATAATTATTTATTTTTTGGACATTAAATAATAAATATTTTAAATTCATATCTTTCGTGAAAAAGGTCATCAAACGTCGCCTTTTAGTGTGGTATAAAGCCACATATAGGTGCTGTCAGAGCTCCCTGTAAATACGTTATGTAACAATTGCTATAAGATACGTTATGTTGTGACAATGGCAGTCACGTGATAGACAGCCTAGGCCCTTTCGGCCGGCTCCGGCAGTATAAAAGGCGAAGCGCAGTGATGATAACTGATCAGTTTGAACGAGCGCTTGGACAGAGTACATCGACTGACAAGGTGCTGAGTCTTCGCCTTCACAGACGGAGCAACGAAAACCAACGAAGCACAGTCCAAACGAAATCCACTGTTCAATAATGACTATATCATTCACATTCCATTTACGGTCATTTCACGAAGACCTTTTCGTCGGCAACCCTTTGTTTAACACGAACTCATTACCAGCATGGGTAACCGCCTATCTTTCGGGCCGAAAGTACCCATGAAGCTGAGATCTTGCAATCACGCAGTACTAAAGACGAAGCGAAAGCAGCGTGTGGTTACATCCTGTCAGCTATTTTGGTCCTCACATGACATAACGCAGTTTCCGTGGCATTTCTTACAAATTCATTTGCTATTTGTAGGAATAATCAAAGAACGTGCTGAGCAATGAAGTGAGTACTAAATGCACCGGTGAAGCCAAGCGACGTCAGATCAGTCAGCTGTGATGGTCAATGAGTGCTGGCTGGCCACATTAGGTAGTGTGACGTTGCGGTTGCTTCATTTCCCGTCATTACTGTGATCGTTGGGGAAAGAACGTTCTCCACATTCTACACTGGACAGCTTGTCTTTCTGCTCTGGCCCGCATGCTGCGAAAACTTATCTTCCGAGCTATCTTGTATGAACTAGCACTGCTGCCTTATCCGCTAACAAACCAGAATGATGTTGTTTTTCATTTTCGTATTCTTTTTATATTTGCATTTTGTTTGTTTATCTTATTACATTATATTGTTTTTTTTTCAATTTATGCTGGTAAATGAAAATTTTTTTCTTCAGCGACAGTTAATTTTAACGATGTTAGCAAGGCCACACGGCACGAGGCTCAGCGTTTTCTGTTATTTGCTCGAAATTTATGCTCATTGTGAATGCAAAATATTACCAACTATCTGCAGAAAAATAATTTATAAATAATGTACAAAAAATAAATTACTTCCCAAGCCATAAACCCCATAGAGTGGCGCTAATATTTGTTTTCTTAACTCTTAATCAGACACCAGTTTACACTGCGAGACCACGGATACGGAGGTAATGCATCGCGCGGTGTGCTTGTTTACGTTCCAGTTTTTACAGGTACTCATTGCGCTATCCACGAAAAAATAAACGGCCAGGCTAATTGGACGTGGGTTACAGATAAAAACAATAAAAGTCGAAAAAATCAAGCATCAGTGCTACGGCTGAAGCCGTTACACAACAGGTTTCTGTGTAGTTTTTGAGCATCATAGTCAAATAGGTCTCGATAACAATTCAAAGTAATAAAGTTTGCGTGCATTTCACATCCACGCGCACAAGAGGCTGGAGTTACGAAGTATAAGTGAAGTTTTGGGCTATAGGCCTAGGCTCTACTGGTTTTATACAGCGAACACTAGTGACGAGAGAGCATCATTGGCGTCGCCATGCTGCTGCTGAGCACTGGGTCACGTGCCGCCTTCAAATTCCAACTATACAGGATGATCCAAAAAACGTCCCAAATTGTTTTTGTCAGAACTTCGTCAAATCTCCACTAAATGTGAACATTTTTGGCACACAGATAGCCAAAAGGATAACATTATGTGAGGTATACTCTTTGACCACCTCACCTAATTTATGTCAACGCACTACCGTGTTGAAGACAAATGCTCCAAATTGTTGCATAATGCTTTGTTGTTGTCACCATAAAACTTCTGACGACTTAATTAAGCAAACAATAAACTAAAATGTGATTTATTTAGCAGAATTATAAGTTTGTGTAACAACTTGCTTTCAAGTTATCATAATTTATGCCCAAAGTGTACACAATGGCTTAGACGTGACACCGCGGCTGATAGCGGCATTAACGATCAACTGATCAAACTCCACAGCACTCATTCATGGATTAGACGTGTTTTAAGCTCACCAGTCAGCTATTTTGTTGTCTGCTATTTTTAGCGTAAAATATTCAATTCCACAAAACTGTTAAATTACGCGGCGCCCTTTGTTTAATTGATAATGAAAAGGTGAGCAATCTGGTAATCACCACGAAATGCAGCAATTTGCAGCATCTGTGTTTTATACGGTAGTGTGTTGACATAAATTATGTTAGATGAAAAATGAGCATAGGCCTACTTTACATAATTCTATCGTCTTGTCCATCTGTATGCCAAAAAGTAGCAACTTTGATGAAGATTTGTATTTAATTTTTAAAATTATTTTAAAGACACACAACCACTTTTGTGGTTGCCTATTCAGTGATAATCATTTTAGCATATTTTGCGCATGGTTCTGTTAATGTTTATTGCACTAATTTTATAATATTTGTGTCTGTTGCTCTTAAATTATTTTCTTTTAGTTTTGTGCCCTCTCGCACCAAATCCTGGCGACCCCACTGTGACTGCAGAGCAGCCTCTCCGACACGGTTGCCTCACCAATGTGACACAATGCAACACAGTCCAGACTACAGCCGCGTCTCCAGACCGTACCAAGCTGCAGTGAACTCGAGTTGATTCAAGTGGAAAGACGGCCTCACTAATTAACAAACTGGCCGGGCGTCGTCCGTCCGTCACACCACATCAGTACGATGCTTTAGCCGCCCATCACTAGCTAGGTGGCAGTGCTCAGTGCTCACATTGCACAGACCCATACAGTCGACCACAGCACGCTGCTGCATAGCCCTGATAGCATGCTCATTGCTCCGTCTTCACTGGCAGGCGACTGACCGGCGAGTGGCCCGCGAAAATTTCCCGAACGTTTAGTTGCGTTTTACCCTTAATCCACAAAAACAAATTCTCTAGACTAAGTAAACGAAGGAATCGAGACGAAGGCGAACTACTCACCAGACATGGACAATACTGCCGTTTATGCACTCGTGCTGTTTATAAAAGGTTAAAGCGTTAAAGCGCTGCGTAGGCCTACGTGCTCATTATGGGAAATTCATCGCAAAGCTACCTAGCGTCACCTGCCATACGGGATCTCACGGTGTTACCTGCCGCTCGACACAGATGAATACGTCCCTCTATAATTCCAGCTAAGCAGGCCAACACTCTACTTATTCACTCCGAAGGGATGGAAGGCTGAGTACTGTTGATCCTGGTGTTGGTGTATATCGAGATGGTTTACCTGTCCGCAACCACTTGATAGCGACACGGTCTGGGACCAGACCGAAAGTTGAACTAACCACCTATTGATCGCAAGTTCAGCGTTCTAACCATTATGTCCCACCAAGCCGCCCATCTTTATAGTCCTGTCTGGAGTGGTATAACAAATCGCTAACATCGTGAACAAGCACTACGTTACACTGTATTACATTCCCTAGCGTTATTAGTCGACCGTGCAATTAGTTCAGGCGTGTGTTAAACGACTGTCTAAACTAATATATGTCACTCTAGACACAAACCAATCGACGCACTCGCAGCGGCGGTATTTATAAGCAAATTTTTCGCGTCTTTTAAGTGGTTTCGCCGGCCAGTTTTGAACAAATACATAAAGCATACAATACATGAAGCAGACATAAGGCAAACTTAGAGCACACGTCGTGCACTCTTAGAGCTGACTTGATAGCGGTGTATATTGTATACGTGTGCTTCATGTGTGCTTTTTGTATGCTTTCTCGTGTAAACGAGGCATAATTTTCATAAAGCTCTTTGGATGGCGTAATCAACTAAAGAAAAACTTCGGTAAAATTGCCTATCTTTACGGTTTCGGAATCTGTATTCAAAATCTAAATCGTGATCCCGACGCAAATTGCTTTTACAAACGTTTATATATTTGACAGTATACAGAGTAAGTTAACGATAATGACACTTTGTTTGTCTTGCTACGTTTCCGTTTTATCCGGTTCTAAAAACGGTTTACTTTTTCTTACGAAATGACCAACAATCAACTTGAACCCAATCGGCTTAATGTTGTTGTTGATCATGATCGCCATCACCAATGATAACATTTTACGTGGCCTGCGGTGCAACCCAATTCAAGGCTACGGCACAGTTTAAAATATCTAAAATCACTTAACTAATGATTAAAACTAAAAATAAACTAACCAAAATTTTAAAAAAAGTTTGTCCAGTAAAGCTATAAATGTGAAGGCTGTCCGTCGCGGGATCGACATAACAATATTTTAGTTTTTTCGACGAAATGACGTCACTGACATGTCATATGCGCTACATCCGGTCTGCCATATTTTTTTCCGCATGACATAATGCAGTTACTAAGGCACCATTTCCTAAAAATTCAGTCGCTATTAGCAGGAATATTTTTTTAAAAAACGTGCTGAGGAATAAAGTCAGTAAATGCACCTGTGAAGCAAAGCGATGGCAGATCAGTTAGCTGTGATGGTCACAGCTCTGAGTTAACTTGTGAGTTGACGCTTTGTGCTCGCCTTAAGACCAAAATCACAATTTTTACGCGCGAAAGCAGCTACTGCTTTTAGCGCGTGTTAGCCATCGCAATTCTGTCCGTCTGTCTGTTCGTCCGTCTGTCTGTCACACGGGTGAATTAGGCAAAAACGGTCCAAGCTAGGATCTCCAAATTTTTACCATCGGCTGCCTGGAAGACTCTAGTTTCAGGAACCGTAAAGCATATCAATAAATTCGAAGTGGATCACCCCAAACGAGGGTCCTAAATGAGAGGGGGTGGTCAAAATTTGCGATTTTCGGCCAATAACTCGTTGTATCTCAGTAACGGTGCGAGATAAGGCCTGGGTTACTATTAATCACTAATAGCAAATCGCATACTGGCTTTCGATTAACGCCAAATTTAATGACCTTGGATGACCTCGAGCGCAAAAATAGGGGGTTTTATGGATTTTTTGGCCATTTTCGCCTGTGAGAATCTATATCATTCACAAGGTGGCGCCACGCCGCTGACGCCACACGCGCCTATGGCCGATGAGTATTATGGTCCCGATGGGCCGAGTCCAAATGATATGCGATTTTCGAAACTATAACTACCGAACTGGAAATGCTATAGGCTTTCGCGCGTTTCGTGAGCTTTGGTCAAATTTTTTGTTAGTCTTGCGACAAAAACGTTTACGTATTTTTCGTCCAAATGCTTGCATCCCTAAAGTTTAATACGAGGCTGCTGCGGTTTCCACGGTAGCATGCGCTGCAGCTGCATCACTTTCGGTCACCGTCGAGTCACCGTTTGGTTTCCTATACCTCATCAATTCTTTTGTCCATCTATCCAGTTTTCATTCTGTCTTTGTCTTCGATAGGCCCCTAAATTTTTCTAGTTAGAAATTATATATAAAAAAACTGCAAGCAATTCATTTAATGTTGTATCAGCGCTGATGTAAAACGGCAAAAATCAAAAAGTATAAACCCAAACTAATGTATTAGCTTAGACATTTAATCTGTTTTCAGTAGCCAGATATAAACGTCTAAGCTAATGCATAATGTTTGTGCTTATACTTTTTGATTTTTGAAATTTTACATCAGCGCTTATACAACATTAAATGAATTGCTTGCAGTTTTATATATATAATAACTGCGGTTTTATTAAAGTTTGAAAGGTCACTGAACAGTTACTTTGTACACAACAACAACAGCTACTACTACTACTACCGCCAGCATCTTGAAGTTTGTTGTTTGTTTATAATGGCAAGCCTGTATGTAAAAAAAGCAAATTTAGTCTACATACCAAATTTCGTGCAGATGGGTAAAAAAGCAGTTATAGGTGATAAACAACATTTAAAATGGTGACCACCGATATCTTGAGTTTACTACTTTTCTCGATTCTGGTCACATAACCTATTTTCAGTAGCAATAACCACACTACTGCAAAAATTTATAAACTTTTTGTAGTCCGCAGCTGATTTATTAAATTATCTTGCTTTGTGTAAGCTTTGTGTAAAAATACAAAATGGTGCCCGTCGCCTTTTAAATTTTATTTTTGTTCGATTTTATGGCATAGCTACATGTAGAACGTCAAACTTAACTCGCATATGAAATTTCGTGCAAATATGTGCAATAGTAAACGAGATATGAGGAATAAATAAAATTTAACATGGCGGCTGCCGCTATCTTAAATTTATTATTTTTTGTCCATTTTGGTCAAATGATCTACTTTTGGTGGCAGCCGTCTACTCTGATGCAAAATTTCATTCGCCTACGTCAATCGGCGGCCGAGTTATTGCTGTTTGTGTAAAAATCCAAGATGGCGGCCACCACCATCTTGGATTTTATTTTTGTTTAATATTTTGGTATGCCTGCATGTAGGACCTTCAACATAATACACATGCCAAATTTCGTGCAAATATGTGCAATAGTAAACGAGTTATGAACAATAAATGAGATTCAAAATGGCGGCCCCCGCCATTTTGAATTTATTATTTTTGTCCATTTTGGTCAAATAATCTATTTCCGGCGGCAGCCGTCTACTTCGATGCAAAATTTCATTCACCTACGTTATTCGGCGGCTGAGTTATTGTTGTTTGTGCAAAAATCCAAGATGGCGGCCACCGCCATCTTGGATTATAATTTTGTAATGCTGGACCACCCACGAAATCCATTTGTGGACCTAAAGTTCCCCTTCAAATTTCGTGTTGATCTAGTGCGTACTTTTCGAAATATCGCGATTCGAAAATTTCACAAATTTGGCTTAAAATGCCTATTCAGGCACCCAAAAATCATGTTTTTGGGGAGTTTTGACCCCCAGACATTATTTTTTTATTATCGCGACCCCAAAAAGGCCCTACTGTACGCGGAAACGCGCGTTTTGAGCCATAAACGGTCATGATCGTTTTCTGGTGTGACCTGTAGGCGTAAGCAAAAATAGGCTACAAAAAAGGATAGAACACAAAAAGTAACGGTAAATGTCCTCCCTACGCAGACCCTTTTCTTGTCGTCCCACATCAACCAAATTTTGCACATGGGGTCGTATCCCGGATATCTTTCTTGGTTTTGAGTTTCATTAAAATCGGTTAAAAAATGTGGGAGCTGCGGGGGTCGAATTTTTGGCTTTCTCATTGACTTGGCATATCGCTTATACAACAGTTTGTTGCCATCGCACAAGCCGTGATCACAAGCAGCTGTTGATAACTTTGTGCAGTGATTCTTGTGACGTGATTTACACGAATAAAAAACGTGATTCTTTTTACATTTTGTTTCTAAATATTTATTATCTCCGCCAAGGTGAACGTAATGAACACTGGCGGAGGTAATGTTTTCGTTTGATTTCCGTCTGTCTGTGCTCATAATGACTCAATGCAGCGGCGACTGCGTGACGTCATAATAGCAATGACGTCATTGCCTCAACAGCACAAGCAGCAACGCTGGCATTAATTATTACTTTTTCTTCTCTTTCCTTTCCCGCGAAGCGGACTTTCCTTCTCTTTTTCCTTTCTTTGTAATTTCCCTTGGCCGACCCATGTTGTCATTACAACAAATTTTGAGACAAGATGGGCTATAACTAGGCTTGTATACAAGATATATCCAAAATATTTGCGTCTAACCGGAGGTTTTGGGAGACAGACTATTGGGTGAGGCCAATCTAAGTTTAGATTGGCAGAACACGACATGATGATTTGCAACACGAAGTTCCAACAAAAGGATTGCAGGAAGTGGACATGGCGATCTAATGACGGAAAAACAAGAAACATGATTGACATGATACTGATCCGAAGAAA
>Ga0056128_1012646_pt1 | contig 10301 bp, 6 predicted proteins | sample WorMetLIZISLAND2_FD_71113 | JGI IMG/M metagenome (GOLD analysis project Ga0056128, IMG submission 71113) | Marine gutless worms symbiont microbial communities from Max Planck institute for Marine Microbiology, Germany - Olavius geniculatus... ... | reverse complement strand
GTCATCAATATTTCGCAAAAATGTATGTCTTCAGCTGACGTTTGAAAGTATCGAGACTCAGTTCTGGGTCACGAAGACTGTCTGGCAGCGAATTCCAAGTCGACGGGCCCACCACAGAAAAGCGCCGACAACCGAAACTGTTCAGTCGATAGCGCGGTACAACCAACTTTCGCTGAGTGGCAGAACGCAGATGTTGACGGCCAGTGACTTCTGCTGTGAGTGTACAACTGTCCATCAAGTACGGCGGAGCAGTTCCATGGAGACATCGATACATGAGCACTTGATCGGTGACATCAAGCCAGTGGAGCTCGTCATGCATTAATCGCGACAAACCACTGTTGTACTTCGGTGTGTTAGTGACGATGCGGGCAGCTGAATTCGTCACTCTCTGCAACTTGTCTGTTATGACTCTCGGCGACTCCGCCAGCACAGCGTTACAGTAGTCGACATGAGATGTCACAAATGCTTGCACGAGGGTTTTAGCTGACCCGACATCCAACGACTGCCTGACACGACGAATCTGTCTGAGATGAAAGAAGCAGGTAGCACTGACGGCTGAGACATGTTTCTCAAGACTCAAATCAGACGACATAATAACTTCTAGGATGCGTACGTGTCCACTGGGCTTAATGGTGTCAGAGCCAAGCTTGATGCCGGGCCACGACCATCGAGTTTACTTAGACTGTACTTGGAACCTGACCAATGAGTGACCTTGGACTTGATCTCAAGGTTATCGTGGTTTAGTCTCGATGCTGTTTGTGACTTCTGCTATTTTATTTGTAGGCAGAGCCATAAAACAGTCTCTGTCTAATAAGGTGTATAAGTTTGTTAAATAACAGCTTTTTTGTTAAGTTGATGACATTTAGACAACAGTTGTTATTCTTTTACCAGTTTTCATTTTACACTAAATGTTACAATGGCAACTACTTGACTGGCAAAGGTTATAATTTGATAAATCAGTATAGTGTATTGCACAGTATCTATGTGTGGGAGCTTGTGTTTAGATCTGTCTCTGTGTTTGAAGGCCGAGGAATTCAGAAGTTTCTGGCGTGAAAAGTCGGACCTTCGTCGGTTTCCCGACGGCAGCATTCGTGAAGCGGTCGTCTGGCCGTCGAACAGTCTTGCTGACCGTAGAATGATCGGCTCGTGTATTGTCAAACATATTCTTTCCAGGTGACTTGGTTGTGATTTTTATCATTATAATTCTGTTGTCTGGTGAACTATTATTATTATTATTATTGTTTGTTGCGGATGTGATATTTGTAGCTGTATGTGTAATATTCTGTGTAGCTTGTAACTTGTGGTTGCTGTGTTGACAGTCATGCCGGAATTCCAAAGGCTGACATAAAGTTTATGTCCAACCAGCTGGATGTTCTTTTACGGCCAGTGCTACCATCTTCTGTCACAAAGCACGGTGGAAAGCATGCTGTGAGCAATGCGAAGGTGGACAGTTTGTCAGTCACAGGCACAGGTGAACACCAGCAGTTTAACAAGCTAGCTTCTCTTTTCTCTTTATAGCAGTTGACAGCATATGGAGTTTGTTTAACTGTGTTATGTTTCGCCCCTTAAGGATGCAGAAAAGTTTTTAGTTTTGGTTCAGAGAAAACGTTCTTGGTCCTGATCTTAATATAAAGTTTTGATGTTGAGAAAAAGTCATCATCTGAGTCTTGGTCATGATTTTGAAAATAAAGGAAACTCTTGGTCTTGAGAAAAAAGTCTTGTTTTTAACGTTGCTTTATACACGTTTTTGCTATTCATAATTGTGGACATCCAACTTGCATGTTACCTGTTGGCAAATTTGCATTTTGTACATGCTAAAACTTAGCAGCTTTTGTCATTAACTGCAAACGAAGACTCAATCTTAAACTACTACGCACTATTTACCAAGAGCTTCTGACTGTCTTTTAATGCAGACCAAGACCTGTACAAGTGACTACATTGCTTTTTTGTAGATTTCATGTTTCATAGTTGAGTGCAGGCCTGTCTAGCTGTCAGGTGGCAAGTCACACTCTGTGATCCCATATGGCAGGTGACACTCTGTAGCTCTGCTATGGTTTTCCCGTAAAGAGCTATACACAATATTTAATTTTTTACATATGCATGAGCCAAATGTCTGCTTGCCACGGACAGGAGAGGAGCAGCAGGCCAGTATCATTGTGGTGTGTGATTCGCTGGCTAAACTGCTGCGTTCGGCTGTAGCTTCATCCGCCAATCTGCCATTGTCCATCACCGCAGTCCACGGCGTTTCACCTGCATTTCGATTTGCTGAGGTGACGTAACTAATACATTTGTTTTTATTCATGTTGTTTGTTTGTACATTTGTTATGTTATTTCACAGAATTATTTTAATAAACTGTGTAAGTTTCTGGTCCTCTTTTCAATCTTGAATGAAAAAGCTAATACAGCTACTTATGATTTATTTCTTTTATGTTGCCTGTTTTTTTGCATCCATTCATTTTACTGGTTTATTTCAATAAGTGTAAGTTCTGTTTCTGCCCCTCATCTTGAGAGAAAGTCTTGCTGGATTTTTTCCAGTAGTTTGTCTTGACACAATGATTAGGTTAAGGGATCAAATAGAATAGTCAGAGGTCAAAGTCGCAGCATGTCCAAAAATGCTAAAAGGCAGACAGATGCTTAGAAAGCTTGAGGCTGCGTTCACATAGACATGAGTACGAGTATGAGTATGGGTCCGGGTTTCCGTTTATGGCCCGTAGAAGCTTTACTCGTACAAGTGGAGCATTCACGGTGACTTGTACAAGCACACAGCTAAATGCGCGTCAGCCGTATTGAATAAAATCGAATTGATGAAATGCTTTACCACTAAAACAACAATATTCCACTACATAGTTACTATTTTTACAAACCGCTTATCTCTAACGATGAACAGTTTTACGATGACGTCAGTTCTGACGTCAAATGTGTGCCACGTTTGTTAGAAATTATAATAATGTTATTTACGAGTAGTTTACTTTCTACGAGTTGGATATAAACATGACCTGCACAGAAACTACTCGTACGAGTGACATTTTCATGTAACCCATACTCGTATGTATGTGAACGGTTGCCATTGAAATACATGCAAACTCGTGTTTGCCGGAACTTGTATACAGGAACCTGTACAGTGCCGGACTCGTACTCGTGTTTATGTGAACGCAGCCTGATTCTGTGTTGTAAGCCAGATGTTCCAAGTTATGCCGGTTGATACTGGGTTTTCTGAAGTGAGCTTTTGATTACTGTTGTAGCAGTTATTTTTGCATTATATTATCATTCAAATGATAAATCATTAATTTGGTGAGCTGTAGTTGAAATTGTTTTGATACTGTTTTGGAACAAGTGTTTCATGCTCCACCAGCTAAAAACTCATGTACTTTAGAGAAGTTTTTTTCATATTTAAATTTCTTAATAATTTATTGTGTGATTAATTGCTAATTTGCTCTGCCCTGTGAAATGTTTTTATAGTGTTTCCATGTGTGTGTCAGGTGTTTCCTGCACTACCAGTTAAAAACCTGTGCAAACTGGAGAAGTCTGGATGCCAGCTTGTACCAGGGTCTAAAGACGGTTCCACCTGTCCTGTTCTAACTCCTTCAATGAAAGGTATTAACGTTTAATTTCTTTTTCTGTGAATAATTAGAATATGCAACATTTTTTGGCATTGAGTTGCATTACTTTGTGTTATAAGCGATAATTGTACTATTCATCAGTTATCTCACATAGCTGTAATAAGCTAAGTGATTACTAGCTGCAAAAATAATAGCCATTTTAACTTCTGGTATTAGCTAGTGCTTTACTGTCTTCAGAGGAATTTTTTAGATTGTTGGAACATTATCTTTGCTACAGTTTGTTGTAATCATGAATCCTGCAGTAGGCTGCCATTACCTTTCATTTGGTTTACAGTTACTCTTCTATCCATGGAGCTTTCTCAGAGAGCAAGTTATACCGAGGCATGTGTGTAAGCAACTTGCTCAGAGTCACGTCGTTAAAATGCGTCTTTCTTTTTTTATGTGTAATCTGGCCTGAAAATGGTACAGTCACAACTTGTTCTTAAAATATCACTGGCCCACTGTTTTCTCCTAGAGAGGTGCCACAGGGCAATTTCAAATATGAAATTGTATCGTGTTTGATATGCTGCGTTTAAAATGCTTTTAGTGATCTGCATACTGGAGGGCAGTGGCAAATGGCCGGACAGCATTGAAGCAATCAGAAGACTGAAGGCAGCTTATTACTTGAGTCTATCTCAAGCTCTGAGCAAAACTGCACCCGGCGTTCTCTGTGCAGCTTGCACTGACTGCCTGAAAGTCTACAAGGTCTGCCCTCAGTAGATCACATGTGCCATTTGATGTGTTGCAAGACATCATATCTACGGTTTTCTAGCAAAACCTAACCACAAAACTCTTTAGAATGCTATTTGAATACAGTATTTTTCTTATTACCTGATGAAATGTAGCAAGCAAATGTGTGTGTTATTTATTAACAAACTGTAAGGCAGCATTGAAAACACTGGAAAACGCATTGTTTACGAATTTTTTTTCTGATTTTTAATGTTATCAAAAAACTGACAACAGATAGGATGTTCTGCCATTCTGCCCTCCATATGTTGTTTGAGTTTGGTTTACCTGTTTTGATGCTTTTATTTTTAATATTCATGTTGTTTTGGTTTATTCCATCAGTGTCAGTTGTTTAAAATTGGTTTCATGGCACAAGTAAGCCAGAAATATTCTTTTTAGTCTTTGTATTTTTTCTGTTTTTCTGTCTCTGGGTGTTTCAGTCTGTCTATGATGTGTTTTTATGCTGAGCTATTTTCTGTGTTTTTCTTCTGGTGCATAAAATGACATTATTATATTGTTGACCTGAAGTAAAATACACTTTTTTAAATAAAATACATTTGTTTATTTTCGTAGTGTCATTGGCCTGAATATTAGCAAACTGGGCTGTAGTGAAAACATCTTGCCATCCAACCAATCAACTTTATCGCTGATGTGTGATGTGTTACGTGATTGGTTGTTGGCTGTAGGATGGCTACGTGTTCGACGTTGTGATTAGCTGCATCCATGAGATAGCTCTGAGCAAAGCACAGACATTGCCTGATGGCCGAGTGAACGCATCTGGTACCAGTACTGGTAGCAGCAAGGGTGTCAGTCAAGTGGAGTACCAGCTTACCACTCTCCCTTGGCTCACCGGCTTGATTCATGGGTCTGCTGCTGTGCTGTTCACTACCACTTTTGTCTCGAAAATTTCAAAGCATCTCGGAAAACTGTATATAGTTATTGTTATCAGTGTGTTTGTTAGTTTATGTGCTCTAGTATGTGCTTTTCCTTACACTGTTCCACACGCATGGCACGATTTTTTGCATGAAATGATTATTTGAAGACTTTAATCTCTCACCAGTCTGGCAATTTTCAGGAAAGAAAACACATCTTCGTTTTTTTGTTTTTTGTTTAAATAGTTTTGTTTTTAGTCAACTGTTTTAGCTATTTTTGACTTCTATAGGCACATTGAATACCAGCAAAAGTTGTGATGTGAATGGGCATACTGTGCAATGCACTAGCTCCGTATCAGTGGTCTTGCAGTGTACACTAGTGTCTGGCCAAAGGCTAAGGAATTGGAGATCAGCGCCATCCCATGACTTTTATACCTTATTTCTCTTTATGTTTAAATTCTCATCATAACGTCTGTATTCGTCTTTGTTTATGTTAGCATACAGTCGGAGTATAGCAGTTACAGCAGCACAGTGAGGTTGGCAAAGCGCTGGCTTGCAGCGCAGATGTTACTCTGCGACTACATTGACGAGGTGGCTGTTGAACTGATAGCAGCTTCACTTTACTTGTCACCGGCTCCTTTCACACCGCCACAGTACGTGTATCTCAGCAACAGCTATTTGTTTTTATTCATTTATTTGAGCTTGCATGCTACAGGCGTGGAGTAGAATCACCATCAGTGGCAAATATGGTACCAGTACTATAGATCTTTAGTTTTTGTTTAACTGATTATGTTTTCCATGGAATTTTAAGTACTGTTTGCATTTGAGTCACCGGGCAAACAGCCACCAAAGTGACAGTTAACTACTAGTACTACCAATGGCCATTTTTGTTCATCATGCCTCTGGCTTGCTACAGTTTTCTTCAGCTTTAAACGCTGAATCATCAGCAGTGGAAAAAGAAGTCGTCGGTGTATTTTGTTGCTCTGTGAAATTTCAAGTTACAAGTTAATAACGGCAACACCTGTGTGCCCAGCCTTTGATAACCAATATGATATGGCAGGCCATGCCATGATGTGTGTTTAAAATTAACTTTGTCAGCTGGGATAGTGACCTTGGCATTTGATTGTTTGACTTTTTGTGACTTTGATCTCATTTTCAGTATTATGTTGACTGCTAGTGTGTTTTCAACTAAGGACTCCGCTGGTTGGATTTCTGCGGTGTCTCAAGTTGCTGTCGACACACGATTGGATGAAAGAGCCTCTCATTGTCAACTTGAACAATGAGTTCACAGGTTTCTCTTGATATTGTTATCAAATCTGCTGTCGGGTTTTGTTTTAGGCTGTTTTGAACAAGATTGTGAGTTACCATATTAAGAACACGACTGCCGTGATTGTAGTTACCGGTAATCAGTTTTTCTTTGAAGATTTTTTTTCTTGACACTTTCTCTCCCACATTTCTGGTAAATTTCCTGACAATAGTCCGGCTGTGTTATTGTTATTCATTGTGATGTTGAACCCTGTTTGCTGACTGTGCAACTGTTTAGAATCGGACTGTGCTGAAATCCGAGTGAGGTTTACTCGAGATCGTGCAACACTTCCTCTGATGTTTATATCGTCACCGGTCGACCGAATGTCTCAGCTATGGACCAAGAGAAGACCGACTGCTGCCGTGCTGCAGCGCATTGCACTGTTAGCACACGAAGCTCACACGTTATTTCAGCAACAGCTGCAGCAACCTGCTGGCTTCCACAAGTCTCACTTCAAGGTGAATGGTATTCTTAACACTGTGTCTGCAGTGGTATAACTATTATCCTAAGTTACTAACTCACTGTGTGCTCAGGTCAACTCGGCCTACTACCTACGTTGGGATGGGAAATGAGTTGTAGCTTATGGGCTATAGGTTAAGGCCTAGTGTGGCTGATTAGGGTGGTGGTATGTCTGCTAGCTGCAAAACTCAGCTTCAGTTGTTTGCTGATGCGGGCAGTGGATGGCCACATAATGTGCCGTGGTATCATAGGCTCATGCCAATTAGCTGCTTCTTTTGAGATGTAAACTGCGGCACTCCTGGCCATGAGTCTGACTTGTGTAAGAAGTGTCTGATCTTTATGCTTCCCTTCAATCCATGGCTGCACTCAAACGTGGTTAAACAAGCGACCATGGAATAATTGTATGTAGAGTGTTTATTTAAATTTATCTTATACTCAGTTATTCCACTCCAGATAGTGGTTTAGCCTACGTTTCTTAACTAGAGTTAACTTTATATTTTAAAACGAGGAATGTAATCATTTTAGCAAAGTGTCAGCAAGTAAAAAGGTAATAAATGTTGGACATAATGTTCTGAAAATTTGAGAGATTTTGATGACAATTAACAATGTTAAAATAATAATGGATTTTGTATTTGGCTTTGATTATGCTGACAAAAATTTGTTGAGCAAAGCAGTGGATTTGGTCAATACATTAAGAAAAACAAGGTCAAATTGTTATGGTTTAGTGCTTCCGGACTTTTTTCTTTTTCTATAAAATGCTTGTTAACCTTTTTAAATTATTTTGTTACATTTCTTATCTTGGTGGTTTGTATGATAGCAAATATTTCGTCCGCCAAGGTCGACGTACGACGTGATAATTGAGCTAAACTCATCACAGTTGGCGCGTGAACACTGTTCTGTGGATGCTTCGTTCTCCGACACACCAAAGTTTACTGCATACACGGAGCCTAAGGTGCCGGGCAAACAGCCGTGGCCTGTGGTTGACTACGAGCCAATTCAGAGATACCTCAGCGAGCTCAGGGTTAGTCCACTCAACTTGCACAAACAGTGTACTGAAGGTTTAAAATGTGGTAGGTGTTTATAGCTGTTCATAGGGACCTGTCTTAGAGCTATTTGGGATCACACAGTGTTGCCTTTCTAGTGCGTTTAGTGACACAGGTGCACTGAACGCACCTCACCATAACCCCAGCAAGACTCAATTTCCTTACCCCAGTGGGATGGAAGGCTGAGTTGACCTTGGTGGTTAGTTATATGCTGAGATTGTTCACCTGTCCGCAGACAGTCACTGTCACCCATCCAAGTAGTAACCAGGGTTAGCGTAGAGCAACTTGGATGATCAAAAGCACTTTACCAACAGTGTTAGCTTGGTGTAGTCAGAAGCCTGAAAGTTTTGTTAACATCCACCCATACTCAAGTAACCGTGCCTGACTGAGTCAGTTGAATGTTCTGAGTGTAAAAATACCGCAAATGATGATACCTTTCTGGGTGTGAAAAATTTTACTTATCCAGCTTGCTGTGGCTTAACTTACCGATGTGTGTGTGCAATTTTGCTGTTGCAATACTGCTGTTGGTTGCTTAGTGACTAATTTTTCTGATGCCTTGAAGTGTTTGGCTACAGGGACGTTGAGAGCCACAGCGGGCCTGGGATTTAACATTCTCGCTGGGCTTATGTGGGAAGAAAATTTCTGAATTTTGCATTTTAAGATGGCGCATTCTGGTTTACTTCATATTTTTGAATGATGGCAGGCCCCCAAATGTCACAGGGCCTGAGGATACCTGGGGAAAACTTCCTCCTTTTCCCCCCATCTTGACGGGTTTGTTTGGCTACTACTAACTGCTACTACTACTGCTAAACCAAACTGCCATTTAGAAGCTTTTATTGCTTTTTTTAAATTTTGTCCATTGATTATCATGGTGTGATAATCCGAAGGATGATTTATTCTTCTTCTTCTTATTTTCCAATGCACAATTTCTTAGAGTTCAGTAATCCTGTGCATGCATTTCTTATTCACACCCCTGACAATAATTAATGGTGCTTCTATAACACCTTATTTTTAGCTTATCCAGATAGTCAGGTGTCTGTTGGTTTCAGGCTGCTTTTGACAACTTTGCTCTATTCTTCTACGACGTCTACGGCGGCAGCTACATCGGAGTCGTTTGGAAACCATCAGCTTCAGCTGCAAACGACCAGATCAAGGTTTACTTTTTTTATCCAACTGTGTTTGATTGCTTATTGCTCTTGAAGTTTACACATCCTGGCACAAAATCTGTGTCCACTTTTGGGGCCTATTTAGAGCACCCTTGCAGTTGGACCTCTCGCAAAGTGAAATAGAATATAATGAAACTAGAAATTTGGGGCAAAGCCCAACTTGAGTCCACCCAGCGCCCTAAGTCCGATTGGTGGGAAATTTCAGAGGGTGAAATTCCCCCGTTACCAAAGTCACGTGGCTCGAACTCAAATGCATTAGCATATGCAGAACGCCTAAAGTCGACTTAGAGTAGGTCAACATGTGTGCCTATAACTTTTTGTTAGTGAACCAAAGTTCACCCAATTTTTTTGGTTTAACGGGGGATGAATCGCTCTTGTTAACGCCATTTACTGCTTGTGATATCTTTATGTGTTCCAGAGATATTCGCGGTCAAACTCGAAAGTTTTCCTACATTGCACCAAATTTTGGACATTTTTTGCCTTCCAAAATTTTAAGGGGGTGGTGCCCCCAAACTTTGTACCCAATTTTTCATGCCTAGACAGCGATATGTCACGTGCCAAAGTTTTGTTGTGCTACACCCCCTAACTCCGAAGTTATAAGCGCTCCTTTACTACATTTTAAGCCAATTTTGAACCCCCCTTTGAAAAAAATTGTAAGGGGGGCTCTGTCCCCAGTGAGGGGTGCGCTAGCAAGACTTGGTCATTCTCTAGCATGTGTAAAAATTTTGGCGTGCAGCACCCCCTATGGGCCAAAATATAGTCTTACAAAAAAAAGTTGATTTGGGTGGGTACGATTTCACCACTTAATCTCCATGATTAGTGGATCAAAGTTCGCCGAACTTTTTTCACCCAACGTGGGAGGAATCGCGATACAAAATATACTTGTCCGATTTTGAATATCTTCATCCGTTCCGGAGATATTTGCAGCCAAACTTTGAAGTCATCTGAAATCGGGCCAAATTTTGCACGTTCTTGGCCCCTAAAATTTTTTGGGGGTGAGCCCCCCAAAACTGTGGACCGGCATTATAAAATTTGGCCTACTTCTGATCACCGTGCAAAATTTTGCGCCAATAGGTCGACGCATCTCCAACATATCGCATTGAAATAAAAAATAACTAGAAATTTGGGGC
>Ga0056128_1012641_pt1 | contig 10303 bp, 10 predicted proteins | sample WorMetLIZISLAND2_FD_71113 | JGI IMG/M metagenome (GOLD analysis project Ga0056128, IMG submission 71113) | Marine gutless worms symbiont microbial communities from Max Planck institute for Marine Microbiology, Germany - Olavius geniculatus... ... | reverse complement strand
CCTGCAGGAGTTAAGCCACGCTGCCCTAGATAGGCAGCGGTGGGCAGCGATAGTAAGAATGGCGTCAGACACCAACGGGCATTGAGCCCACGGTTGTCGATGATGATGATGATGAATTGCGATCGTTTGGTGCCTGTAACGCTACGTTTACTGCTATTAATTCTAATATGGTATAAAACGAGTTGTTTTGCATTTTAAATGTATTTAAATTAATTAATAACATTTATTTCTAGTACTTTTATAAGCGCGACGCACAGTACTGAACAGACCGAAATTATGCGTGACCGAGAACTGCTATTGTCAGATTTTAGGATCGTTGTGATGTCAGCAAGTGCGAAGTGTGTAAATTGTATAAAATCTCTCATTTACGTTATTCCTCAGAAAATTCAAAGGCGAAGATATGACATACTTGTTACAAGGTCTCGTGAAAAGGGTTTGCCAATAACTGACATCTTCTGGTACGTTTGTATTCACACAGGTTAACTACTTTGGGGCGTGGCGCGCCTATCACCGTGATGGGTTTTGCATACCGGTTATCTCTCTATATCTGTGTGGTTCACCGAATTCACCGAAGCCACCAGAACTACTGGTGGCCTAAGTAAGCACAGGCAAAAGCCATATAACGCTATCCTAATAACTAGATTAACTGTGTGTTTCTGGTTGCAATTCCCGTTTCAAACAATTTTTAAATTGATTTATTGTATTACTGGTTACACACGCATCAGACATGCGTCTTTGCTACTTCATATGCTCACAAACTGACGAATTCGTTTTATTATATTTCGAGCTTGTTTGGATGCTTGTGCCGACAGTTTTATTTAGTTTTAATTGGCTTGCTTCTTTTGTTTTTGGTGGTTAATAGAACAGTGATATCCAGCATTTTTACACAAAATAAGAAATATGATATTGTATAATATGTGATGGGGAGGGCAGCGAATCATCCAACATGTGGGGGCGAATGAGCTGGGGGCAAATCTTCCACGGGGGTGAATCAGCCAGGAGCAAACTGGTAAATCGGCAAAAGAGGCACAAATCTTATTGATGATTAGATATATATACCGTGCACATGCACGGTCCATATGCGGTCACTAAGTGTTATTTACTGTATGCACATCGCACACGCTTACTGACGGTGTATAAATGAAGAGTAGCATGGCCGTTTTTTGTTTGCTGCTATTTCTAATTAGTTATGAGCAGAAAACTAACTTTAGAAATATTTGAGGCTGTTTTGGCTACAGCAGTGTTGAAAACTGAAAATTTTGCTCAGCTGATATTTTCAGTTTCGAATCATGTCAACCTTTAGGCCTATACTACGAAAAACCTGCTGCTTAAGGAACCATCCAGGGTGTCTTTAGATGATGTAATACCACCCAATATGTCATACAGTCTACTTCAGAAGTTCAGACCGTACACAGGCATGGAGATTAGACCTAACCACGATTTCGGCTGGCTGTGTGTGACAGCTCGAAAGTGACTCACATTGTATCTGAGCATGAAACAGTGCAGCAGAGCATCGCAGCTTTGTGCCATGATGTCAATGATTGGAATGAGAGCACTGTGATTGTCAATTCTGCCTGGTTGTCTGAATGCATTAAAGCTGGCCAACTGGTGGACATTCAACTGCAGTATCGTTTGCCTTCAGGAGATACTGCATCTCAGGTTTAAAGCTATGAGGGTTAAATGTTGTAAAAAGTTTATTATATATGTGATTTTCGGGCTGCAGAAATTAACGATTAACGATTGATTAATCAATTAATTCTTTTAAATTGTATAGCCAAACTTTTATTCACAATTTTAGAAAATATTTTTTTCTCAGCGCATATTGTGAATATCTGGAATAGCTTACCTAATTGGGTAGTTGATGTTCAGTCTGTTGATTTATTTAAGGTGCGACTTTATAGATTTTGTGCAGAACAAGAAGTTATGTATGATTGGAAATCTGAATTAGCCAGAACCGGAGATAGATCGGAGTATGTCGAAAAAAGTGATTAGATGATTAGTATAACTTATTACATCAAGATACGGATATAGAGGGACTTTTAGTGCCTGCATCCGTTTATCTCCATTACTGATTACTGATTACTGATTAATCAATTAAGTTTTTTTAGTCGATTAAAAGTTGGTTACAGTGTTGGACTAATAACGTCATCATTTTCAGTCGATTAACTGTAAACTACAGTAAACAACAGTGGTGGGCGCTTATTTCATTCAGGACATGTTAGTTTAACAGTCTGCACTTTGTTAGTTTTGATTGCACACTTTGTATACTACATTATCATCGTCACTTTTGCTTCAGTTCACGAACGATAATAACAGCAACCAGTAGTTAAATTCTGCAGTTTCTGGTCTTCTGATTGACAACAAAAAATAATGGAAATTAATGGATTAATTTTGATTAATTTTTGGAAGTTAATCAATAATAAGTTTTTAATCGGTTGCAGCCTTAGTGAATTTTAACATCAGACCTGTCTGGTTTTGTCTCGTGAGTATCAGTTGCATCTGTGTTAACTTTTGAGCAGACTAGCTGTCTGACTTCTTGGCTTTTAGTCTAACAGTGTTAACATGTCGATGTTTTGATCAGGTTCAGTCAGTTAATGCGGCTGATGAATCGGTTGCGGAGTATGCTTGTCAACGAGCGACTTTGCTGCGGCACTACAACAACAAGTTCACTGTATGTTCAGCATCATTATGACTTGCAGCACCGGCAGCATTAGCATTAGCAGCTAACAGTACTTAGTGCAGAAGTCACAATTAATCATTAAAAAATTTTCAGGATAAAAAGATTTAATCGTTAAGTTTTTGATCAAAGTTGCATCACTAGGAAAGCGTTGTAAAATAGATGTGATAAGATAACTGTTAATCTTTTTGTTACCAGTTTTATCAACAACATTTATTGTGTCACTCAGGAATGGTACCATTTCTGCGATCACTGTTTTTTGGTATAAGCCTATGATTTTTTAGTGGTCTTCAGTGAAACCATTGTAGATTCCTGGAAGTGGATTTTTTGCACTCATGATTCTGCTCTTGGCGAAACATTAGCCAATGGTCTCAAAGCAATGCTGTATTTGTGAAGCATCACTTTACTTCTTATTTCTATGATGTCGTTTGTCAACTGTAATTACAAACGTCAAGCCAGGCTTATTTTCTGCTGAGACTTGCGCACATTTCACACCAGGGGGCCAACTCCCATGACTTACAGTAAATTGGTCTTATTGTTATGGTCTGAATTGGCAGCAGCAGGCTACCTGAGACAAGGCTCCAGTGCAAACTATTAAAATTCCTGAAGATTCAGTTGAGATACTCTATCATCAAAAGTAAACTGTTGTGTTTCTACGGAACATTTTAGATGCATTTTGAAGTAATTAGTGATGATTACAGAGCTGCACAAAAAGAAATTTACAGGAAACTTTTAAGTGGCTCATTAAGTTAGCTGTATGTAAATATAAACATGTTGAATATTGCTAGGAAGCACTGGGAGTCTTGGAGGAATTAGCTAATTTCACAGATGATGAGGCGAGTTGTGCTCGAGCGTTGGCTTTCCGTCGTGCTGCAGCCACTTTGGCAAGTCTACCACGGCCAGTGAGCTGTGTAAATGATGCTGACAGTCAGCCCAGTATTGGTGAACATTCAAAAAGAGTCATAGAAGTTAGTTGTTCGCTTCTTATTGAATTACGTGTTTACTGTTCAGATTAGCTGATGATGTTACTCGTAAGTATGATATTCTGATATTTTCAGGTTTTTATCTAGCTGGCTGTTATAAATCCAGTTGGTTTTAGCCATATAATGTTACATTGTTTTAATGTTAGTTTGTATATGAATTGTACTACAAATGTCTTTCTGCTTGAATACCCTTTGCTTCACTAAATTACTGTTGACTTTTTATTTCAGGACATTTTGGAGATGGGGTTTTCTGCCGAGGTTGAGGCTGCTAAACGTGATGACTGGTTTCAGAAAATGAAAGTATGTACTGGTGTGCTCTATATTAAACTGTTTTTCTATGCATTTTTTTCATAGCAGTTTGCAGCTCTTGCCATTAATTGTTGTAATCAAAATTCTTCTATGCTACTTGACACTATCCCACTGCATCTTTCTCTGGTCAGCTGTTTGTAGCATGTGCTCATGCCATACTCTAGATGAACCTCAGTTATATTGTTTGCTGTATTTTTATGCGCGAAAGCAGCTACTGCTTTCAGCACGTCTTAGCCATCGCAATTCTGTCAGTCCGTCCGTCTCTTTGTCCGTCTGTCCGTCTGTCACACGGGTGGATCAGTCAAAAACGGTGCAAGCTAGGATCACCAAATCTTAACCATCAGCAGCTTGGAAGACTTTGGTTTTAGGAACCGTAAAGCTTTTTCATAAAGCTTTTCCACAAACTCGAAGAAGGTCACCCCAAATGAGGGCCCTAAATGAGAGGGGGTGGGAAAAATTTGCGATTTTTAGCCAATAAGTCGCTGTATCTCAATAACGGTGCAAGATAGGGTCTAGGTTACTATTAGTCACTAATAGTTGTACACTGGCTCTCGATTGCCACTGAATTCAATGACCTTGGATGATCTTGAATGTTAAAATTGGGGTTTTTATGGATTTTTTGGCGATTTCGGGCTGCGAGACACATTTCAAGAGCAAATTGCGCCGAAACCAATTGAGATAGACATGGACAAGCTGCATATGAAATTTTCAGCATTGAACATAGATTTCGACGGTCAAAGTCCTGATTTTCTAGGTTCAAGGAAACCTACGCACAAGGGCGTCAAAGAGCAGTACCCCCGTGAAAGTCGTTATTTTACCGTTGTTGGCCAGTCTTTTGTGAAAACGGTTGCAGATAGGCATGAGCATGCTGTTTATCGCAACAAGCACTAGTGATGAGCTTTTCAGTCGTATCAATATCGATGACTTTGAAAGACCCTGAACTTCCAAAATAAGGGGTTTTTATTGATTTTGCAATCTTCGGCTACAGCGCACACTCCAAGAATGTACTGCAACGAAGTGGCTAGAGATAGGCTGACAGTTTGCTAACAGGAACTGCTATAGGTTTTTGCGCGTCTTGTGAGCATTAGCTCAAATTTCTTGTCATTCATTCTGAATGTGTATCAAAAACTTATCATACTCAGCTTGATGCACCACAGCCATTCATCTTTTTTCCAAGGTATGTGTAAACGTTTCTGTTTTGTTTGTCAGCTCCCTTATATAGCTTCTCCCAGAATAACATTATGGTTTTTTGGTCTTTTATGCTATTGCTTGTTAGCATTACTTCATGTTAGGCGTGTCCCCTAAAAGTGAAGCATGCTGCTTCAGGTTTTGTTTATCACCCTACTTTTTGCAAAATTGCTAAGGCTAGTGAATTTTTAGGAGTTGTTGGTGCAAGACTTTACAGGTTTCAAATAAGATCGAGATTTTGATCTGTACCAAAGAACTAATTGATTGGCTCTTAGGATAAAAGAAAAAAAGGTTAAAGGTCGTATATAGCTCCTAATGAGCGAACCCATCTCAGAGCTACGGAGCGTCACTTGTCATATGGGATCACACAGAGTTACCTGCCACCCGACAGAGGTGAACGCACCCCGCCTTAACCCCAGCCAGATAGGCTGGTACTTGATTTACCTACCCCGGAGGGATGGAAGGCTGAGTTGACCTAGGCGGTTGGTTACATCCCGAGATGGTTTACCTGCCCACAGGCAGTCACCCATTGCAGTATTAACCGGGCCTGGCGTTATCCGGGTGAGGATAATGCCAAAGTCCTCTTATTTGATCATGTGCTTTGATGTCTTTATATTTTGTCAGGTTATTTTTAATTGCAGACATTTACTGGGGTTTATGGTGTCGGGCTAGCAACAGCAAAGAAATGGATCAAGAGTGGGATAACATGCATTGAAGATGCCATAGAGTCTGCTGACTTGTTAGCAAAACATGATGCTAGGATATTTGCTGGTAATAGAGATTCTTTTTATATAAGTTACACTACTGTTGCTGCTACTACTTTTATTATTTGTGTCTAACTGCTTTATTGTAACATGATGTAATGAAGTGTCTTTGTTTTGTGAGTTTTCCACTAAAGCCATCACTGTTGAAGGGACACGTAAGTGTGTTGAGGCTCAACATTAATTTGACGAAAACAAACTGCTTGCTTCCATTCTGTCGATTATATTCGATGCCATCTGGCCTTTTGTGTTTATTTGAAGATTTTTAGTTGCCAGTTATCATACCAAAGTTGAGTTTTGTCATGTGTCCATATGTGAGGCTGTTTTACTGTAATTATAAATTATATTAGTTGAATTTTGCATAGATGATCAATGTTGGACATGTTATGATGTGTTGTCACCAAGGACTGAAGCATTACAATGATCTGAGAGTTGCCGTCACTAGGGCAGAAGCTGATCAACTTACACAGTTCGTTCTTGCCGAGGCCACGAAGCTTGTTCCTCGCACCACAGTTGAACTTGTCGGTGGCTTTCGACGGTAACCAGTTGAAGAATTGTTTTGGCTGTATATCTTAGATTTTGTAATTGGATTTTGTTATTACCGTTAATGGAGTAATCGTTAGAATTAATTTTTTCTGTTAGTTTTTTTCTTTTAGATGGCATTCCACAATGCATTAGCCATGCCATCTATTGCAGTGTTCAGATATTGCCATAGGATGCTTTTTTGTCTGAATATCTGTCACTTGTTGGCTATCCAGCAGATACGGTATTACTTGAGTAAAGTGAAATGTAGATTTATATTGCCAATCAATATTTATTCTTTTTCCTAGAGTATGGCAGAAAATAATACTGGTGTTTAATAGTTAAAGGGCTACAGGGAAAACATTCCAGATTGTTGGTCTCCCAGTGGCCAATGACAGAAAACGTGCCCGTAAAACCATGTTTTATGATGACTTGCGAAATTAAATCGTATTTTAGTTATATAACAATGAGTTTTTAACTGGCGCACTGATTTTCTACACCATCATTACCCAATGCACAGGAAAAGGCAAAGAATCATTTAAATTTTGATGATTTTACTTCAAAACTGCTGCGGTTTTTTGGTGCTTTGTCGCTGTTGGTTGGGCATCAAGAAAGGCCATCTGCCAGAACTATGTTTTAAAAATTACTTTTAAGGGTCAGACCAGCCTGGAGTTATGCTGGAAAATGGGCCAATTAAAACAATTTTAAACTTACTGTGAGTTTGCTTTCCACTGCTTGAATGATATAGGGGCAGGGGGTTAGCCATGTTAAAGTTGAATATTATTTATTGTTTCAATACATCTATATTGTTTATGTCTGAAGTAACTAATAGCTATATTAGTGAAAAACTGTAAAATTGGCAGGGGCAAGGAGACTGGTCATGATATTGACCTGCTGATCTCGCATCAAGACGAAGGCAAAGAGGAAGGCCTTCTTCAGCGGTTGATATCTGTGCTGAAAAGCCATGATATGATTCTTCAAGGCCGATGTGAACGAATTATTTTCTCAGCAGATGACTGTGCAAATGATGCTGTGATGAGCAGACATTCAAACGCCAGAAACACTCTCGACCACTTTGAGAAGTGGATTGGTATTGTCAAACTGGATGTCAGGCTTCACCCGGAGACAAACTGTGCTTCAGCTGAAACAGAAGTGTCAGACCGTGCTCAGGGTAAATGTCAAATATTCAGCAGTGTTTTTTACTTCATTTCTGCTGTGTTTTGAAATGTTTTTACTTCTATAATAGAGCATTTGCTCTAAGGTTCATTTAATATGGTGGACAGAGTTGCTTTTTTGGTCGATAATTTCATTAACCCATTACCTGGCCACAAGACGGAAATTTGCAAGAAGGGCATTTGCCCAGTGACTCCTAATACTCTATACATAATTCGTGAAAAAATGCGAGCAAAACCATTTTTGTTGTTTTAAACATGTTTGAAAACAACAAAATTACATGTTTGAAAATCAGTTTTCCTGTAAGTTTACTTTAAAATGTTCGTTCGCTTGATTTTAGGCTTAACTTAAAACGATGCCTAAAGAGGAGTTGGCTGCATGGATAGTATATTTTATAGCTCCATGTAAGGGCCTCCACTATTTTAATGCCGTGTTTGGGAAGGGGGGACAAGTGTAAATCTGGCAGGGGGTCTATCCCTTTTGGACACATTATGCAAGCCCCCTCCGTTGTCTGAAGTACCCTTCCCTAAGGTAAAGTGCTGCATCTCTTTTTGAATGACAGATGATGACATCTAATAGCCATGGGCGCCTGTGGAGAATTTTCCAAGCAGATGTTGAGGTCCAGGTGTCAGGTGTAGTGGAAAAAGAGAAAGGTGTGTCTCCTTTCCCAAACAGTTACAGATTCTGGGGAGCATCATACCACCGGTAAGCTTTGCCAGCGGTGTCTGCTCAGAAAATAGATTTGATGCATTTGAATCCTCACAGAACACTTGTGCTGGAACAATGACTGCTCCCCTTGCATCTTAAAAGTTATCACCCTTCTTGAGAACTGTAATAATTAAGCTCTGAGTGTAGTTCTCAGTTGACGTGGATGCTTACATCCCGGTCAAAATCTCGAAGCTATGATGTCTACTGTTGACTGTGATTTTCCAGGGAGCGTTGTGGGTGCTGGTGGTGGTCGAGCATGTCGCGTTGATCTGATTGTGGCACCTGCCAGCCAGTGTTACTACGCACTGGTCGGCTGGACCGGTAGCAAGCACTTCAACAGATCTCTGAGACTGTACGCACAACGACGCTTTGGACGCCGTCTTACCAGCCACAGTCTCTTTGATCCCACCACGGTCACGCTCTCCTCTTTATTGTCAACAGTAATGATAGTAACATAGTAATAAGTTGTTGTTCTACTGATCTGTATTACTGTATTCATGTTAATTTAAACATTTGTTAATTACAGTAGTCATTACAGTTATTACGGTAGTCGTCGTGTATTTTTTGTGTAGTGGTTGTTTTTTTGTCATTTTTGAAGTTAATTTTTTTTTGTTCTTCTGTTTCTCTTTCACCACCACAATATTGACTATAACTCATGAACTGCTTGCTGCACGTGGCTTGATGAAAATTTACTTGAACGTGTACCTTGACAACCACAAGAACCCTGTTGGATTTTAAGCTCAAAACTCATAGGTCAAAAGTCAAGGTTACAGTACCAGATTTTTGGATACTTTTCCATTGTGAGATAGAACCATGCTGCTAATAGCTGCTGCTGTAGGCCCCTGCCTAGTCCAATACTATTGGCCGCCGCTGACGTCATTGCTGTAAATATTGCAGCATGCCACGGCAGCTACCGTAAACAGATTTAGCCTTGCGCAAGGCGTGACAGTTCAGTTGTTGCTGCTGCTGCTATAGCTGGACTTTGATGTTAGTTGTCCAACATTCGGGATATAATTCTTTGCTGTGAGGGTGTTTGTATGTGTTATGCGTGTGCAGAAGCAGTGTTTGCCTGCGTCCAGTGAGCAGGAAGTATTTGCACATCTTCAACTTGCTTACCGAGAGCCATGTGAACGCAACTGCTGACCTGAGTTTTGACCAATTGCTGACCGCTTGACACTTTTGTGACTTTCATTCCATGATCCGTCATTGAAATTAAATAAAGAATGCCAAACTAACTTAATTCAGCTTTTTTTTGCAATTGCACTGCATGTAGTTGTGTAGGCAGAAAAAATTGGCATGGGACAGTTGATAGTAGAGAACTAAATTCTTGGACCTTCTCAATGACAAGTATTTGTAGGGAACGTATTCAGAAATGTGAAAAGACGTCCCCACCTGTACCTGTTGTTACGTGCGAAAGCAGCTACTGCTTTCAGCGCGTTTTAGCCATCGCAATTCTGTCCGTCTGTCTGTTCATCTGTCACACGGGTGGATCAGTCAAAAACGGTGCAAGATAGGATCGCCAAATCTTCACCATCGGCTGCCTGGAAAACTTTAGTTTCAGGAACCGTAAAGCTTTTCCATAAATTCGAAGGGGTCACCCCGAATGAGGGCGCTAAATGAGAGGGGGTGGGCAAAATTTGCGAATTTGGCCAGTAAGTCACTGTATCTCAATATCAGTGCGAGATAGGGCCTAGGTTACTATTAATAACTAATAGGAAGTCGTACACTGGCTTTCAATTAGCGTTGAATTCAGCGACTTTGAATGACCTTGAACGCCAAAGTAGGGGGTTTTATGGATTTTTTTGGCGATTTGTTGCTGCAGCACAAGTCTATATCATTCATAAGGTGGCGCCACGGAACTATTGTTATGCGATCCAGATAAAGAATTTGGTATTTGTATATTAACTTAGCATGAACACCCCAATTTTTAGCTAAACTACTGAACCGGAACTGCTATAGGCTTTCGCGCGTCTCGTGAGCAT
>Ga0056128_1012640_pt1 | contig 10304 bp, 10 predicted proteins | sample WorMetLIZISLAND2_FD_71113 | JGI IMG/M metagenome (GOLD analysis project Ga0056128, IMG submission 71113) | Marine gutless worms symbiont microbial communities from Max Planck institute for Marine Microbiology, Germany - Olavius geniculatus... ... | reverse complement strand
GACAACGAGCGTTTTCCTACGCTGCACCAGCTGCGTGGAACAGTCTGCCACCGTCACTTCAAGAACTATCTGACACTGCGTCATTCAAACGAAACTTAAAAACTTTACTGTTTAAGCGAGCTTTTTACCTCTGAGTAGTTTTTACTTTTTGTACATTATCCTTAGGTTTTATTTCAGTTTTTAGGTGTGTTGTACACCACTGGTCACTTTTGTAAGTGGTTATTTTTTTGATTGATGGTATAATGTCTGTCCCGTCCTTGCCCTGTGATATTAGCACATTTGGTCTAAAACTTGTGTAATATTTTAGTGGGTTGGACGCTCTATGGACCATCCCCATAAATGCAAATAATGTTTGAACCATTAACTTATTAGCCTGAACCCCAAACACTTGTTGCATTTTTTATCACGCCCCTAATTAAATCGTCAAGAGTCCTACTAAAAAAGCAAGGCTTTTTGGGGGATATGAAGAAGTCTGTTGACACCGCAAAGTGTATAGCAACAACCTATTTTCTGTACAGTATATACGTGTAATTGAACGGCAACGTTTTGTTTCTGGTGCAGCTTGTATCTCCGCGCAACTATATATATGTTGTACAGTAATGCTCTGAGCGTATCAGTGTGACATGCCGCCGCAGTGTACCATGTACAGAATGTGCGATGTGTATTTATCGATAGGGCGTTTTTGGCGACACCATGTGTATATAAATAGACGGCGTTTGTTAACGTTACAGACTACTATGTGAATGTACGTTGGTGCGCATAGTTTTTGTGTCGCATGTGCATCTTGTATCTTATCTGTCTGATTTGTCTCAGCAGCTAGATAAAGGCATCAGAACCAGCTGACTATCTCGTGTTCTTTTTCGCACCACCAATACGTGTTATTTATATACCATTTATCTAGGGTGACCACTTGTCTGAAAAACCGTCGAGGAAAATTGCCCAAAAACTTTACTAAAAATTGCATCAACAGGCTTTTTAGTATCACTCACTTAGTACTCTGTGCCAGTTATTTTATGCTGTTTATTGCTGACTGTTTCCAGTTTTTCCCTGACCTGTAGGAACCCTGGGAATAAAAAGTCAGGGCATTTGTGTGGTCAGGGAAAAATATTATTTTTGAAAAGTCAGGGAAAATGACCTGGGTTCATGCAGACTGCAGATATCTGCGATTTTTTTTGCGTCTCCAAATATTCCGGTTCAGTAGTTTAGCTGAAAAGTAGGGTGTTCACGCTAAGTTAATATATAAATACCAAATTTTCTATCTGGATCGCATAACGATAGTTCCATGGCGCCACCTTCTGAAATGACATAGACTTGTGTTGCAGCCCGAAATCGCTAAAAAATCCATAAAACCTATTTTGGCATTCAAGGTCATTGAATTCGGCGCCAATTGAGAGCCAGTGTACGACTTCCTATTAGTGATAACCTAGGCCCTATCTCGCACCGTTACGGAGATACAGTGACTTATTGGCCAAAAATTGCAAATTTTACTTACCCCCCTCTCATTTCGCGCCCTCATTCGGGGTGACCCCCTTCGAATTTATGGAAAAGCTTTACGGTTCCTGAAACTAGAGTCTTCCAAGCAGCCGACGGTAAAGATTTCGTAATCCTAGCTTGCACCGTTTTTGACTGATGCACCCGTGTGACGGACAGACAGAATTGCGACAGCTAAGACGCACTGAAAGCAGTAGCTGCTTTCGCGCGTAAAAACTGCAGCATAGCAGACTAGATGCACTAATATTTTTGAGGGTCCAATAGAAATTTTAGGAAGTAGGTTCATTATTGATGGACAGTAACAGGAAGCACAGGAATTTTTTAGGCCTAACAACGCAAGTTTACACGAGTTTCGGTTCCGATTCCGAGATGCAGTATTTTCACATTTTCTTTGTGGTTTATGTGTCATTACTTAAATCTGTATTGTAACAGTAGGTACAATGTAGGCCTACAAAGACCCAAAGACCTAACACCCTGCCTGATGGCTCCCATGACTTAACTACTCATCAGAATGGCCAACACCACGAATAAAGTTAATCATTTATTTGCTCAGTAAAAAAAACAATTACAAGCTGTGACGACATGTAGCCATAGTCCATAACTCACGTAGAGACCAGACACAATAATGAAATTAATTATTTGGGCATGTGCAGAGCACACCACGCAAAAATGACACACTGTCAGTGCGTTAATTACTGATGTTATTGTTGTTGGATTATCTCAGAGATTATAACGAGACCTGCACTATTACACATTTATAGGCCGCTACATCGATCAAACTCAAAAATATCATACATATCACATCCAAAAATAAAAATGTGAAAAATCCAGCAAAGAGACTAGCAGAAGCAGTTGATCACAAATACAATAGCTTATATGCGTTAATTGCAAGATTGAAGTAACAGGCGGTGAACAAGGAAGGCAATGGTATACGTGCAAGAAAATCTCTAGGACGCAATGTCACTGAAAGCAACAGAATGTGAGCTGAGCAATCACTTACATGTAATAGGATACCATAGCTCAAGAATGCTTACCAATTTTCACGTGTACGGAGGAAGTCGTGCTGGAATGAATTTTAGCAATTTTAAAATTTTGGTCTTTGGAACACAAATTACTGCAACATCATTGTTACAAGTGCCAGTGAAGAAGAAATGCATTACAGTGATATTTTTAAATGAGATGAAAATGTGGAAACCAAAATAAGTAAACACAGCTTTGAGCCCATGACATTGGCCAAGACCGAAAACTTAAGAACTGGAAACTGAAATCGATTACATCAAACCAGAACAATTCTTCGTTAAATCGATGCAGCACATAATGAGAATCATTTGCTGTATATATACACAAGTAGATAAGGTCCAATACGTGTCTTCATAAAATAACAATGGTAACAAAACACCGGTCATCACTACGCTACTTCAATCAACTACTTGTGCGTTTCTTGAAAACGGCAGTGCCATGTTTGCAGTTATGGGGTAGGACGATAAACATCATGAACATTAATATTCATATGGGATGGTGCAGAAGGGGTCACAAAAAAGCAAAAGCACTTTCATAAGACAACGGAAGGGCAGAACAAAGCTCAAAGGACAGCGCAAGTAAAATTTTGCGGGCGGGAGAGGGGGTGCTACACATGGCACGGCAATTATTGTATCAATTATTGTACTGATTCATCAAATTGGATTGGCAAGATGACATTTTATGATCACAGACGATGACACAAATATACACTACAGCTGTAAAGGGGACAGGTATCTAGGTCATGTCAAGGGTCACCGGATTAGCATGTCAGAACCAGTGTTTACTAAACAGGTGATATAGTCCCATACCAGATCAGTACAGTAGGAAACAGTGATACAATCTATGTCTTTTCTGAATTAATCATTTGGCCAAATTACAGTGACAATTACACCAAATTATCCAAACAACAATAATTCGTGGGGCATTGTTGATTTAAGTCAATATGCTAGAGCAATCAAATGAGGTTTCAATGCTGAGATGAGATTCCATCAACAAAAAAGCAATGCATACATTCATTCATTCATTCAGTTACACACTAGATACACAGATTGAATCTTCTTGGCTAACGAGTTTCATATAAAATGTGCTCTGAATATATAATAATACAATTACAATCAGCAGTGCAAGGTATCAAACCTGATTTACACAAATCAGTATCCAGGGCTGTAGTCAAGGAGCGGGAGGGAAGACCGGAACTTGAATTTTTGCATGCTTCTTTTTTTGTTTTGAAACTATAGCATGTACGAAAAAGTAGAATCATTACAACACACTAGAAATTTGTTAAATTAACGTACCGGTGCATTTGTCAATTTTCTGAGCTACAGAAAGAAAATAATGAAAAATAAATGGCAAACAATTAAGTTATTGACAGCTTGAGAAAAATCTGAGCATCTATTTTACACAGATTTTAGTAAAATCGTGGATGGAGGAGAGGCATTCCCTGCATACTACATCACTAGACTGTGGTAAAGACATCAGTAGCAAAAGTAGCAGAACTACAGTACAGCTGAGTTGATATGACACACTGCTGAGTTACTGCAAATAGCTCAGGCCGAGACAACGACTTGGGCCAAAACTGTTCCACAAACTCCATGAAATACTATCTACTGACTGTTGATTAGCAAATCAGTAACTGAAGCCCATGCTAAACTAGTGACTGAAAGACTAGCAGCAGTGAAGCTTCAACAGTCAATAAGACACAACAACAACACAAAATGTGTTGACAAAACCAAACAGTTCGCGACACAATGGTCGACAGTCGACCAATCGGTTTTCAGCTGAAAATGCCCGAAACTGTCCGTGTCGACAGCTGTCTCATACACAAGTCTCATAACTAATTAAAAAAACAAACTATACACAAAAAACAGAATCGATTGATCAGAGATCTCAAACCTCTGCCAAGGATGATACACAGGCGCTGCCACCTGGCGAATACAAAGGCTGCTATCTCGTAACCAGCAAACAATCCTGAATAATGATACACAAGCCATAAATGAATCCAGACATCACAAACAAAATACAATCACTTCATCATTCAGCCATGCAAACAAAACTCCTTCAAAATCCTTTCACAGATTTGCGAGCAACCTCCTTTGCTTCGCTTTGGTGGATCTAATAACGAGATTGTTCTCAGTTTTCAGTACAGAATCTGAGAATTTGATACTGTCTTAACGATGACTATACAAAATTGCGGTATATAACTACAATCACATGTAATGATGGCTCAGGTCACACGAGGCCCAATAGTTCGCTGGTGCATGAGAGACTGTCCATATTCGTTTGATCAAGATCGCTCGCCACCATCATCACCTCGAATCTGCGCCATCAAGTCAATGAGATTCACATGTTTCGTGGTACGAAGGGTCCCCGACAACTTCCTGGTGGGTTCCTCCTGCACGTTTGGCTCCTCGGTGTCCGACTGGGGTGTGGCTGCAGTGGAAAACACGTAAGCCACTGAGGTGACGTCCTTTGACAACCCTTCCTTCTCCTTTTCCTCCTCAAATACCTCGTCCTTCTGGACTGCTGGAAATGAGTCTGACGGCACAACAGATCCACCGTCCAGTTCATCAACTGGAGCCAACTCTGTGTCGTTTGGATTGAGGAAGAATACCCCGGTGGTCTGGGTTGGTGAAACCTCATCCTCGTCGATGTCATCGTCGTACACAAGTCTTTCCTCACGGACCTCGCCATCGTTGCTATCGACGACCGTCACCACGTCGCAGAACGTTGTGTGCTTCATCACGGTTGACTCGGCAGACCGGTTGCTTGTCGGGTCGGTCGAAGAATGTTTCAGGATCGTGTGTCCACTGGTGGTGTAGGGCAGTGCTGCCCCAGACTTCGAAGAGGAGTCTGACTGCCGGGTCTTCCGTTCCACCTTAGCATAGTGCCGAGTCAGGTACTCCTAATTAACACAGCAGTCCAATTTCATTTATATGTTTTGAAGCCAAGTACATGTCAGCCCAGTGCCAACTGCCAACAAATTACGTGGCATCCCCGACCCTCGAGCTGACACCGGTAACAACACCCTGGGAATGTTCACACCAACTTTTGCTTCTCTACATTTTTTCGTAAACGGAGGGACAGACGGACAAGACCGAGATAGTTGCACAACAACTAGTTTTTCTTGGGATGTATTCGGTTCAGTATCAGCTAAACAAAAAGCTACTTCTACTCTTTTAACGTCTTCACTAATAGCTATGGACGAAAATGAGTATGAGGAAACTGTTTTAGTTCCTTCTTTCAGTTTACATGCTAGATTAAGCAGGCCCGTTGAGAGCCACAGTGGGGGCCGGGAAAACATTATCGCGGGGCCCCCAAACATTTTCACAGGGCCCCTCTGGGAGGAAAACTTTTGAATTTTTCTTTTCAAAATGATACATTCTGGCGTACTTTATATTTCTGGCCGACGGTGGGGCCCCCAAACGTCGCGGGTCCCGGGGTAGCTAACCCCCCTACCACACCCGCTCGACGCACCTGAGATTAAGCGGTAGTCTGGCTGCAAGTTTTTGGTTTAAAGCCAAATCATTTGACGCTGTAACGTCATATCGGTCGTCACCTAACTGAAGCAAAATCATGAAGCGTTCATCTACAACAGTCTCTGAACAAACCTGTGAGTATCGGCAGATGATGTTAGGATTGTCGCCGATGCACTCGGGCGGCGGCGCGTTCTCGTCCTTGACCACTCGCATGAACCTCCGCTTGGCCGGCTGACCGCCTGACCCTGAGCCGCGACCACTAGGCCTCGGGGACCGCCGACCCCCGGACATCGAACCCTGTGACCCACTGCTGGAGGTGGAACCACCCGGTGGACCACGGAAGAACTTGAGCAGTTTCTCAGCGAGTCTCGACTGATGTGTAGACGCAGTGGGTGGGTCACTGGCGTGACGTCGTCGGTCCGGGTCCAAGGCGCCCGTAGATCGACTGCGATGTGGTAGACAACCCGTGGTCTTCTGCGTCTTCTGGGTGTCAGCTTCGTTGTCATCATCGTCGTCAGCAATATCGTCCAGGACCACACCTTGTCTAAACGTTCACAAACGATTATAATACAATTTCACTGCTTCACTCAGAAATACGTAAAATACAAGCACTACACCAAACACATCAAATATAAGCCAAATTATAGTTGTAACAAACGTTCATAAACGTCTTTGCTGCTTGTCATAAAACGCATTTTTACATTGTTGTTCGGTTTTAAAAGATCTTTATCTTTAATAGATACAGCTCTCGGTATAAAAATTAATTATGGTAATTTAAAATATTTATAAACAGAACAGAATTTCTGGCAAAAAAAAATGACAATTGTGAATACTAATAGGAACTGCATCCCGAAACAATAAATTTAGTTTGAATTAAGCCAATACTTCATTTAAAAAGTGGATCACATTAACCCAATTAACTCAACACTATTAACTCAGTGGCACAGTGAGTTAAGCCAGAGACACCGCTGAAAAACTGGGCATGTTAACTCGGCTATATGTGACATATGAACGGATTACAGCATCCGCAAACATTGTAACTTTGTACGACGTACGTGCCACTAATAGTTGCAGATAAGCCTCAATTTCGACAGTGATAAAGCATCAAGTGTTATTTGTTCACCTAGTTGTTCCGAGAATGCGTTAATAAACGCGCCCAGTCATACAGGCCACTAGGTGCCTGGACCCCAGAGAAAAGGCCCTGGCCTATAGTCACTGGCCCAGATTATATAGGCCAGTCAACAGACATTACGTCACGACAGCCGGCAGACGTCATGAATATTCCACGACAGTGTGGGCGGGTGATTATTCATCGAGGGCGGAGCATACAGCCGTCTCTGAGACAGAGCACCCGCCCATGCAGCTTAAACGCAGGCCGCGAGCTGACCTCATTATTATTCATGCTGCTGCTGTGCACGTCCTCGGCACGTGATCAGTTTTATGGCGGCAGTACAAGGCCACACCAAAACCAGCACTTTACGATCGTTTATATTGCCAGTTTACGTGACTTGACAAAACGGTCGAACCCGTTACGGAACATAACATTTATTGGACTATTTCAAGTACGACCTTGTTTACTAAAACGACGTTTTACAACCATCTACGCGAACGTAGGCCAAAGGCCTATTTTTTCAGCGGACATTTCAATTCACTTGGAAAACTGACACCATTATACTGTGTTATCGATAGTCCTTCGAGTCACAATGGCAAAGAAAGAAACAAATCTAACATACAGATTTACAATGTCGACTTTGGGACATTCCATGCCTAGAAAAAAAATTTAAAAGCAAGATAAGCGATTTAGCAAATTTTTAAAAAATATTATGGTTTTAACTACTGCAATGCAGCAGATTTTAAATAGGCCTGCATGATTTAGATGACATTGTATACTAACTTCCTTTGCACACCTCGAACAGATGAAAAAACCTTTTCCCCACGATACGGCCAGCGGCATGGATGATGGTAAAAAGCAGATCGGCGGATCTGCGGATGTCGCAACATGGTTAGGGCTAATGTTAGAGATAGGGTTGAGACTGAGGTTAGGATCATGGGTTCCAATTTTGCCCCTACACGTTGACCAAAATGGGAGAGTTCAGCCAATTTTTTTCATTTTTGGATGAGAATTTCCCAACAAAAAAAAACTTGGGTACTTGTCCGTTAATTCACCCACACCCGAATTATTCTTGTTAAGGCTAACGCCAATGCTAACACTAAACTTGACCCTAAACCTAACCCGAACCTTAACCCTACCCTTAGGCTTAACTCTAGCAGTTAGTTCAGATGCGGGTGACTTAACAGACAATTTTGTCCTACAACCAAAAATAAAAAGTGGCAATTCCTACCCCCCCTGAGACCCTCTCCTGCCACAAAGTTACTGGATACTGCATTTACTCGCAAAGTTTCCACGGCCATCGGCTATTGCCAGATTCAAGTCACTTTGATTCTGCATAAAAAATAACATTCCATTCAAGTCTTGCAGAAATAAGATCAGCGCACACAAGCTTTGAATCAGAATACGGAGACATAAAAAATATATTTTTTAAATTTGACAAAATCTGTGGGTACAAAAATTGACAAGCAAAAACCTAATTTACATGTTCAAAAACTATCAATCCATACATAGACTAATGGAAACATAACATCAAAAAATTAAATGGATTAACCTGCTTAACTATGACTAACAGTTTTTGTATTAAAAAACACCAAACGTTAATAGAGTTTAATAGTTTAGTTTCACATTTTACTGCCTATTCAACTGCATAACTGACTGCCCCATGAAACTACATAAGCCGTAATTTATTTATTTATTTATTTCATTCAGCACTGACATTGACAACATCAGCAACACAAATAAAAACAACAAAATGCCAGCCAAGAATAGAAAGACTCCAGAAGGAACACTAACATATACCCTAATCAACACAATATAGCAGAAAATTAGACAAATCAGTACAATTAAGAAAAGCCTTAAACCTAACGAGAGAGGAAATTGCGACAATTTACAGTGTAAAAGCCACAAAAATAATTGAAAGAGACAGCTCCTTCTTATTTTTGAGGCTACTACCGATAATCGATGACGCATATTAACCTTAGCCTAAAATCGTCGCAATTGTTCACTTCGCTACAGTGATAAATCATGATCATATTTACCTCAAGTAGTCGCCTTCTTTCATCTCTTTGAAATCCGACTCCGGAGTAACCACCCGCGCTCTTCTGTCTTTAATCTCCGTCTCCAGTTTCATTTCACTTGTATCTGAAAACGTTCCTAAAATTCGTCACTTATCAACAAAATCATAAACACATCGCTGGCTCATCAAACGACTGACACGGCAATCGTCAGCCTAGCCGTCAGATCATAACAAATGCAAAACAGCTTACGTCAGAGCCGCGTGCAAGACAGCAAGGCCGTAGCTGTTTTACACTCACGCCTATGTTCGTTTCAGCTAAAATATTATTATCCGTATTTCTGACTCGAAATACGGTATGTCTAAAAAGTTGTGATATTTTAGTTTGCAATATTTGTCACTGAAAAGCAGTGATTACTGCGGCGCCAATACGTAATGTGCTTGCTAAATAGCGCGGCGCTAACGCACGCAATGGCTCGCGAGGCCTACATCCTGCGGCACGGAAAAAACGGGACACACAGACGGTGCGTGATAGCTGCGTGCTGCGGTGTGAAGGTCGACCCAGTTACTGGCCCAGTTAGCCAGCCAATCAGCGCGCTCCGCACATAGTAAACAATAGCAGGTGCCCCGCAATGATATCAAGGACGACGCCGTGGGAAATACGAGCAGCCTAGCCCACTGGCCTGGTAAACGAGAACGAGATGCATGAATATTAATGACTTCGCAGCCACCAAAACAGAAAGTTAATGTAAAATACGTGAGAAACGAAACTAAAAACTGTACACGAATATAAAGTACAGTTGAGTACTGTAAGCGATAGATATTATGACGAAATACGTTCACCGTAAACACAGGTGAACATAATTGGCCTTATAAATATTGCACGTTTTTCGTAAAGTTTCTTTGACGGATGCGTGTTAGATTATTACAGCGCGAGGCACGTAAGCCTATTGCTAAGCGCTGTGTAATTATTTCTGTCTGTCCGTTTGTCTGCAACTATGCATCAAATAATAATGCGGCTTCGCGCGGTTTCCGTCCAAATTTTGCGATGCACTATTATTACTTATTATTACTATTATTATTACACATGGCGGACGAACAAGCAGGATTTCGCAAAGACAGGAGTACAGTACAGCAGATCCTAGCCCTGAGACTGATAGCAGAGAAAGCACGACGAAAGGGTAAAAAGATC
>Ga0056128_1012638_pt1 | contig 10304 bp, 9 predicted proteins | sample WorMetLIZISLAND2_FD_71113 | JGI IMG/M metagenome (GOLD analysis project Ga0056128, IMG submission 71113) | Marine gutless worms symbiont microbial communities from Max Planck institute for Marine Microbiology, Germany - Olavius geniculatus... ... | reverse complement strand
TTAGCAAATGCGACAGCACAATATCCATGGATATATCCACAGGATGGCTGAAGTCTGATATCCACACATGGATATATCCATGGATATATCCATGGATATCCATATCCACGGCAAGCCTGCATATTGGCTTTCAACTGACATGAAAAACACTGATCTTGGATGTCCTTGAAAACTAGTACTGCAACAGAAACTGTAGGCCTATAGGCTGTAGCGCGTCTTCCCTAGCGACAGCTGGGCTTTTTTTTCTTATTTTCTGTTCACACTTTTACCGAGCCAGGGCGGTGGATTTTCCAGCCAGGTCATCTGGCCTGGCTCGCCCTGGTGTAGCGCCGCCACTGTATTCTGTATGATGACATGTCATGTAATAATACAACTCATAAAAACAAATTGACACACTAAATAGTACCAATGAGAAATGAAGCAGCTACATGACAGCAATGGAGGCTACAAGGTACGCCTAGATTCAGACAGTATTCTTCATCAAAACGCAGAAAGGAAACTAAAACTGCACTAATATTATAGAAGGTCCAACAAAAATGTTAGAGACACGGGTTTTTTTTCTAGGGACGGACGAAAACCGGAAACTCAGAAATTTTTTAGGCTTCAGAAGAGATTACGAACTGACTACTTTAGGCCTACCTGCGGACTGAGTATGGCCTATGTACGCTGATACTCACAGACTGGGCAGCATCAGACAGAATGCCAAACTAACCTATTTATAGCTATAGACCTATGCACGTCATTATATAGGGCCTACGTAGCCGTAATGATCAGTCGGTCGCCGACGGATCCCTAACAGCCACATTCAAAATACTATAAGCTTGCCTATCAGTGACAGTGAATGAGTGAGTAGGGTTTAACGACCCATCCGACACAGTAGGTAGCTCATTTGACTTATTTCGGGAACGGGCTTTAGGCAGCACGTGCAGCGGCGTACGTCGTGGGTTAAAAAATACGCGGAACAAAAAAATCCAATTTTCCGATAAACACTACTGCCAATTTCCGAAAGAATTCCGACACAAAGTTGCAAATTTTGCACAGGCACGAGCCGCGCTAGAAATCTAAAGCTGGAGGGGGACACAGGGAGGGAAGGGCCAGGGTACAGGGGGGGGCAATAATTTTTTGTGTGTAGGCCAAATGTCGACCTTATTCAGTTGTTGTGTGCATGAATACGATGCAACGGAGTCCATGGGCAGAGCCCCTGGTCAGGGGGTCAGGGGGCTAAGTCCTTCTGAAGCTGAAACACTTTTAGCTTTAGGAAATGCAATGAATGCCGCAAATTTGCTTCTTTTATTATTTGGAAATGCAAAAACACAAATAGCTGTGTTTTCTTGCACAAATGACGCTTAATAATTAACACCTTGGCATAATTAAGTGTCCAAAGGGCACTTTATCACCATCAAAATTTTTCCTGGGGGCAGCTGGGGGCAAAAAGAGAGGGCACGGGGGCAGCTGCCCCCCCTCTGGCGCCACCCATGTGCACAGGATGTTCAAAAGTTCGACTTTGCCCTAAATTTTCCCACTGTGCATTGTGGACGAAAATTTTCCAACAAGAAGTTTTTTTCCGACAGACCAAAATTTAGAAGGGGAAGCAACTTTGCCCCAGTTTCCCGTTACTACGCCATGCATGGTGGGCAATACACTATCCACGATGCCTCATATGCACATCGCCGTTATCAGCAATATTATGGCGACGTAAGAGACAGAGCCCATGACGGCCACAAAAACGTCAATGACAGCTACAGGATAAACCAAGACGGCCATAACGGTCGCAATAAAATTTATCAGGGATGAAAAATAAATGACATTCGTCTGGTAAATAGGAATATTGTCGTTGACTACCGGGTGAGCCAAAAAACTGGCACCCTTTTCAACTGCGTCAATATAATGTCATACAAACGGCAAAATATCACAAATTTTTACTCTTTGAACAATTTAAGCATTGTTACAAATCAGCCCCATTGACAGTTTAAATGTTATCATTTGTTTGAGAAAAAAAACGTCGTGCTGTAAACATCATTCAGTGTTAGCTAGGCCAAATCAAACCATCATGACGAAATTACAATTTATTCGCATAAAACACAACTTGTTTTCATCAGCATACGAACGAGTCATTTAGCGACAAGCTCAACCTCCACTCAGAAAACAGCACTGGCGGAGCCATAGAAAACACTCGACATCCCACCCCCATGAACATTCTCTTCTTGCCGGAAGAAATTATGGGTGCTCAAAATATTAATTTTGCCCTTAAATTTCCCACAATCGGGGGGTTGCCCCAAATTTTGTACTTTTGGACGAAAATTTTCTGACAAGTAGAAGATTTTCAGAACAATTATCTGACAACAGCTGGGGAGAAGGCAGTTGTCCCCGCATGCGCCCCCGCTGCCATGAGGCCACTGCCTAAGATCACAGAGGGCGATGTTGACTATGGGCATGAATGGGAGATCTGCTTAGGCATAAATTGACCAGACCGACTGAAAAACTATGACCAACCAGTGCAGAACACAGACAAAGTTCTGTGACTTAGATGAACGCGATTAATACAGCCAGCAAAACCAACACACAACAATACAATAACAACCCTGCAAAATAGCCACCAGATGCACCTATAAATAGTGCAGCGGTTAATAATGGCATCATGCTCAAAATAGCTCCAACAGCACAAGAAAATAATAGTTATCAAATCGGTTTACAGAGTTCAGTTTTTCGTCGTAAACAAGCATCTAAAAGCTGATAAGGCGTTCGTAAGAGATAAGTGAACATGCAGTAAGTAAGCACTGAAATATCACCAAACAAACGCATTAAACGTCGGCCCAGTGCCGACATGATATGCAGACCTACATATACAGCATTTTATATACACTGCACTGTGCAACACTATCCCTAACCTCAAAGCTAAAAATATTGGCACATCAGTTATTCCTGTCCAGGGAAACATTCACACCAATTCTGGTTACTTTACGCCTTTTTGCTTTCAAGTCAAAAGTCTGTATAAAACAGATAGATAAGATGTCAAAATATACAAAGTTGCACAAAATTTCAGCGATTTTTCGCCTTAGCCAAGAACTGAAAATTTTGCATAAAATCCTAGTCGTAAATTTCTCATTACATGCTTTGTTGGCTTAGTCGAAAAGCAGCCATAAATTGTGACAAGCCAGCCAATGGTTGAAAAAAATTCGGCACGAGTAAGACCTGTAATAAGACCTATTCTGACGACAGGATAAAACAACGTCATAAAGTCACATTAGACAATGGATGATTAACATCAACGTCACATGGCAAACGCCATAGTAGTAGCAGTAACAGTAGTGCCCAGTTTTTGAAACTTACGGCGCGTACAGAGCAACGTAACTAAACTGATCTGAAGTGACATGGTTTAGTTTTGACGAACTGACCAATGGGCAACTGGTAATGCATTACAGTAGGCACCATCTAATGGCATTGAGAACTATGTGACTTTGCTCTGCTTGCCCAATAATCATTTCATCAAAAACTAAACCGTCGCTCTGTCTGCACCTTAAGAGTAAACCTTGGGTTGGTAACCCAAGATGAGAAAGTTACCTGATAGTAAATTTTGATTTTTGAGCTAAGTTATGGCACTATAGCAACTGGAGTTATCCTTGGGTTTATTAGCTCAGGCGTAACTTAAGACTCGTGGGTTACACCTAGCTTAGCATTAGTTTCAAAAGCCCGGCACACGAGTGGTAGTAGCAATGTGTAGGCATAGTAGTTGTAGTGTAGTAGTATTGTCTGTCTGTCTATGCATAGTAGTTGGGAGAGACAAGTAGCTCGGTAACAACCAAAAGTTGGTCGTCTGTGAACTTCTGCTTGTGGTCATGCCAACAGTCCAGATGAGTTCTTTTGAATGTCGCCAACGTCTTCTTCACTGACACCTAAATACAACAACTACACATACTGCATGGACCACAACTACTACTACTACTACAACTACAACTTACAAAAATACAACTACAACAACTACAACTATACAACAACAACAGTCCAGATGAGTTCTTTTGAATGTCGCCAACATCTTCTTCACTGAAACCTACATACAACAACTACTACTACAACAACAACTACAAAAACTACAACTTCAGACAATGCAAGAACAATGAACACAACATTAGCAACAACCACAACAACAACTTCAACAAACACACCAATCCATCTCTATAGGGTGGGCCCAAAATAGCAAGTCTCCAACTTCCGTCTATATCTTTGCCAAATTTATGAACAATTTTGAAAATTCTTTCACTTAAACAGCCTTCAAAAACCACCAATGACAATATTATTACTCTGACTTGTGTCAGACCTGTATGGGCTGCGGATCGTCCACATGTCGGCTCAGTTTCATAAGCACGTTGGGCATGAAGTCGGGGACTTGGTACGGGAAAGCAAGGACACAAGCGCTCAGTCCAATAACCCCGGCATGGCGCCGTTTCAACTTCTCGACGTCCGACGAGTCAGCAACAGCACCACGACGACGCTTGGATACGCGAGTGTCAGCCAATCGCTCGAATTCACGCTAGAATACAACACCATCATCACTAAATTCCTGTATGGCACCAGTAGAGCTTATGGAATATTGAAAATGACCATACCTTTCAGCATTAAAATATGCCTGAGTATAACCTACAGTAACGTCAACGACAAGCTCCGACAAGAAAAAGATAGCCTACATAATTGCAAGTAACAATATTAATGCAGATTACACTCTGAAACACTGTCGAGCGTCCTTACATCAGTCAAAATCAAAGACGTCCTCGGCATTTGTTAGCATGTCTGTCATCGTAATTATTAGCAGAATTTAACCTTTGCACAGTAAAAACCAAAAAACGAACCAAAAATGGCGTTTATGATGGTTTTTTGCAAAACCAAAACCTGAACCAAAAAACGCAAATTTTTGCCAAACCAAACCAAAAATGGAACCAAAGTCATTTTTGCAAACTGCTAACCCCTTGTTAAATGACACCTACATTCTTTTCCTGTATTCAAAAGTCGCTTATTGTGTCTTCTGTAATGTATCGACATGTAAATTAACAGAAAATACAACTACCGAATAACCCGTACATTATTCGAAATTCAAACAAACTTCAAACATCTGAAATTCATTTTACATCCTTAGTCCTGCTCAATCACATACCCGTTTGCACAAAACCAATGAAAGCATAACTTAACTGATACATAATTCCAGAATCAGTACTAACACTGAACTCAATGACGTAACTTCAACACCAACAGACAGACTAACAGACAAACAGAGAGAGAGACAAAGAGAGAGAGAGACAAAGAGACAGACACAGAATGGCACTTACGATGAGTGAGTTGTCAATGGACATGAAGCCACATTGAAGAAAGCCGCCGAGAGTTACACCAGCCAACTCTCTCACCTAGAAACAGAGACATACAGGGTGAGCCAAAAAGTACTGCAAACACGCCACAAAATCACTGAAAATCGGTTACTTATTTAGCACTATTTGTATCCAATTTAAGATCAAATGTAGACGAATTCAACTGAAACAAACACCAACAGCAAGTGGGCCGCTCTGAGTCATGTGGTTATTGAACGTGCTGTTGGCGAGTTGTGTCAACATCTACATGCTTGTGTTGTTCATGCTAGAGGCAAACATTTTGAACACATGCTGAAATAAAGATAATGTGATGTGACACATGTGATTTTTTGAGGCACAATAGCTGCGGGTTGTGTTTGTGGCTACTCAGTTAATCATTTCTGAGCCAATGCATGCACCACTCATTGTTAAACTACGACTTCTGCATTTCACAAGGTAATGCAGCAACAGTATTAAGGTGAAGTGTGCAAAACTGAAGGTGTTTACATCAAGTTTCTTCACCATGAAGCACATCAAAACATTATTAAAATCGGTCAACATTTCATGAAATTGTTTGAAAAATATGGAGTTATTTAAAAAATAAAAGTGGAAGTAGGACAGTTTTTAAGAAGCAATGTAGAATGCTTGTTGTAGTGGTTGTAGCAGTAGTAGTAGTGGTAGCATTACCTCAAGCTGGTCATCAGAGAGTAGTCGTAAGACAAGTTGTCGTAGCTGCATCATGACATCGTCATTGGACTGAAGTAGAAACAAGTTACAGAACACGGCGAGTTGAACATAGCTTAGCACCGCTGCACGGGCGTGCCACGAACACAGCACAGACACCTAGACACACAAACAGGGAGACTGATAGACTGACAGATAGGCATACGGACAAAGGGACAAGAAGACAGACAGACAGACATAGACAGACAAAGAGAGAAACAAAATAAAAACAAAAAAGCTTGAACCATACTTTCTTACTTTCTGTGACATACCTCACTGAAGGTGGTGATGAAGTTAAGTTATACTAAAACTCTGTGCTACTACTACTACTGTTGTTGCGATTACTACTACTAAACTACTAAAACTACTACTACTGGTTCACGCACATCACCGACAGTGCTGATGAAGGTAGTTATAACTCTGTGCTGCACTACTGTTACTACTACAACAACTACTACTGTTTGCATACCTCGTTGACAACAGTGCTGATAAAGGTAAATATAACTCTCTGGCTATTACTTACAACAACTACAACTAACACTGCTGCAGTGCTGCTGCTGCTACTGTTACAACTACTACTACTGCACCTAGTGACTTCTGCTTTTAGGCGCCGTGTATAAATCTGCTTTATTATTATTATTATTATCATTACTGGTTTACATACCTCATTAATAGTGCTGAGGAAGGTAGGTATAACTGTTTGGCTGAGTTGAGCCTGACTCAAGTAACCCAGAGTTGTGATGCACTCGCGACGAAGATCAATGTCCTTCGTTTCACTTTCCAACAGGCACAACTACAACAATGGCGACTACTACTGCTAGCACTATTACTACTGCCATAACTACTAACACTACTACAGCACTCACAACGAAAATCAACATCCTTCGTTTCACTCTCCAGCATCACAACTACAACAATGACAACTATTACTACTACTACTACAACTATTAGTACTAAAACAACCACTACGAGCACTACTACAACACTTGTGACAAAGATCAATGTCCTTGGTTTCACTCGCCAACAGGAACAACTACAACAACCATGACAACTACAACAACAACCGCCACCACCACCACTACTACTACTACAAGCATTATTACAACACTCTTGTCGATAACCAATGTCCTTAATTTTCCACAAAGTGTGCCAATAAAAGAATCAGTCAATATTAGATAAAGATATGGACACATGTTTTTTACAGCTCACAGTGGTGGTGGTAGTATTAATATAATTGGTCTTAGTAGTAGTAACAGTACAAGTCCAGATGCATTTGCTTCTTAAGTCTTCATCATAAAAAGTTAAGATAAAAATTTAAAACTTGCTTCATAGCACTGCATACATGAGTCAAACTCGTGATCAGAAGCGCTTTCCAATTGCAGTGCACTATGGGACCATCCACTGCTAAAGATAAATAACAACTGGACCCAAAGATGAAATGTTTTGTAAATTATAAAATGTTTATATTATGAAAAAATGATAACAATTCCTCAACTCACAAGAGGCAAAAGTTGCAGAACTTCGGAACTAATGGACTGAAATGAGCGCGAACACGAGCCTTGCAGCCACTTGAGCACTGGAATACACACCACAACCAATCAGCACGCAGCTTGCAGACAACACAGCCAATTAGTAGGGCCCACAGTTTTCCGCGGTAAATTTTGCCAAATTCCGCAGGCCAGTTCGCAAAATTCTGTGGCTCACCGCGGCAAAATTGTCCAAATTCCACGGCTTACTGCGGCCTTCCATTTGTGTGCAAAATAGGCTTTATTCTGTTTAAAAAAACTTCAGTTTTTGGATCCTAGCATCACGCTCAGTTATGCTAGCAACATACAAAAGTGCAATTTGTCAATTATTTGCTTTGTGTTAATTTACGATTGTGCTGCATACGATGGTAATTATTAGCAGGGATGCAGTTTTAGGCAGTTCAGTTTGATTCTTCTCCGTGATATAGTTAGTTTAAAGCCAATGATCGTACTAATTATCGGTCATTTCTTAATTTCTGTAAAATTCCGCAAAATTCTGAGGCAATATCAAAATTCCACGAAAAAGGGCAAAGTCTGCTGCTCGGCTTGAAATTCCATGGCTCGCAGAAAACTGTGGCCCCTACCAATCAGCATAAAGCTTACAAAGAAAACAGCCAATGAAAATGGAGCTCACAAACAGAACAGCCACGCATCACACATAAACAACAAAACCAATCAGCATACAACTCACAGTCACAAACAGACAAACAACTATACAGAGACACAAAGAGGCAGACAGAGAGAGAGAGAGAGAGAGAGAGAGAGAGAGAGAGAATGAGACTCACAGACTGAAGAGTTGTTTCTTATGTCCATCATTCACTGCAGCATCAAGCCCAGCCACAGATAGACAGACAGACAGAGACAATGACAGACAAACATACAGACATACAGACAAAGAGTGAGACTCACAAGTCTTGCTGAGCTTGATGAGTTGTTTCTTATGTTCATCATTCATTGCAGCACCAATGCCAGCGACTCCCATCTCTTCACTGACTCTCAGCTGCTCCAAACTTATCCCATTTTCCTCGCTGCTGACCTGACTTCCCTCTGCTAGCAATGGACTTTCCTCCTCTGCGCCCTCCTGCCTCCCCTCAACTGACATTGGACTCTCCACGCCCAACGATTCGCCAACCACAGCTGCGGTCGAAATACCTGCAGCATTGGAAACCACGGCAGGGAAAATACCAGCACCACCGGCAGGCATATCAGCCATGGTAGGATCACCAACTCCGGAATTCACGACATCCTGGGAAATACCCGGCGGAACGGTGGTGCAAATGGCACCGGAAATGCCGGCTGCAACTTCCTGCATCACGATTGCCCGCAGCTCTTCCAGCTGTGGAAAAACCCGCGCGACAAAGTCTGATCGGGATGGGCATCGGGTTTTGCCGGCAGAACGTGGTAGGTGGATGTCATAGAGAAACAGGTTGACGAGTGTGCTGAAACATATCCACGGTAGAACAAGTTTACACCACCAAACCTTGAAAACAGAGCACTGTAATAATACCAGTGCCAATGTTTATGTTGTTGCTGTCATGGAAAGCGCAAGAGTTCGTGTGACAAAAGCAGCACAGCGCCAGGTGGCAGTCAACCTTTTCTGAACCAAGCCGATCAGCTTCAAAAGAGGATAAACCTTGAAAATAACATGGCCTAAAACAAAAGTATATAATAAATAAATTTGAATAGCAGTAATAAAAACGATAAAAGATTTAAGATAAAAGTGATGTTTAAAGATGAAAAATATTGTTCACCATTTTGTATTAAGCAAAACTGTAGATAAATACCAAAGATTTAGCATCAACTGCAGAAATATGTTAACAAAATTTGTATTTGTTCTACGATTTTGCCCAATACAAAATGGCAAACATTACTTTTTATCCTTAAACATCGCTTTTCTCTAAAATCTTTTATCAAGTTTATTCGTGCCATTTGAGTTTATTAATTATACACGGTGTTTCATAAAAAGGACCGTTTGTTTTTTCATAATTCACTCAAATGATGAACAATTTGCATGAAATTTTTACCAGTTGTAGCTGAATAAATGCTAATTCAAAATGTTTTAACAAAACACGGCAGTTGATTAAATATTCTTTGCCAGTCGTTTTGTAGTGCTGACATTATAATGTGTCATGGGTACAAAAAGGCTAATCCCTATTGGTGCTGCCAGTTGCTACCCTGCTTCAATGGTGAAAAATCTGGTTTGTTGGTGTCAAATATTTGAAGTTTTACAGTTACAAGTGCTAATTTATTACATTTTAAGCCAATTTTTGACCCCCCTTTGAAAAAAGTTGTAAGGGGGGCCGCCGTCCCCGGTGGGGGATGCGCTAGTAAGACTTGGTCGTTCTGTAGCGCATGTAAAAATTTGGGGGCGCAGCACCCCCTAGGGGCCGAAATATGGTTTTCTGAAAAATGCGACTTAGGGTAGGTCAACATTAGCGCTTATAACTTTGTTCGTAGTGGACGGAATTTCACAAAGTTTTTTTTGCTCAATGCCGAAAGGATCGCTCTCGTCAACGCCGTTTAGATTATGTCGTTATCTTCATCGGTTGCAGAGATATTTGCACTCAAACTCAAAAGTTGTCATAAAACGTACTAAATTTTTGACGTTTTTTGCCCTCCCAAATTTTAAGGGGGGCGGTGCCCTTAAAATTTGTACTTGCGTTAACACCCCCACCTAGAGACACGTCAAGTGCCAAAGTTTCGTCGGGCTACACCCCCTAAC
>Ga0056128_1012637_pt1 | contig 10304 bp, 4 predicted proteins | sample WorMetLIZISLAND2_FD_71113 | JGI IMG/M metagenome (GOLD analysis project Ga0056128, IMG submission 71113) | Marine gutless worms symbiont microbial communities from Max Planck institute for Marine Microbiology, Germany - Olavius geniculatus... ... | reverse complement strand
AGCATTTTTAGCATGATCATTTTTAAATGCCAAAAAATCGGTAGGCGGTCATGTTAAAAAATCTATAACTTCGTCGTTTTTCAACAGAATCACATTTTACTTGGCTGTTAGATGTAGAAGTTTTCAGTAAATAAAGCTGTAAAATTTCGTATTAAAATCCCAAACGGTTGCTGAGAAAACAGCGAAAAAATTTAGGGGTCCACTTTTTTCTGCCGCACCCTGTACTACACACAGTGTTTCGTAAAAAGGACTCTTTTTTGTTTTTTCATAATTCACTCAAATGATGATCAATTTTTACAAAATTTGTTCCAGTTGTAGCTGAAGAAATACTAGTTTAAAATTTTGCAACAAAATTATGGCAGTTGATTAAATATTCTTTGCTAGCTGTGACATAATGCTGGCATCATAATGTGTCACGGGTACAAGTTTGATAGTCTAAACTGGTGCTGTCAGTTGCTACTTTGCTCTGATTGTGAAAAATCTGGTTCGTTGATGACAAATTTTTGAAGTTTTACAGTTGCAACCACAAAAAAACGTGCAAGGCTATTGCATTTACGTCTCTGTGGGGATAATTGGACTTTTATATTTTCGAGCAAGACAGTGCACTAGCACACCAAGCTTGCAAAGATGTTGCGGTTTTGGATCACAAGATGCCTGATTTCATGTCCCCATGTTGCTTAGTGCTGACATGATAAGCATTTTTTGTTAGAGAACGAGATTAAGTTCACCATCAAAGCAGGGTAGCAACTAACAGCACCAGTTGAGACAAGCAAGCTTGTACTCATGACACATTATGACGTCAGCATTATGTCACGGCTTGCAAAGAATATTTAATCAACTGCCATATGTTGTTGCAATATTTTGAATTAGTATTTCTTCAGGTACAACTGGTGCAAATTTTGTGTAAATTGGTATTCATTTGAGTGAATTATGAAAAAAAACAAAAAGGTGTCTTTTTATGAAGCGCCATGTAGTCTGTAGTTTTGTGGTTTGGTGGCATGATGGCAGTGTGTAGGACTTACGATTGTGAGGTCGTGCGTTTGACTTCTGTTCGGGTCACTATTAAGTTGTTACTACTTGGATGGGTCTGCAGACAGGTTAACCATCTTGGTATATAACCAGGACCAAGGTCAACTCTACCTTCTATCTTTCCGTAATAGGAAAATTAAGCAGCATTAACTTGATAAGTCATGTAATTTAATCAATAATACAACTTTTATTGTCGTTTGTTGTTGACGTTTCGGCAACCGCTGCTGCCTTCTTCGGCACGACGGTCCACTAGGTGTCGGCATGGTCTGTGACTGCAGACTTGTTTTGCTCTGTTGCGGCGGATCTGCAGTCACAGATTATGCCATTTCTCTCAACCATGTTATAGATTGGGACTTCTGGTGATCGACAGAAAAAGCAACAAGTTGCATAGATGGATCAGGGAAGCGATACACATCAGGAAAGAACAAGACAAGTCGATGAATCGAGACGAGGGGTCCTACCAACTTTCACACATCTATGATTGCTTACTGTCTGCCACAGTGACACCTGGTGGACAGTTGTTTCGATTATATGATCCATCCATTTTTAATCAGCTCAAGAAACAGTTGATTAATTGCTTGATTAATTGACAGTATTGATGTAATGTGTGTGAAATGTGCTGTTGATAGCATTGTATGCGGACGACACTCACAAGTTGAAGTCATACTACGCTGGTATTATTGCTGAACCACCGAGTCTTCGCAACAACTCCAGGTCTGTCAGGCCGGCTTCTTTTCTTTGCATTCGCTATTTTCGCAGACCCCCTTCCTGCCTACCATGTCAACCAATTTTTGCACGGCGGGTCATACCCTGAATATCTTTCTTGGTTCTGAGTTTCAGAAAGATTGGTTGAAAAATGTCGGAGTTATGGGGGAGTCAAAATTTTGGCCTTACAATTGACTCGGCACGTCACTTATGCAACACTTTGTTGTACCCCAGTCACACCGAGGCTGCAACCACACTGTGACCAGCTTTTGGATAAAATTGCAGGAGATCGCATTAAGGTCCCAGTATGGTCACAGTGTGGTTGTGGTCAGTCGCACTGGTCGCTGGAAGTCGCTGAGAAATTTTGAACTGTTCAGAATTCCTCGTTGACTTCTTGGCGACTTTTCGATTGCAGTGCACTCCGTCTGCTGTCGGTCTGTGCTCGTGTGTGGTCGCAGTACGATCATCCATGATCGCGCTGCTACTGCACTTGGTCTGCACTCAATCTACGGTCGCACGAGTGTATTGCGACTGCGACTACACAGTTTGTAATGCGATCACAAAACGAGCATACTGCTTCAATGAGCGACCATACTGCGAATGCGGTACAGTCACAGTATAGTCGCTGCAGAGTCTTAGTACAGTCGGACGATTCTCTTTTTGCATACAGTGCAAAAACGCTGCAATCCTTTGCGATCTGTGGTTTGGTGTGATCACAAGACGGCAACTGAGCGGCAACCACGCTGCGACTTACAGCGATCGTCGGCGATTTGAAGTCGTTGTGGTCGCAACTTGGTGTGACTGGGTTATTACTACCGCACAAGCCATGATTACAGCATTGGCTAAACACAGGTCAGCGCAGTCTGTTATCCCTTCAGGGTAGGCAAATCGAGTAATGGCCTGCTTTAAGGCAGGTGCATTCACTTGTGTTGGGTGGCAGGTAATGCTGTGTGATCTCATATGGCAGGTGATGCTTCCAATGAATCAACATTGTCAGTTATTTGCAAATGTATTGGGGTCCAGTTTTTTTGGAGTCACAGTGTACATGTATCGTGATTTGTACATTTCTTCTGAATTTGTTAGAAAAATTGGATCAGTAACAAGCTGAACATTATGTTGCAGAGTAACTTGTTAGCAGAGCCAGTAGATAAGAACCACCGTGGGTTCACCACTTTCACCACTGATTAACCTAATCAGACTGTGCTGTTTATTTTCGTCTGGTTTGACAGGTTTCTGGTGTTTTTTGACGATGGTTATGCTCAGTATTCACCCACCAATATGCTGCACCAGGTTTATGATCAAAGTAAGGCATCAGTTTTGATTGTTTAAAGGCATGCACAATGCAACAGAAATGAACTCACTTTTTATGCTTCATGAAGCAAAAACTCAACTGCCGGTTTGTTTGTTTTGTATGGAATACAGATGAGCTGATAAGTTGTACAAATTCGTCGATATACAGTCTTTATTTTGGTACAGATTGTTGATGTTTTGTCAACCGCTGCTGCCTTTGCCCCTGTACCAAAGTATAAAGGTTGTGTAATGATAAATTTCTAAGTTACCATTTCAACCTATGACAAATGAAGTGAGTTGCACTGACATATTCTCGTTCAGTTTAGTTCAGTTTGTTAGCTTTGCACAGTTTGTGCAGCTGAACGGAACTGAACTGAGATTTCTGTTCAATCTGAGTTCATTTCTGTAGCTTTGTGATATTTACCCACATTGCTAAATGTAAGTCTGCTTCCGAATCATGTCGCTTTTGGGATTATTGTTAACAAATTTTGCGAGCAAGTAGTGAGATTTTTGGCAAATAATATGTAGAATCTTTGCTGGCTTGACTTGTAGACAGTAGAATATTAATGCTGTAGTATAAGCATTGCTGCATATTTTTTATAGGAATTTGAATGCATTCTGTTATTAATTGTCTGCCTCTTTTGAAGGAGGTTTTTTGTTGGTCTCACAGTGTAAACTGGTGTTTGACTGAGGGCTAAGGAAATGGTGATGAGTGCTGCCTTATGGGCCTTGTGGCTTAGAAAGTATTTTGCTTGACTCGTGATATGGTCAGTGATCCTTTTTGGCAGATGTGTGTGGATGTTTCTTGCTGGAATGGATAATGCCGATGTGAACCATTGGTATTAGTAGGTTCTGTAATGGATCTTCTTCAAGATTAACAGTAAAATAAACTAGTTGATATGTTGTTGCTAAGGTCGTGAGGTGTGGCACGACATTCACCCCGATTCGCAGGATTTCATCCGTGCTTATCTGCACCAGTATCCCGAGGTCGTCTCATTGTGCTTTCTTATAACTTGTTGTCAGTGTTTTATCAGGTGAAAAAACTGGAACCCAGTTGGTTTTATTAAGTTTTTGGGTTTCTTGGGTTAAAACGGTTTTTAAAAAGCCGAAGTTGATGGGGTTTAGGGATTTCTATGGGTTTTTGGTTGGTTAATTTTTGACACTATGCATAAAGTTCGTAAAATTTACTAATATTGCAAATTTGTAGATTTAGTTGTTACAGAAATTTTGCCGTACTAAAATGCACTCTCTTTTATGTAGTTATGAATAACGAAAATTTAAAAAAAATTAGTGGAAGATTGCACAACATTTTGGGTTTGCTGCCAAAGACAGAATAATCATTCACTTCTGTGAGCAGCAACTGTAAGTCAAATTAGGCTTTGTATCTGATATACTAGACATAAATATAATCTATTGCATTTTGCAGTAATCTCATGATATGATATGATATGATATTTTATTTTATTTTATGCTAATTTTTATGTAGAATACCGTTGATTTATAATTTTGTATTTAAGTATAAAGATAGAGATAATAGTGGTAGTAATAAATGCATTATGATATGATATGATATGAGTTTTGTATGCATTAGTGTATATGGGCAATGACATAGGTGTGTTTCAGATAATCTTTGAAACTTTATAGCACGGATCTTATTGCATGATTACATGTCATCATCATCATTTCTGGCAAGCACCACTAAGAGTGCGTAGCACTGAACGTAGACATCAATCTCCAGAGTGGACGGTTCTGAGCCAAGTCGACTGCATCGTCCATATTGAGGTCGCTGGATTACATGTTTTAAAAATATCTGTCATATTTGATGTAATTGCATAGTGGCTATTGTTTAAGCTGAGATGGTGTTTGCTGTCAGAGGCCGATGGTTCGCCTGCAGACTGGACAAATCATTAAGACAGAGTGGAAGGGAAAATGGTGAGAAGTTTGTTACATACTTTCGTTGCAGGGGCCTAATTTAGAAAACATCGTACGGCAAATATACGACAATGTTACGACATGCGGAAGATTTACGACAAATGTGCAATAAAACGGGATTTACAAAAAAATCATACAACAAAGTTACCACAAAAGTTACGAGAAAACGTACGACAGTCCATTAGCTGTCATACAACAGCATCGAGCACGCATGCAGCGATTATTTCGATTTTTCATTAGTGTATAATTCTGACATAGTGCCGTAATACGTATAAATTTTGTTTGCGGTAACTTCAGGCAGCAAAATCGCCGCAAAATCAGTTCACTTGCTATTGTTTACATTGGTAACCATTGTCAATGGCGGAACCAGACGATTGGCGTGCAGCGCCGTGCGCTGCCTGGCTCATTGGCGGCGTCACGATTGGTTGAGGTCGTGGTTGAGGTCAACGTAACGGTGGTTTTGTTGCTGGCTAATTTTGGCGACTACGGAGTTACGACAAAATTGCGAGAAAGTTACGAAGTCGTAAAATCAGCTTCCGAAATTCGGATACGACGTTCTTACGACAATCTTGCAAGATCGTAACTTGTCGATTTATGACAAAGATACAACAGTTGCGAAGATTTTACGACAATTTTACAATTGTTTTACGATGTTTTGTAAATTAGGCCCTAGATTGCAACAACTAAGTTACTCAACTTTGAGCCAGGTTAGTACCTATGATGGGTGATCATTTGTGGGTGTATCATCTTCGTATTCGATCAAACCACCCGGGCCCACTCAGCCTGGCCATCCACTGGCTGACACTTTGCACTATAAATATTACATTTACTTACTTACGTACTTACCTACATGTGTGGTTAATGTGGTCACGTGTAGTAATAATGGCTGCAGAAATTAATGAATAATGAATCAGTTGATTGTTAAAAGATTAATCGATTAAAATTCGATTAAACCTTTGTACTTTTTAACAGACTAAAGTGACTGGTGATGAACGTTTGTAATCTAATTTTATGTCGTGTGGGATATGTTAGTTTAACATTCTGCAATTTGTATTTCAGTGGTTTTGCTTTTGTGCGCAGAAGATAACAACATCAGTTGAATTCTGCTGTTTAATGATATATCTTGAGTACAACAATTTATCAAATTAATTGATTGAAACAAATTTTAATCAGTTGCAACCATGCTACTAATATTTTAAGTTGTCGTTATAGTTGTAGTGGTGGTTGGTTGGCTGTTGTGTCAGGTATCCCGCTCGTGTGGTTCAAGTGGACGCGAGTCTCGTGCAAATGTTCTTTGAGTCTGACCAACGATCGGAGTGGATTTATCGTGGATCCACTCGACTGGAACCTCTTTTCACTGAGCTTGTAAGTGTACTGGTAATAGTGGTAGTGATAGTGGCAGATCGTTAGCTTGAGTCTTTGGAACGATGTGTCATCTATCATCATCTGTCTGTCTGTCTGTAATGCATGTATTGTGGCTAAACACTAAGTCGTAGGGGTCGGTGATGGTATTGTTGGATAGGAGATGATGATGAGTTCCTATCGATGGTCAATAGTAACCATGTCTCCATCTCGTGTGGTTTGGCCACAATTTTGAGTGCAATGTTGCTGCCTGCGGTATGGTTGGCCCACCCTAGCAACAGCTGGGCTTCCTGTTATTGTTATTAGTAGCAAATTGTAGCAACTCATAACAAGGTGTAGTTATTATTTTTTCAGTGACATTGTTGCATTTTCGTAATTCTTACTTCAGCATTAATTGATTAATTAGTTATTGATTTCTGCAACTCTGATAAATAATAATGTGCACAGGCGAAGGCCGAAGCATCTAGGCAGTCCACGGGTGGCAAGAACCGTCGCCGTAGCAACATGACTCATTTCAAGAGTCCACGGCAGCGTCCAATCGTGGAGTACACACGTGGAATCGAAGAGGAGAGAGGAGTGCAGCTTCAGCCTCCACTTTGTAAGTACTGATTGCAATTCTAGGATTGAATAATTCTCATCTCCACCTCGGGATTCGGGATTTAAAAACTTGTAATCTTGGGATCCCATTTTCAGGATTAAGCTTACAGAGTAGTCATTATTTTATTATTTCTTGTAGACTAATTTTGCGCATATGATGTAGTGAGGCCTCTATGGAAGGTATATCGGAACTGTAGGGACTGCCTGTGACCGTCGTAATGCACTTTGCAGTGCAAGGAGTAGGACTCTAGCACACATGAAATGTTTTATTTATCAGATGGCATGAATTGTTATTTATATCATGAACATTTTGTAATTTCGAAATCAGATCGTAGCAGAAAGAGTAGATAGTCTGAATACCGATACAGTATTTACTTAGTTTTAGACCAGTTTTTGCATGTTTAAAATTGAACATTGAGCATTTTAAAATTCAATATTTACAGCGTGGATTTGGATGCCGCCAGTCCTGGGATTCAGGAAAGGCAAAAACAACCGGGATTCCTGATTCTGGCATTGCAAAGACTACTTGTAAGTCATTAGCTTTATCCCCAGGTCAACTCAGCCTGGCCATCCCTCCGTGGGTAGGCACAATGAGTACCAGCGAAAGGTGGGATGTAAACAAGCACACCACGCGATGCATTAGCCTCGTATTTCGTGGTTACCCTGCAGTGTAAACCGGTGTCCGGCTGAGGGCTGAGGAAACAGAGATCAATGCCGCTCTATTGGCATTGTGATTCGGGGAGGACTATGTTCTTTTTACTCTTGCTGTGTGTCTGTTACGTAGTAGTGCAAAGGCAGCAGTCGGCACCTGCCAGTAGCAGCGGTGATGGCCCAGTGCTGGACAGAGACAGTGCTGCCCGCAAGGCTTCCACCGCAAGGAAAAGCACCGGCTCAAAGCCACCCGCTTCTCAGACCACCAAGCCAACGGCTGCTGCTTCTGCCACAGCTGACATGGATCTTGTTGATCTCACAGGTCTCTATTGTGGCTATTACTTTTATTGTTATTATTAATTTTTTTCAATTTAAATTTAGTACCCTTGGTAGTAAAGATCCTTGGGGTTAAAAACTAAACTAAATGTTTAAAACTACTTGGATGACCAGAGGTTTGATGTATCGCTTGTACAAAAACTATCGCTATCATTGTTTAAAGAGGCTTGCTGTAGAGTAACTTTGTTAGTTCAACTCAACAGATTGCCACTGTGCCATGCCAAGCAAACCAGTGATAGGGTTATGTTATAATGCCTGATTTATTTTTTGGGGTTTTATTGGGTTTTTGGTTTTTGTCGGTTTTTCAGGTTAAACTAGTTTTTGTAAGAAGGTCCACCTTGATGGGTTTTGAGATTTCTGCGGGTTTTTCATTGTTAGAGTGAAAACTGTTTGGTGGCGTGGCGTAATGATAACGTGTTTCATCTGATAACGAAGTTATTCTACGCCGGATCGGGTTAGTACTGTGATGGGTGACTGCCTGCGGGCAGGTAAACCGTCTCGGTATGTAACCAGCCATCTAGATCAACTCAGCCTTCCATCCCTTTGGGGTAGGTAAATCGAGTACCAGCCTATCTGGCTGGAGTTAAGGTGGGGCATGTTCACCTGTGTCGGGTAACACTTTGTGATCCCATATGGCAGGTGATGCTCTGTAGCTCTGAGATGGGCTTCCTGTTAAGAGCTGTATCACCACCTTTAAGCACTTTAACCTTGTTTAAAATCTTAGCTGAGAAGTTTGTTGGTTAGTTTATATGAGTTCCTGCAACATACGAGGGGCACTCAAACAGTTTGTACAGTAATGTAGCAGAAGAGATATTCATTATATTTTGTTACTTTTCAACATACTTTTATGCAACTGAAATGCACTTGGTCCAATGTATCCCTCAACGCTTAGATTTTGTTGTAGAATAACTTTTGACCTTGCGCCTACAGCTTTGAGGACTATAGCAAATGTGTCTCCTTTCATGATGTCTAATTATTTTAGTTTAATAATAAGTTGTGCAATACTGCAGCAGTAGATGGTGCTAACAAGTGACAGTTGTATATACACTGTGTTCAGAAAAAGCACCGGCTCATTTTCCCTTTTATGTCTTGTCAGGATAATGTCAACCGTAGCTAAGAATATCTAACTTTTCCACCGATGGAATTTTTGTTTCCTACCAAACATTCCCTGAAAATTTTGTGCAAATCTTAGACATTTTCCGCAGAGATATAAAAGACAACGTGATTGGCTGTTTTATTTCTAAACACAGTGTAGTATGAAACGATCTTAGTAAGTTGCGTAAATTCATCAAAAAACAACTTTTTAATTGTATAATTGTTGACGTTTCGGCAACTGCTGCTGCCTTCTTCGGAACAACTGTCCACCAGGTATCAACTACGTCATAGACTGGTACTGCACCAAGGTGATTGACAGAGAAAGCAGCAGGATGGACCGATGGATCAGGAAGAGATGCACATCTCAAAACAACACGACAAGTCAGTGAACCGAGATGAGGCGTCCTACCAACTACCACACATCTATGAATACTTGCAGCGACACCTGGTGAACAGTCATTCAGAAGAAGGCAGCAGCGGTTGCTGAAACGTCAACGATTATCCAATTAAAAAGGTTGTTTTTCGATGAATTTATGCAACTTATGCTGTAGCAGTAGTTCATTGGCTATGTATATCAGCCAGTACAACTAGTTGTGTTTATTTTCTGTAGCCTGTTGACTGATTGCTTTTATGTGTAGTTGAGAGTGAGAGTGTGTCGTCAGAACAGCGTGGCGGTCGACTCGTGCGTAACAAATCGTCGACGTCGTCTCAGTCTCAAGTGCGTCGTGAGGACCGCGGAGACATAGTCATTGTCAACCATGCCACGTGGGGGCGCCACGGAACGCGCCAGTCCACCAAATTCAGTATGTTACACCACTGCTGTGTGGTTGCAAAAAAACCAGGTTTTTTAAAGAAAAAGCCTAACCTGGTGGTTTTCTGCAGGGTTTGGGGTTTTTGGGTTTTTAAAGGTTAAACTGGGTTTTGTTAGACAGCCCAGCTTTATGGGTTTTGGGATGTGTTCCACGCAGTTGCTAAAAAACCTGGGTTATTGTCTGTCCAATAAATTGAATGGCAATGAACAGAGCATTAAATTACTTGCATGTTTGTCAGTTTGTCCGTCTGTCCGGCATCTGTCTACAAGATTGTGAAGTCGTTTGTTGACCGATTTTCATCAAAAATGGAACATAGCTTTCGCATGTCATGCAGGTGAAAAGATTTTTTAAATCATTTTGATCGGAAGTAGTATACATGCAGGTGAGGTTTTTTAAAACTAAAACTGAACTGACTTTTGGTTTCCCACATGCTTTTTAAGTTATAGTACGTTAAAATGCTTGCCTTTTATTGTATTATAAACAGTTTATACCAAA
>Ga0056128_1012635_pt1 | contig 10305 bp, 8 predicted proteins | sample WorMetLIZISLAND2_FD_71113 | JGI IMG/M metagenome (GOLD analysis project Ga0056128, IMG submission 71113) | Marine gutless worms symbiont microbial communities from Max Planck institute for Marine Microbiology, Germany - Olavius geniculatus... ... | reverse complement strand
AGGAGCCATGTCAGATAATCGGGAACCGGAAGTGACTGGTGCCCCGTCAGCAGATGCACGGAGCGTAGAAGCAGTAGTAGAAGCAGTAGCAGGGGCGAGGGGACCGGCGAACTTTACATTTTTAACAAAAATTTGTACCTGGCCATTGGGGAAGGCATCGGCCACTACGCCAGTTTCACCGTCAGAAATGTGAATTGGCTGCTTGTGTTTTTCCCTCTTTCGCCCTTCCCCTTTTTTGTCTCTCCCTTTTCTCTTTCACCTTTCTTTTTTCCCTATTTTTTCTCTTTTCTTTCCTTTCTTCTTTTTTAGAATTGGGGGACTTGCCTTCCTCCGTCTTTCGTCCTCTTCCTTTTCTTTCCCTCTTTTTTCTCCCTTTTACCCCTCCCCATTTTTTCCTTTTATCATATTTTTCTCCCCTTTCTCCCCTTAGAAGTAGGATCCCAAAAACAGCTAGGGGGTCTGGGGATCGCTGTAAGCTTTCCATGCGGAAATCGAATTTGGTGCATTATAGCCTTAAAATTCGAGATCTGGTGGCAACATTTTTTTTTATTTTTGCTGAAAATCAACTAACAAAATCGGCACATTTAGTGCAGTTTAATCGCGTGCTTACGTTTTGTCTGGGGGATGGGGCGGGACGGGGCCCCTTAAGTCTTCCTTGGCTGCATCACTACTTGCATTCAGGTACTCCTCGGTTGGCCGACAACATGCACGACTATGCTAAGTAAATTGGTCGGTACAGAGCGTATGTATTATGTTTGCTAGGACAGGCTGGCTATGTTATAGCTGCATAGCCAGGTATATCAATAGCCGGGTAACTAACTACAGCGAGTATGCCGTGCGTGCCCGTGTCATCCGCTCACTGGACCGTGGTACGTGGCCATTGTCGCCCCCTTGCAATGTACGTTCATACCAGCATAGTGATATTAGCCCATACATTCAGCACGCAGCGATGTACGTTACAGTATTAGCTGACTGAGTATTATTATACTGTACTTATTGTAGCGTCACACTTAGGCCTATCAGTTAGATTTAGTGTTTCTCACGTAATGATACAAGGTCGTGAAGAGAGAGAAGCTGATTTGCCGCATTAAAGATTCGTCACGAGTCGAGACCCAGAAAGGAATAATAGCCAACGTGCAGCGTTAGCCTATCTCATCTCAACTTCACTCACTTCGTGAGTAACTTGAGAAAGTTAAGACGAGTAAGGCCTATTCGGACTTCCCAACTCAGTCCGTGACTGGGACATGCCGTGACCATCACACGTGGACGCTCCATTTCTCTAGTAAGTAAAACGTAATTTTTAACAGCTTTTTCGTGGATATTAGTACGGCGTGCCCTTCGTTTGTCTCAATTATGTTGAAAGTATCTGCAGTAATCTCATACAGAAAAGCGCCACTTTTGTGCACATGATGAAATACACTCAAGTAACTTGATGTTGATGTACACACGCCTGTAGAAATGTATGAGATGTGAAATGGTTATTATGAGCGATTTTTCCTTCATTTTGATAGATCTGGTACAAGATGAGAACATCCCAAAAATGCTCGTATTTAACAGACAAAAATACTAAGTTTCATTAAGGTAAATTGAATGACAAAGTTCTTCACGGGGAGGCTTCGCAGAAATCTTGAACACTGACTGGCGTCGCCAACTGACTGTCGATCTCTTAGTTCTGTGTCAACTTCTGTCGATGTCTCATGTCAATATAGCTATTAGCTGTCGTCAGCCGAGTTTTCCATGTTGCCGGTCCACAGATCTGCCACACAATCTGCTGAGTCTACGCGTTTCACTGGCCGTCTGCTCAAAACACATCTTTCCACGAAATCAGTTTCTGATTAGTCCTGGCTAGTAACTAAACAAAGAAATTGTTGATTGATTGATGACTGATTGATGGATTGAATTTTGATTGATTTTATGTTTGTTCTTCATCGCCGCACGATCTATGTAAGACTGTTTTCACGGGCAATCTCAACTTCGGAGTAGTTGTAGCCTGCCTTTAAGTACATGTAGACGTGTTTCTTTAAGTTTTGATACATACAACAGAGGCGCACGAATAGCCAAATGCCAAACATCGTAGCATTGTAGGCCTATAGGCTAGTGGTCTTCCGTCAAGCGTGCGAATCAACTCCATTGTTGCTATAGTTGACAGCTTCGGTTGTCAGTTAATTTAGAATCATTTCTTACAAAAGATTCTATAGGAAATGCAGTCGCTGCAAAATAGAACAAGATGGCCTGGACGGCTGTGCGTAAAGCAGCGTTTCCACCTATCGCAAAGCACGCAAGAACGTACGTAACAAACGCAATAAACGCAAGAAAAGTACGCAACAAACGCATCTGACGCAGATGTCGCAACGGCCACAACGCATAGTAGATAGTACAGGTCGTTGCGTCAGTTAGGTACGTCCGTTGCGTTGCGTCAGTTGCGTTGCGTGCGTTCCGTCAAGTGGAAACTCCGCTTCAGTGTTTGTGGTTAATGTCCTATAAGGGCTAACTTATTTAGGTTTATGGTTTTCAGATTAATATGTCTTGTCATTTAGGCCTATAATCATGTTCTCATAATTATACACACATATCATGTAGGCCCTATTGTTATTAGTTTACTATCGTCGTATCGTATAGAGATCACAGAATTCCTTTTGGACACTGCAATTTTTTGCACGATCTTCGATATTTAGCTGCACATTGTTTTGCGCTGGAAGTTCAAACAGTCTGAGCATGTTCAGTAAATCACTTTAATTGATAAAAAGGGCAGTGAGTAATTCTTCGGCTTTTGGGGAACGTCGTTTTTTAAACCTCCAGTGGGCGGGGGGTCGGCTTCTGAGTCTTAGTGGGAGGCGGGGAGCATTTTCCCATGTCACTTACCCGTTGAGTGGTCACGACACTTATGAGAAAAATCATTGCTCATGACAATCTTTGAATCTTTGCGCGTCTCCACGATATAATTAGTGACATAATCAGTCCGTAGGTCTCGGTGCTTGGGGCTGTTAATTTTTTATTAGTGGGGGGCTGTCGTTCTTGGGATTTCGTTCTGGTTGGCGACACTTTTCAATGCTTAGCTGTCGCCGCTGTCGTACGCAAATGACGATGCAAATTATGTTAAAACGCGCGCATACGAATCCGGGCGTAGTTCAATATTATGATGACTCATCTATATACAGTTACACACTTGTACGCACGTATAACCTCTGTGTCTTTTTTTCTGTCTATACGACGTGCTAAGACAACTTTTAACAACAATGCACCGATGCATTTTTATGGAGTTGCTATATTTTCTGTCGTTGTAGCCTAAGCATGTGCGTGTGGCGCATTAGTAAATGGCTAGCGCATTCGGACGAACGGCCGTAAAGATTTTGAATTTCGGCACGACACAATCATGCCATATAGACGCCTACAGCATAAATGTAGCGCGTCAAAAAATCACTGCCTATTCACGGTAAAATGTTAAAAACTGAAAACATGAAAACAATATGCAAGTAAAAAATCCACTGCACAAAATAACCGTACACTGCACAATTTTAAATGTAAATATGCGTTTTTAATATCTTTCGTCTGAATAATACTGATGCAGTGTTCGGTCGTTCGTCTGTATAATCATTGCGTTAGTAAGTTAAAATACAGGGTACTCACTTATTTGCATGTAAATTCTGTTCCATTTCTTTCAAGCTTTTTCTTATTTTCAATTTTTACATTCATTTTTTTGCTTTTAGCTGGGGTTTTTCAGGCTAAGTTGCAGTGAATCTGGACAAAACCTAAGTTTGTTTAAAAAAGAAGTTTTAGGTTTTTACAGGTTTAGGGGTTTTAATAGTTTTTAAAGTTTTTTATGTTTAGTGTGCAAAGAAGACTGGCACGGATAACAGTTTAGGTTTATAATTTATTCTTTATGTCACGTCGTTTTTCGTTTAGTGAAAACAGCATGACGTCAAAACTCAAAAAATAACGATTAAACTGTGAAACTGAATTTGAATTGTATTATAAACTGCACAAATAATACAAAATGTAAAAGCCTGAAATTTAAAATTTTTAAAAGCCTAAAACCTATCGGTTTTTACTAATTACTAATTTTACTGTAAATTTTCAGCTCTGTTGCGAATGTCTGATAGTTAGCTTAAGAGCGACAATAGTTACCATACACAGTTCGAACGTATACGCAAAAAGGCCGTTATTTTTTTTAGCCCTTTCAGATGATTTTATTGTTTTAACTGTTTTAACTTTTTTTATTCTGCACGTCTGTGACTCTGTAACGCCCGGCCGGTCCGGTCTGCGTAGCCTGCGCACTAAATTTATGCTACGTTAAACATTAGACATTAGCCTAATTTTGCCAAAAAATACTCTTAATTTTATCATGCGTGATTCAGCCGATTGACACAGTGTTTGTAATCACGGAGTGCTTCGTGCACACAAACCGGTTGTAGCGCACAATAGTGCAACAGCAACGAAATAGGCCTCCAGCAGGCTGTCCCAGTGTAGGTATATTAGTAGGCCTAACATATCGAGGCGGCGCACGCACGCAGACCGATAGGCCTACACGCAGGTGAATTAATTTATAGGTAAACTATAACAGCAGGTTTGCTATACAGTTCTGCTCCGCATACCTGGCGTGCTTTGATGACAAAGCCTGTAGCTGCTTTGCGACGACTTACAGCCGCTACTTGACTGATTTGAGTGATTGTACAATTCGCACGTAACAAATTGCGACTTGAAATCAAAGCAAAGTCTCAGAAGCCATATGGGCCTAGGAGAGCATTCTAAAAGAATTTCACTGGCGGCGCAAAAGTGGGAAAGATTAAATAAATGTAAGGTCAGTTACAGAAACTTAGTTAGAAACATAATAAATAAATTATGTTCATAAGAACATCTATCGTTCATTTACGATTCTTCACTATCGTGAATGACAAGCGCGCATATAAACCGTAAAACATAAAAGACGTTTAAAAGTATGTTGAGATAGGAAGTTATAATTTGTCGACATACAATGCAAATTTACGATAGAATTTTAACAGGCAGTTGCAAATTTTGGACAGAAAAGATTATAGATGCTCAAAGTGTTAATTTTGCCGCCAAATGTTTTTAAAATTCGAATTTTTAGCCGCAAGTTTGAAACTTTTGGACGAAAGTTTTCGACAAGAAGAATACATTTAGGCTATTTTCCTACAGCCCGAAATTTAGGCGAGGGAAAAATTGTCCCCATAATGCCCCCGCCGGCAACGATGCCACTGCGTGTGACTTAAAAAGGTAAAGGTAAAAAGGTAAAAAGTTTACAGGGTAAGCTTACTTCTCATAGCCGAGGCCTAGCAGCTTAGCACTGCTTGCACGAGTCGCAAGTCAGACTCGTGTGCAAAGTGCTTGCAATCTAGGAAGCACCCGTGTGCAGGACACTGCACTAGCACGAACAAGGCTATTGCAGCCAGCGTGCGAAATTCGCTTATGAAGTAGATTGTATTAGAGCATTCGAGGTTTGTTAACGATATGCGCTAGCTGTATAAATTAACGTCTTACTTCTTACGTACTTACTTAAATTGTACAGTGCGAAACGCCGGGCGACTGAGTGAACAAGCGTAAACTTAGGATAGCATAAACGAGCACGAGCTTCTGCAATATTTTATCTGTGCCCCCTCTCCTTCTGCAAAACCGGGAAAGTTTTGCACATAAAAAGTGAGAAGTCGGGTAGCCAAAAACCGGAGCGCCCACTCCAATAACTATAATACTGGATCAGATCATTAGAGATCTCTTCCGGACCCGCAGGGGAGCTCACGACACTCATCCAAAGGTTAACCCCCAATTAGCTGAGAAGGGAGATACCCCTCCCATTTCTTATCTCGCTCGACTTTCGTGGCGCGTTGCCTTGGTGTCTCCATTTCCCCATTGGGGTGTTTTCATCTAAGTATTTTGGCCAAGTTTTCGCCTATGAGGGCGCATGCAAACCCGAAAACGTTTAGGCGATTCTCGCATTTGTTGACATAAGAATTACTTGTTTAGCTTCTAAACTCAGCGCACAGATTGTCTGAATCATTGTAGGAAACGCTTCCGCCTGAACGTTGCCGACCTGGATGACGTCATTGCGTCATTGTTATGATGAGGATAAGTGACGTCATAAGCAGCTGCAGGTGCAGCAGCAAGTGCTCTAAGATGCACTTCATCATCATCGCACTTTACCTGACAACGATGCTGCTGGAATGCGCATGCTCTATGACCTTCACCTTTAATTCCCCATTTCCGAACATTACTTTCAGACACTTGGCAGTCGATTCGCGGACAGGAACGGTCTACGTTGGAGCTGTCAATCATATTTATCAGCTGGACAGTGACCTCAGTCTGCTGGTGGATGCCAGAACGGGACCGAAAAATGATAGCAAGAACTGTGCAGTTTTCACAAATGGAGAATTTGACTGTGATAACCTTGCCACTACGTCCACAGACAACTATAACCAGGTGACTATAGCGTGAGCCGTAAAACACCGGCATAATTTTTGGTGATAATAATTTTAGCAAACATAACCGATTTGGATTATTCTTCCACTTGTGCATTTTGCCAGGAACTTCGCGAAAAAGAAGTAAGATGAAAAAACATTTTGTATCTGGTGTCGCGCTACCTTAATTGCGAAATTTGAATCGGCCTTTGCGGCCAGTCGCCACTGCTTATCCTTCTACAGATGATTACCACGTTTGTATAGCATTATTCAAATTCATGACAGATTTACTTTTTTGCTGTTCTTTTTTCAGAAAAAAAAGCACTTGCGCTTGCTTGCTTTTGTCTACGGGTGTCCATGTACGTTTTGTTTTTCTCCAGTTTTTGTTAATATTTAACACTTTTTGTACTTTCTGTTTGCGCTTTTTGTTGTTTCATTCACCGGAGCTCAGTAGGCCTGAACATAGGATGCGATGAGATGTTTTGTATACTGTAGATCCTGGTGGTAGACAACGCGCATTCGCAACTGGTGACGTGTGGAACGGTTTTTCAAGGCACTTGCCAGAATCGAAGGCTATCTAACATTTCTGTTTTTGAAACTTATTTGAAGGACGAAAGTGGCTACGGATTTGTTGCTAGTACTAATCCGTCATTTCCTGCTGTCGCATTTACGGCTCCTGGACCTGAGAACACGGTAAGCCTCTACGTCGGCACATATGATAGGCCTAAGAGTCGCTTGTATACTGCTCGTCAGTACACGCTTGGCGTAAGCCGCAGATATCTCAATGCGGATGATATGTTCAAGATCAAATTACTCGATGAAGACAGCAATGGCCCGTTCGCCCAACTGACCAGGAACGCTGCGAATTCGTCCGCGTTTGTAGTGACATACGTGGCAGGGTTCAGCGTGGGAAGTTTTAGTTATTTTCTCACGACGCAACCCGCCGTCTATCCACCAACTGGCTCTACTCAGCGGATCAGCAAACTGTCCCAGGTCTGCCACAACGACCCGTTATTTGATTCCTATGTCGAAATGCCGATTTTTTGCCAATCCGGTGTAAAAGGCTACAATCTCGTACAAGCGGCAACTGTGCTTCAGCCAGGCGCAAATCTCGCATCAGAACTGAACATTCCAGTGTCGGAACACTTGCTAGTGGCTGCATTTTATGACTCCGTAGACTCGGCGTTATGCGTTTATTCAATCAGCGACATTCGACAGCGTTTCACTGAAAACATTGAAGCGTGTTACAACTTTACGTTTCTACTGATTGGACGTCAGTTTCGTGGTGATGCCCAATGTAACAGTCTTTTTCCACCGGTCAGTCAAACTATTTTTTCTCACTTTGACTCATACGTATACATTTTTTGAGTTCATGTTTTGTTGAAAAAAAGTTTATCTTTTTTAATTTATTTAACTTTAAGCACCGAATCCGATTACATTTTCAGTCCGTTGTTAAGAAAGTGAACGGAAACTTGTATTTTATTGGTGTTAATCGGTAAGGTTCGGGTTAACTTTGATGTTAGATGCCGATTGTCTTTTTTCATCTCGTTGATTATCACAAATGTCAAAACTTTTTTAAATTAAATAATTGTAACACCGAAGTCAGACTTTATTTCGTGTTTGAGATTATCTTGATATTTAATTTAAGAGAAAGTGTTAATTATAGGCCTAGTGTTACGCTTTCTTCTCGACCAAACATAAACTCACGTTCCGTACATGTAAAAACGTCACCCTTGTTATTATTGTAATATTTTTGTCAAATTCATCCAATTTTGCTATATTTGGCAAAAAGATGCATGACGAAATTTAAAACACATAATGCACAGCCGCCATATTTCGTTTGATATGATGCTCGTATTGTACTGCGTGATAACTGGCAACGATTTTTACGGCACACTGCACTGGTGTTGTGAGTCGTGTGTAACTTACCAGAGCAAAATTACCGGTAAATTGCCGCTAAGTTACCGGCAAGTTACTGGTAAAATAAAAATAGATTTTTTGCAAACGAAACTTACCGGTAACTCACGGGTAATTTACGCGTAAAATACGCGTTAATTGCCGGTAAGTTACTACGCGCCTGTGTGAGAACTGTTAGACGATAATACGATAATACGAACAGCAATCTTGTTAGTCCGTCCTGTAGTTTCCCGGCGAGCTTATATTCTGCTGGCGTTTTTTTATTCGTTGGGAGATCTTGGAGCTCACTCGGTCGATCGCTGCGAAACCTTCACACATGGCGGGATTGCGGGAAGTGTGTTCGATTTCTATAATTTTGCTCTAAAATTTGGGGCCCTCCCTCTCCCCCCCCCCAAAAAAAAAATAGGGGCCAAAAACATGCAAAATTTGGCGCGAATTTAAACGACTTCAAACTTCGACGGCAAATACCTTTTAAGCGAATAAAGATAACCGGGGTATTTTGATAAAATGTTGTGATTTTTAGAGGAATGTGACTGAAGATTACTGTGTGTCGCATCAGTCGAAAACTGAACGTAACAGTCCACTGGTGGGCAGTTTTTCTCTGGACTCCGCAGTGGATCCTATCCCAATGCCGGCCGGAATACAGCTGACGTCATTGGTCAGTACTGCGGTGGATGGACACACGGTCATCATTGCCACCACTTCTACTGGACAAATCGTCAAGGTATACGCGTTTTTTTTATTTAAAAAAAAGAATTCTGTAGTTAGGTAGACCTATATGCGCTTTTTTGACATATTTCTTACATCCTTAATATAGGAAATCGACGTAACGTGTAACGTAACGTAACGTTTTAATAGACACAGATACCATACTTCGTAGTAAATCGATTTAAGACGTCGAATGAGCGATGCCGACTATTGCAACAATTATTTTCGTTGCGTGGTCTGTCCTTCTGTCACAGTCGTGTTTCGTGCTAAAGCCAAAGCAGCCAGACGAAATAAGATGGCACAGACACTCCTGTGACTTTATTAGACAGCCAAGCACAACTTTCAATAAGCAACAGCTCTTAAGCGGGTATCCGTCTAACCATTTTTTTACTTAACGACGCTGTAAAGTCAGTTTTTGTTGCTAATTTATCACGTATTTGTAGCCTAATGCAGCAACTTTTATGATTAAATTTTGCGTGCACAGATGTTGCTGGATAACGTGTCGAATCCAGAGTTATATAGTGATGGGCAGGTTACGCCGAGAAATGCCGGCTTCAAACAAGATCTCGTTCTGTCTGACAATCATATATACGCCTTCACTGATCAGCAGGTATTTATATTTTTATCCAGTCGACTGTTGTATTATCAAATTGGTTAATAAAACAGACACCCTGTGTTGCATTTTAGGTTCTGCTAGCAGCTGACCTTTCTGCTTGTTCTGAGAAATGTTAAAAAGCTTACACCCGGGCACAGATGTAACCCAACTTCAACAAATTTAATGTTATTTATGTTTGCTGGCATTATATTTTTTTCTGTTTACTTTTAAAACCGGTTTACATAGATTGTTTTTGTGACGTCATTCGCCACCACGCATCAATGTTACTAAAGGTTGACTCAGCCTCCTACCCTTAGCAGGACGGGAAATAAATAGTGGCTTACGGGCTACAAGGTGAAGACCTAGTACGGTTGATGGGGGCGGTGGTATGTCTGCTAACTGAAACCGCAGGTCCAGTTGTTCCTTGACGCGGACAATGGATGGCCGCAAACTGCGCTACGGTATCATTAGCTCATGCCAATCAGCTGCCACTTGTGAGATTGTAAAGCGCTTCTGGTCACAAGTCTTCTGACTCGTGTAAGCTGCAAGTTACTAGACTTTTACCTTTTTTACCTTTACAACACTGCGACACGGCATGGAGTCAGTAAACTTGGTTAACTGTTTAGCATAATAATTATTATAAGAAATGATCACTCTGTGTGTGTGTGTGTGTGTGTG
>Ga0056128_1012633_pt1 | contig 10306 bp, 2 predicted proteins | sample WorMetLIZISLAND2_FD_71113 | JGI IMG/M metagenome (GOLD analysis project Ga0056128, IMG submission 71113) | Marine gutless worms symbiont microbial communities from Max Planck institute for Marine Microbiology, Germany - Olavius geniculatus... ... | reverse complement strand
GATCAGTTCAGTTCAGTTAAGTCGCTTTGTATGTCAGGGCCGGATTTTAAAACCACGTAATTCGATAGCCAATCCTGGCTTGCATAACTTTTGCTACCACCTTTGTATCGTTAAGTAGATTTCCCTAGTAGTAAATTTCTTCGCGCTAGTAACCAGCTTGTTTGTGGACACATGTTATTCAGATGTCTCTAGTTATGTAATAGCTGGGCACTGGCCTCCCACCAGCTAAATCCGGCCCTGTTCATCCCCTTTCTTTTCCCCTTCCCTTTCCCTCTTTTCCCTTTCCCTTCTTTTCCTTCTTTTTTGTTTTTTTGCTTTTTCCCTCTTTTTTTCTTTTTTCTCTTAGAAGTAGGACCCCTTTAAAGCCAGCTAAGGTGTCTGGGGGAGCGCTGTGAGTTCCCCCAGCGGGGTCTGAGGCGGAGCCCCAGCGGAATTCAAATTTGGTGCATTTTGACTTTAAAATCTGGCATCTGGTGGCACCATTTTCCTGTAAATTAACTAATTAAAAAGTTCTAAAAAATTGAATGATAGGAGCAGGGCATTTTAATAAAATTTTATAAAATCGAGCCTCAAACCCACAATGGGGAAAGGGTGTCGCAACAATTTCAAAAACTGTTTGCATGTAAACAGATTGTATTTATAAGTCCACAACAGACAACAGTGGAGCCAAACCAGAGGCGCGTTTCGCACTTTTTTTCCTCTGAGAATCTCAGAAATTCTAACTTAGAATTCACGTTTCGCACTTCCTTTTCTGTGAGTTTCTCTGAGAAATCGTCAGCAATATTTTCCTTTGCTACGTTATGCTAGCTCCGCCCACTTGAGTACCCCTTTAAAATGTGCGATTTCTGCTAGTATCACTAATCCGACCCGGACAATTTGCACATAAAATTCCCAGCATATAAAACGCTGATTTTAATTGTCCGAGTTTCGACCTACTATCTTCATGGTCAAATTTGGGTACCATTTCAAAACGAATTGTCATTGTATTACACGTTTTACACTAATTCTTCAGGTGGTAGCACCAATGATGTCGCGTGTCACGTGAGCTCTGATCAGATTACTGGTGTTAATTTCTAACACAAAAAACATTGAGCGAATTTAAAACAAACACATGTGCACAGCCCACCATAGCACATTTTAAAGTTTGTACGATTTTCACGTCATACCGGTACAGAATATATTATTACGCGGTGACTATTTATCCGGCAGTTATAAAAATAGCCTATAAAGGTTAAGTAAAAAAAGCTCATACGCCATTTGTACGGCTGCCGGATTAATAGCACATAGTAGCTTGTGGAATATTTATACGGCCAAGGATTTTTACGAATTCGGCTAGTTAGTGCTCTCTCCTGTGAATTCTGCAGACAAAATTAAGTTTGCAGTTTTATTTGGGTGTCACTATATTTTCACCTAAATTGGGTTAAGTTCAGAGATATTATAAAGATAGGGTTAAAGTTAAGATTGGGGTTCGGGTTCGGGCTAAGCTTTTATGCTTAGACTTGAGATAATAATAATTAGTAGTGAATGTTGACGCCATTGTTGGCGTATAATAGATCGGTATCTATTTTACGCCATTTCACATAATACTTTATTTCGCTGGATGGCATCAAAAATCAGACAATGCCGCACTAAATGCCACTGCGTTATTTGCGTATCGTTTACGGTTTGGGGTTACGGTTAGTTACAGTGTTAATGTTAGTTACCGAAATCTGATTCTTTTTGAGACTTTGGCGCTTTATAAATCATTTACTTACTTACTTACTTACTTATTAACAACTTAATATAATGCCGCCTAAGACGGCTGCCGGATAAGATATCCCGTGTCATATTATTATTATTAAGTATACACATGAAATTCCGATAATCACCGGTGGCGTATAAACTTAATGGTCGGCGATCGGAGACAAGACACCAGCAATGCAACATGGCGCCATTTGTAATTGTTTTAAAAAGACACATGATATTCATACGGCAGTTTGTTAACTGGAGTATATTTTCTACAAATTTAATTTATATTTCATCAACATTTAAGTAGTTGTTTTTTGGAACACGTTGCCCTTCATCGGTTGGTGCAATTATTTCAAAAAAATATTTTACAGGACAATGTAATGACGGCTTTTGAAAATGGTGGGAAGTTTAATGGCAATTTTTGAAGTAAATTTTGTCGCAAGAAAACATTTTCAAAATCGGTCACAATTTAGCGAAAATATGACAAATAATAAAAAGTATTGTTTTATGGGATACTGTGTATACCTAAACAGGTTAGTTACATTTTTTCGTACACTTGGTCATAATAATTAATTGTGTTACGTGCCAAGTCAGCGGTAAACTCAAAAACGTTAATTAATTATAAAGATTTAATCGCACCCTATTTTACGACTCTTTTACAGGATGTGACATTCTATCGCTAAATGCCTTCTAACTTACTTACTATAAAGCAAAGTGACGGGATATTTACTAAGCATTTAATCAAATGCAATTTATTGCACGATAAATCAGTAAAAAATTTGTCAAAATTAAATTGGACAATATTCGACGTATAATGAAAACTAAAGAGCTTTTGTTTCATTCGGTCACTTTGTACCAATATATAAAGTTGTTCTATCAAATGCTTGATAGACAGAAATATACATAATAACTATAAACATTCTTATAATTTTTATTTAATAAAATAAATCCATAGTTTATAGTAAACGACCTACTATAATTGAGTGCGAATTACGTATGTGCATGAAAAAAGTGTAAATTTTTAGTCCCAAAATTGTAGGCTAAACTTTTGGTCCATTCTGTGCATTTTAGTGACACTGCACATGCACATCGTGAACCCTAAAAACGTGCCCCGTTAAACTTTTGTTTATACCTCAGCCAAATGGTAACTGTTTTTGGAAGTTCTTTGACTGGCACATTTCACCGCGCCCTGAACACGTCGTGCCGCTACACTTGTAAAAGACACATTTTCAAAAATTGCATCAACCACAGAAAAGTAAAGTTCTGCAAACTAAGTGCACATTTTCTAAAAAAAATGTGATCATGGCACAGGAGCTAATATTAAGCCAAAAAACCAGCTACAACGTGATCGTTCAGCACACCAAATAGCAAAAAGATGGTTTCATTCGAATCATTATGCCAATTGCAATCTTAGTTTAATGTGTTTAAAGAAAAGATCTCTTATTCCAGATATAGCTGCTTAGAACTATTGCTGATTGACGTTATTGACATTTGGTTTCATAAAATGATGTTCACATAAACATTGAAAAATCTGGAAAATGGCGTTTGATGCAACTAAACGCGGTGACTATACGTCCGGCAGCCGTACAAATAGCCTGTAGATTATTTATCCGGTCAAAATGAAGACGATGCTTCACTGGACTATTCAATTACGATTTAATTGAAATCCTAAGCGGCGGCACTAGTGTCGGTGGCTGTACAGCATTGTACATAGTCACTACATACTGGCGTTAATATTACACTTTAGCGTTTAGGGTTTAGGGTTTAGCGTTAGGATTAGGATTAGTGTTAAGATTAAGGTTAGGGTATTTCAGAGATTTATGTGACGATAATGCACACCGAAACTAACCATGTAATATTGGTGATGAATTTGAGGTTGCTCCCCTAGCCAATTTTTTGGCCATTTTCCCAAATATTTGCATTACGGGTATTGGCTAACTTTTTTTATTCCATGTTTGATTTTTCTGAAATTCACATATATTGTAGCCAGCACCAGTGCTAGTATACCGGCATATGAAAGAAAACAAGAAAGCCTAGCGAACGCTATAGAGTTGTGTCGCAGCCCGAAATCGCCAAAAATCCATAAAACCCCCTATTTTGGCGTTCAAGGTCATCCAAGGTCAGTGTTCTGCATGACAATCGAAAGCCTTGTATGACTTTCTTTTAGTGACTAATAGTAACCTAGGCCATATCTCGCACCGTTTCTGAGACTTATTGGCTGAAAATCGTAAAGTGTTTCCACTCCCTCTCATTTTGCGCCCTCGTTCGGGGTGACCCCCTTCAAATTTATGGAAAAGCTTTACGGTTCTTGAAACTAAAGTCTTCCGGGCAGCCGACGGTGAAAATTTGATAATTTTAGCTTCCACCGTTTTTGATTGATCCATTCGTGTGACAGACGGACAGGCGGACGGACGGACAGAATTGCGATGGCTAAGACGCGCTATAGCAGTACCTGCTGTCGCGCGTAAAAATCGGCTCGGCAGAAATCGCGTAAAATAGCTTTAACCTTTTTTGCCCATAAGCCGCCATGCAAAAAAAAATCGCATAACTTCCCCCCCCCCGGTTTTTCTTAAATTCACATACGTTGTAGGCAGCAACAATACGCGTACACCGGCATATGAAAGAAAACTCTTGAGAAACTTTTGGCCTTAAAAATAAGTTTAACTTTTTTCGCCATAGGCCGCCATGCAAACTTTGACGCCGCCTAGCGGCCGCATTTATATGGCAATCGGGCTAAAAATACAGGCGGTGTTAGAGTTGACGGCTTTGAATAATCGTGCCAAATTTCAGCTTTCTAACTTTGTTCCATAGTTTTTGGCGTAAGTTTCAAAATCGCAAAAAAACTAGCTTACTGCAGCCGCGCTTCTCCACATCTGTTCTGTATCAATTAGCTAGCCGGCGCACGACGTCCAATGAAATAAGAAGCCCAGCTATCGCTAGGATAGCCGTTGTCAGTAACCTTGGTGGCGTGATCCAAGGTCGATGATTTTTATCTCATCTGAAAAAGCGTATGCTATTATCTATTAATGATGATCAGTAGTAACCTTGGCCCTATCTCTCACCGTTTCCGAGATATGGCCAATTATAGCTTGAAACTTTCCGCTGAAAATTGCGGCCAAACCGCTGCAGATGAAGACAGGGTTACTACTGACAGCCTATAGGAAGTCGCCAGCGCCTTATTTGATGGCCCATCGTCGACCCTCTACGATTTGCCGTTTAGCCACAATACATCCGTGACTGACGGACGACAGACCACCGTCCAATGAAACAAAAGCCCATCTGTGGCCAGTTTTGGCGTGTACAACTATCGTATCTGAAATACGATACTTGTAAGCGCCAATCTGCATGCGACGATTTTGTCGCAAAAATTGCAGTTTACAACTATCGTAAAAACATTTTCGTGTATTAAATTTTTATTTTACATAATTTGATGAAATAAACGTCACAGTCATATCCGCCATTTTCGATATAAATTTTGTCAGTCAACTCGTTGCACAGGTTACTCGAAACAGTTTTTGCTTCTGCTGTAAAATTTGTCAAACATGAGATACGATAGTTGTAAAGAACAACGTCTAAATGATCATGTTTATTTTATGGCACCCCCAAAGTTATAGGCACAGATATGCTAAGTTTTAAGCAAATTTGTGACCCTCTTTGAAAAAACTGTTGGGGGACCCCCGTTCCCGGTGATGGGGTGTGCGCTAGCAAAACTTGTTCATTCTCTAGCGTGTGCAAAAAAATTGGGCGTATCACCCCCTAAAAACCGATATACGGTCTTTTGAAATAATCAATTTGAGTGGATCAGATTTGTGGATAGTGGACCAACCAAAGTTCACCGCAATTTTCTGTCGAGCGCGTGAGAAATCGCGTCCGATTTTGAATATCTTTATCCGTTTCGGAGATATTTGCCGTTGAAGTCGTCTGCCGCTTAAAGTCGTCTGAAATCGTGCCATATGTTCTTCGCCCTTAATTTTTTGGGGTAGACCCCCGAAATTTTGGACCAGGATTATAAAATCGAAAACACTTTTCGTCATGTGGCAAAATGTTACGGCGATCAGCAGACAAAGCTCGGAGATCTCGCACCGAAAAAAAGAAAAGAAGTAAACGCTAGCAAAACAGGAGTCTGTTTCCGGGCGGACTAGTAAAAGTGGCACGTTTATTAAAACACAGTGTACATAGAGTGAAAATTTGGGTCTCCACTGTGTACGGAATGTCAAGAACGTTCGTTCAAGTGTGATCGAATGCTAGTGCATGCGATCGGCATAGTTGAGCTTGAGCATGTATAGCATTTATATGCGAAATAGCTATACATATAGTCATCAATTGCTGCCATATACATATATTGCTTCTCACCTTGCCAGCTTTGCTCAATTGCTTAATTGCTCGGACGTGGCCGATCATAGGCCTTTAGCCTATATCACCTGCAGACTGAAGCATGTCGTTAAATGAACCGCCTATATAGTGTAACCACTTAACAGAAGTTTATACAACGCACCCTTCCCAGACGCCAGCCTGTCGCTGGGCTTTGTGCCCCATTGTTGGACACAATAGCGATCCACGCGTCTGCAGTCAGATATGCGTGCCGGGCTGGGTACCATGATCCATTCGACCCCTTGGCCACACAGGATTCTGCGAAGGGTTTATTATGTTCTATGCACACATCGCAAAGTCACTTCACAGCACGTTGGCTTGATGTGTATCAAAATTGCTGTTTATGACCACCCGACATGCGTTTGACGCCCCTTCTCCAGGAAACACGCATCATCATCATCATCATCGTGACGCGAAGCGTTCAGCCTCGGCTATTATGTAGTAGCCTAGTTCATGGTTTAGCCGTAGGCTTATAGCATCCCGCCTTTACGATTTGTCGCCAGAACGATTTGTCTTCTGCCAGCTCCAGAGCATCGGTCACCGGTATTCCCGTGTCCCGGCAGATCTGTTGAATCCAGGTGGTGGGAGGTCGACCTCGAGTACGCCTCCAGTCGGGAGATGACCGGACACCATATTGAGCTTAGCAGCAGGTCCGAAAAATCTGGTTTGCTATGATATCATCAACGAAGATGACCGAATGATCCAAGCCTTCATTTGGAAACGATATGACGCGAACAGACAGGTGCGACTTAACATAGTGAACACGCGAGGCGATCGTCGCCGCGACAATGCAAATGAGCACCAATCACAGCGCGCGCGCGACGCGTTATTACGCTACAAAATTGGCATCGCCCTGTTTCCGCCAATTTGTTGTTTGGAAGAACGATACTAAGTTTTCCGACGTAGGCCGATCTATTGAAACATACCCATTGATATGGAAAACGGACCGGCGGATACCTTGTGATCAAGCATATTGAAATAAAAAATATCCTAAGTACTTGGACAAATGCTTTTTGTGCTCGACAGCTATAATGCTAAGCGCGTCTTATAGCTAACAAAGAGGCGTCTCTGGTAAAAAATGATCGTGATCGGCGCTGCGCGCTGCGGTCTGAGGGCTGCTGAGAGGTAAAGCATTCTAGAATTAGGCTTATAGGGCTCGTTGCACCAGCTTTGAGGTCGAGTTGAGTCTGATTTTGAACCTAGTTCAGCCGTAATTTGTGTTGCACCACAGCGGTTCAAGCGTCTAACTCTGTTCAACTCTTGATCTAGGTTCAGCTGATCGAGATCATGAACCACCTTGGTGCAGAGCGCCCTCAGTGACCTGCTGAACGGACGCACTACGCGATATACACGTACTAATGGGCTTCCTGTATTAATTTAGCCTTATGATTATACGTTTTTTTAATAATAAAAAACCTGACAGCCTGTTTTTCAAAATTTTTTGCGATGAGTTTTAAAAGATACGTAAGTTGTGCATTAGATTGCAGCACCGCGGCCGTTAAAGTTCATCTAATGTTGTTATTGTGATACCAATCTGAGGCGCTTATTATGACTTTTCATATTACTGATCACTACAAATAGCAACAGTGGATCTAGGATATTGCACGATGGCGATGATGAGCTCGCAACAAGATACAACGACGGAAAAGCTTGAAGTGAAAACACTGGCGCCCAAAAGAAGAATGTTGTATTTTCCACATGTCAGTCGTCGCAATCGCTGGAAACAGTGATGTTTTAAACCACACAAGGCACACATTTCGACAATCTTTGTCTTATAGGGCCGGTTTCTGGATCTTTTAGTTAACTTATCAGTTAGTAAACCGTCTGTTAATTGTAGCTTGCTAGTTAAGTTTATGCGCGTTTCTCAACAAAACCTTGACTGGCTGTCAGCTAACTGAGCGATAAACTATAGTTGCTTAGCAACGATGCACACGACACTTATCACTTCCGCCTAGTGCAGGCAAGCGTCATGAATATTAATGAGCGCAAGCGCACGTCAGCCAGCCTACGAGCCAGCCAACCGATTGCTGACGGCCATTTTGTCCATTCATGAATGGATTTTGTAGTAAAATTTGTATCAGCAAACGTCTCCTCGAGCGTTTTGAAGACCTTGCTATACGGTAAAATCGTACTATAGTGTCACGTTCTTCAATTAACTGCCTGCAAAATGGTACAAATGTTGCGTTAAATTATAAATACGATAACTACGATCGACGGTTAGCTAACTGGCCGATTTGGCCAGTTAAATTTTTGGCCATTTTGACCGTTGGTTAGGATTGTGGCCCGCCATAGCAAAGGGCCGCCATAGCCACAATGCCATAGCCATAGCCAGAGGCCTCCATAGTTAGGGTTACGGTTAGGGTTAGGACTCCACTAGCCCTAACCCTAACCCTAACTCTAGTAGCCTATAGGAAAGTGTGGCGGAGCTAGCCATTCGTACCATCGATTGTGGGATTGTGGCTATGGCGGCCCCTGGTATGGCGGGCCGTCACCTTGGTTAGTGCAACTGGAAACGCGAGTTATGCAAATCTGTCAGTTAACACTAACTTGACCGGCCAGTTAAGATCCAGAAATCGGCCCTTAATTTTATTAATAATGCACTTTTTTTTAGTTTTTTTGGCTATACATGGCTATTTCCGGTTGTCGACCGATGGCGTAACGACTTGCCGACGCGTTCTTCGAGTTGGGGTCGGTTAAATTGGTTAATCCTAAATTGTTGGCTGTTACAGGTTCGAAAACATTACTGTAATCGCTTGGGTAGACTTTCTTGGTGCTCGCCGTGGTCGACAACCTTGTTTTTGGTTGCAATTTTGACGGCACTTTCATACTTTTAAAGATACAAGAAATCTGAGTCAATGCTTATGAGACTCGCGATGCAGTTGTTTTGGTTTGTCTTCAGTAACTTGGGGAAAACGCAGTCTTCAAATGTGGGTCGCAGCGTAAAACTGCAAGGTCGTTCAAGATCACCGATGTTGGAATTTTAGAAAAGCTCGTCAGCACCGCTTATTATGATAAGCAACAAGTCTGTGCGTATCTGTAACCGTTTTCGCGCTAGAAGAATTAATAGCGGTATATGAAAAAACGACTTTGCAGGTAACGTTGAATATTATTGCCAGGGACTATTTATCAGGTAGTCGGATAAATAGCCTAATTGCTATTTATCCGGTTGCCGGATGCATAGCTGTTGTTAGCCGGCGCGCCAATTTATCCGGCAGCCGTCTCGGGCGGCTTTATCCGGTACGTTTCTCTAATAGGATGTTTTCACGATCAAGCAAACATCGAGCAAACTTTAAGCTGGCTCAAGCAGGCCTATTGGAACCCCGCCCCCTGGCTCAAATGTACGTAGGCCTAGGCTTAGGCTTTTGCCCCCAGCTGATCACGTGTTATATAGGCCTTTCAATTACAACCCGCCCGCCCTTTTAATTAGCATTCTAATTACCATAGAACGTCGAGCTAGCTGCTCCGATGTTTGCTCGATCGTGTAAACACTCTATAACCCAGCTACCGGCACAGCCGGTACTGGCACACTGTCGCAAGAAAACCCTAAAGAAGTAGGATATCATTTCCACAGACATTTGACCAGCAAGGTGATTGTAATTGGCGATCGTCGACTGTGACTGAGTCATAATGTATTTGGCGTTTTCATTCTGGTGCCAATGTGTCGTCGCATTTTGCGTAAAAGTATTATTAACTTCACATATTAAAAACGTAGTAGCGTTTTTTCTAAGTTGTTAACAGTTTTTACACATTTTTTTCACTAAAACTAACTCTAGGGCCTATAATTAACCATAACCTCAAATCTTAAACGATAAGCAAATAGCGCAATAGGTCTAGCGTTCAGTGCGAGCATTCTGATTGTTGCTGCCATCTTGCTAAATAAAATGTAATTTATTTATTTATTTATTTGTCTTCAATGGCAGGCTCGAGGCCCATGAACACACAAAACGCACACAAACACAAAGACTAAAAAAAGACTAAAACAAACTACTTCGCCAACGTTTAAAAACTGGAGATTTAAAAGAAACAAGTCCGAAGATAAAACAGCATTGACAAGCGAATTGTCACTAATCTGCAATGATCGCCATAGCGAGAAAGTCAATTTACGCATATTTTCCGGTAATGATGAAACACTGTTAAAAACAAAAAGTTTAGAAGCACTACACCATCGTGGCTCCTGTAACAATTGTCGAAACGCATCATTATATGC
>Ga0056128_1012625_pt1 | contig 10309 bp, 12 predicted proteins | sample WorMetLIZISLAND2_FD_71113 | JGI IMG/M metagenome (GOLD analysis project Ga0056128, IMG submission 71113) | Marine gutless worms symbiont microbial communities from Max Planck institute for Marine Microbiology, Germany - Olavius geniculatus... ... | reverse complement strand
TCTAACGGTGTCATTTAATTTTACCCCGGACCCTCTCTGGTTGCCATGGCAACGAAATTTGGGACAAAATGGGCTATAACTCGGCTTGCGTAGGAGATTTTTGCGAGATTTTTGCGCCTAGGCCTGTAGGGGGTTTCGGGGATGGGCCATCGAATGCTGCCAATTGCCGTGCATTCACGTTAAAGGGAATGCACAGTTTGTTACCTTTCGCGGTAGCGACGACAGTATTGTTTTAACGTCGTCGCTAAGTTTGTTGTTTTTCCCGTTGACATGACAACTCACGAACCGCTGCACTTAGATTAATAAAATTTTGCATAAACATGTACCTCGACAGCCGCAAAACATTGTTAAATTGCAAGGACATGGGTCAAAGGTCAAAGTCACAGGACCGGATTTTCGGATACTTTAACAACGCGACATAGGACCCAGCAGCTGGTATTAGGTGCTAGCTGTATGACCCAGCTATAGGTCGATAGTTATTGGCTGATGCTGACGACACTGCTATAAATATCGCAGCTTGCTACGGCGGCTACCGTGGACAGCCTTAGCCTTGCGCGAGGCTTAACCGTCTAGTTGCACTTGTTAACGTCGTATACTGACGACGTATTGTTGTCTCTGCAATGCATCATTCAAGTTGCAGTTTCATCTACTGCGTGATTGTCATGTTTGGTTAATATGTTCACAATGCATTTGACTGGATTGTAAATATAATTTTTTGTTTAATATATGACATATATTTTCATAATATACGATTATATTTTTTGCTGTAAATTATTTTGTGTTGTTGTTTTGCTGATTAAGCTTATCAATCAATCAGTCAATCAGTCGGTCAATGTCTAGTGCCCTATCTAAAACAGTTAGACCGATAGTGAATTACAATGTCTTAAACAGGTAACAGGTGAGTCTTGCCAGCTTTGCGAAAAGCCGAAATAGATTCAATGTTTCTGATGTGGGGGAGGGGAAATCTGGTTCCATATTTTTTGGACCACAGATGGAAAAGGCACGCTTTCCAAACTGGGTTCGAGTCCTCACGACAATAGCTGCGCTGGTTGTGGAGAAACGCAGCTGTCGGCGTCCAGAATCTTTGCTGTTACTGAGATAATGATGCCGGACCGCGTTGATGAAGAATAGTGTGCATCATTGTGGCGATTGTGAACTCGATTCTTATATGAGAACGCTGTGCGAATAACGCAACGAGAAAACTATAAAGAATTTTAAGCTTAGCCTACTGTAGTAGACTCAGGGTGCAAAGTCTTTGTCTACACTGTCCCTAGGAAAAGAAACGTTATGTGTTACCAAACAATGACAGTACGTGGTTTGCTGTTTTAAATCACACAGAACTACAAAATAAAACTAATATTTATTAATAAGTAACAGGAATATATTATATGCAAGCAATAAATAACTTCTTTACAACAGTACAGCAATTATAGGCTATGTGGTTTCTATGAAATTAATATTTACAACTTGTTTTACCAGCGCATGTAATTGCCTACAATAAGAATAATAAAAACCACTTTTTCATTTAAAGAACCTTCTGAAGATGACCGGTTGTAGTAATCTCTGAACTTTAGCCAAATGTTCAATCATCGTCCCCATTCAGTTGTAAAGTTCATCTCCAGCTCTGTTCCACAGTAGTTCAGCTCTCAAGTTCACATGTCCATCAAACAGTATCAGATACGTCCTCAGCGATGATCAAACTGAAGCAGAATTCGCCCCCGACGTCGAATTCGACTCTAGTTCAGAGGATATGTAGCAGAATCATATCTCGTCCCCAGCGACGATTTGTTTCACTATCTTTAATTGCAATATCTCATACTTCATCAATTTTCACACAAAACTCCATCATGAATGACCACACCCCCTTATCCGCCAATCATCGTCAAGATCCGCTTGTAACGACAATGTTTACAAACAATATTCCTCCTCAGATTTTACCAGGATGCTTCGATTTGACTGACAATGAATAATAATAATATCACACGCTGGTTATAATAATAATAAAAGTTTTGGCGCTGGTATATATAAATTTAAAATGTCACATCTAGTTAATTAAACATCAGTTAAGTACGCATTATATTAATTGACCATGCGTACATTTGTTCGAATATGCCAACAGTCAATGTAGTGATGCACGTGTAGCAAAAATTCATTACGCCTATATCAGCAGAAAAACCCGCAAATCTGCGGTCCGACGAAACACCGCACCGAACCGCGGACCGTAAAACTGTAGTTTTTATTAAACCACACTTAGCTTGCACAAGTTGCACTGCTACCGTTTTCACAGTATTCGGCTGCAGTCGTGCGTCACAAAGCAAACGACGATGTAGTGTTCGACTGTACGCTCGACTTGCTGATATCTTCTACTGCAACGGCGTGCCAAGATGCAGAACTTTTACTTAGCAGATGTGATAACACACTGGATTATTCACGTAGAGGTATAATAATGGGGGTTTGGTGCTAACTTTGACGAGTATAATAATTGTTGTAGTCAACTGATGGTGTGAACGTCTGTTTGCGCCGGCAATTCTGACTATCCTACGGTCGTCTTGAACTGTTGCCGCGGCGACACGGACACAGCGAGATAAAGTTCTGCTTGTTTCACTCCGGACGTCGTCGGCAAATGTCAGCAGGATGTTGTCGACGTCGTTTGTTCTGCTGGCAGTGTCAGGTATCTTATTCAACGCTGCTTGCAAAGCCCGCGATAACTTCACCTGGTTGAACGACACGTCGCCTGGAGGCGGTGAACGGACGTGCAGATTGCCTAAGTATAGCGAGATACAGTGTGGATGTTTTGCCAGCTGCGCGCCGGGCGTCGACCACCACGGCACGTGCTTCTGCGACCGTCACTGCCGCCTGTTCGCCGACTGCTGTATAGATTACATCGACGAGCCAGGCAGTAGTCAGCAGCCGTTGCCGCCGGGCTCCTTCACCTGCAGTGCGGAATCCGTCAAACCGTTCTACGTAATCACGGAGTGTCCGGTGACGTATACGGTCCACCTCCTGCGTGACGTTTGTCAACGTGGCTTCACGAGCGAGCGAACGCCGTCCAACGAGACGTTCTACGCGGTCCCGGTGTCCAGTCGGACGTCAGGACTTGTCTACCGAAATGTCTACTGCGCCGCGTGCCACGGTGAAGCGGACGTGGCGTTCTGGCAAGTGGAGATCATGTATTGCAATCCGCCACTGAAGATCGACGATCTAATGCAGCAGAATTCCTTCGTCGGCGACTGTTTGTTCAGCTACCTGCCGACGTCCGATGTGCCGACACCTCGTTACTGTGTCTTCAGCCTCTCCAGGTGGCCGATCATCGATACGTGTCCTGTTGGCACTGACGCTGAGCTGGCTTCACGCTGTGCCGAGTCGTCTAACGTCGCGTACGTCTATCGCGACGCACAGGCTTACCGCAACCGTGACTGCGCCGTGCGCCGTCTACCACGGCGACGACTACGTGTCATGCGTCGGGGTGCGCGCGCAGTTCGGTGTCGTGCCGTTCTCGATTGTCCTCGACCTGAACGTCGCGGAAGGTTGGACGCAGACGATATGGTCTGGTGAAACGCCGAGGCAGAGGCTGGGTAGCTGCAAGGAGAGACACGTCTACGATCCGTTCACGGGCACCTGCCTGGAGGTCACATGTTCACCCGGGCATTCGTTCACTGACGACGGCCAGTGCCGCAGCCGTCCGATCGACGTTCAGGAGAATGTTCACAATAACAGTGGACGAATTTACCGATCAAACAGTACCACCACAAGTGATGTGGACTGTACATGGATCAAGCTTAATTCGTCGGAGTACCGGCTGCTGTCCAGCGGATCTATCTATGTCCACGCTCACGAGGCCACCTACGACGTGTACCGGCTGGACGCAAACAACACAGCGGCCTACGTCTGCACGTCGTTCCAGCGCAACTTCACCAAGTGGGTAATGCCCGAGGCGCTTAGGGTTGACTCGGTCGGTGTTTACCTGTCGCTCGTTTGCAGTGTCGTCTCCTTGCTGGCGCTCGCGTTCCAGTTCGCCGTCTACATGGCGTTCCCGGTTCTGCGCAACACTCCGGGCCGCTGCATCGTCTGTCTGGTGGTCTCGTTGTTCGTCGGTCAGCTGCTGTTTCTGCTCGTTAAGACTGGTAGCTTCGTATCGCAGTGGTTCTGTTTCGGCCAACCGGCGCTCATGCACCTTGCGTTCATGGCGGCGTTCCTGTGGATGAATGTCTTTGCCATGGACGTCTACCGTACGTTCAATGGTAACCAGGCGTTGGTTGCGTCGTCGTCAGCCGGAGCTCGTCGACGTTTCGCCAGGTACTCGGCCTACGCCTGGACCACGGCAGCAGTGCTTGTGGGCGTTGGCGTGACCCTTGACTTAGCGGGCATTGGCGCTACCTACCGGCCTCACTACGGATATCACCAACTCTGCTGGTTCGGCAATCGCTCGTGCTGTTTGGCGTGCCCGTCGCTGCCGTGCTGGTCGTCAACATTGTGCTATTCGCCCTGAGTGTGCGGCAGATCCGTAATGCGGCTAAAGCGTCTCAAATGGCCGCAAGAAACACAGACCAGACCCAGCTGTTGGTACGCAGTAATCGTATTTTTCTTTTTGATGACGGAAATGTTCGTGCACTAATTTTGGATTTATACGTACGCTATATTGAGTTGAGAGAAACAGGCAGACAGACAGACAGACAGACAGACGTACGGGCCAGTCCGCCAAGACCGGTAATGCGGCGTATTAGAATGACCGCACAGTAAAACAAGTCCGACCCAGAACTTTAAAAAAACATTTTGCAATGTTCTATGATTTGCATGTAATCACGACCTTGGTTAACATAATGCACTGGGTCTTTCCAACAGTATTTTAGAACATTTTTACTATTTTTTGCAAATTCGCGCATTATTTTTAGTTTTATCCTAAGTTTCAGCTTAGGTTATATCTTGTTAACCACTGGCCATTTTTGTCAGTGCATGTTTGACTGGTAGATTGATGCTGACTGTAGGCCTACTACTGTTAGGTAGTCTGTGTATGATGCAGGTGATCTACGTGAAGTTGTCAGTGGTGATGGGACTGGGATGGGTGCTGGGGTTCGTGGCTGCATTCGCTGACTGGCCGGCGTTGTGGTACGTCTTCGTTGTCGTCAACTCACTGCAGGGTGCTATGCTCGGATACACCTTCGTCGCTACTCAACAGGTCAATTCAGTTTAGTTGCGTCAAGTATACTTTACATCATCATTATTATCTCGAGCATGCCCAGGCTAAGGCGTATTCGTGTCCACGAGCTGCTTTCGCCGTCTTCGGTCTTGTGCAAATTTTCATTCGAGTTGAGTCCGTGGTTGAGCGGCTGGAGGTCAGCTTCTAGAGTCCGTAACCAGGTATGTTGTGAACGTCCTGGGCGGCGCTTTGGAGAGCCCGCGGCTCGACGCATGTAGGGCTTAAGCATGTCCTGCGAGTCACTTATCTTTGCCATATGTCCAAAGAAACGAAGGCGACTTGTTTGGATGAGCGACATCAGTTGCGGTGGAGAGCCGGCTCGGAGTCGTACATCAGAATTCGTAGCATGATCTGTATACCAAATCCGAAAAAAATAAATCGGAGGCAGATGTTGTCAAAAGCAGTAATCGTATCTTTTTAATTAACTACAGGGTAAATAGTATACGAACTTACGAAGTCGTTTATTTTTAGCTTGATGTCGTGAAGTAAAAAAGTAAGTCTGTAGTGATTTGAAATAAACGCTATACGTGTTTTAAGTTTTTTTTCTGAAAAGTCAACTATTTAAATACTTTACATACACTTTTGGCGAGTATTTAAATGCCAGGTGCAATATTTGGTATTTAACTGGTATCTAAATACTGACGTTGATCGTGGTATATTGTGAAGTATTTATAATGTTCGACGTAGGTATTTGTAACAACATTGCAGGCAGGGTGCATGGACTTCTCCGAAATGTTGGGATTTTGTTTTTCGTTGGATAAATCAACAAAATAGTCATTTGCATAGCGCATAAACGGCAAAATGTTGCCGGGGATAATGAAATACGTTTTGCTAACCGAAAATATGTAAAATGCGTTTACAGCCGTGACTCTAGACCCACAGAGTCCAGACATGGACATGGGTCCATTTTTTTATAACCAAACTCAACCCAACCTATAACATTTGCAACCCAACCCAACATCGTGCATATAGCCTATACTGTTTTAATGTTTACTGATCAAATTTTTAGTCTATTAATCTTTGAAAATTAACGTCGATAAAATGATTAGTTTTGAACACGTCTTGCAATCAATCGGAAACATCGCGAAAACTGCAAAATTTAACTACTGTTAGTTGCTAGGCCCCTCTCTGTTATAAACAAAAGTGAAATTGGAAGAAGTGACAATGATGTGGTTCATATACATGTACCTACGTGTAGACGACTAGTCTGCAAGGCTGTCATGAATGCCAAGGCCGGTGTCACTGAAACAGCAATTATTGTGAATTGAACAATTGCTCTTTAACCTACAATAAAACTAAAGGAACAGTAGTGGATTACAGAAGCTGCTTTTGGTGTCAGACTACCGGCTGCGTCACAGGCCTATTGTTTAAACATGCTGAGTATGTAGATCAAAGACCGTGCAGTAGTTGTTGCCGAAACCGCATGCTGTTTCATGACAGCTCGTCTTTTCGCCGCGGTCACGTTTACAACCGCTGTAACTCGTCTGATTTAAGCTAATGACAATCCAGCTGACTGTGTGACCGTGAACCATGCTTTGCTGATGGAGCGTGATCGTCCGCTTCAATCTGTGATTTTTGTAAAGTGCATAATAAAGTAAAATAATAACATCGAACCCAACCCAACCCACTGAAACGTTAAATTTTTTGGACCCAACCCAACCCAACCCTTGGATTGACCCAACCCATGTCCATGTCTGCCACATACTCCATGGCTGGACTTCAGCTGGTGAAGGACTGGGGAAAAGAAGAAAAGGAAGAGAAAGATAAAAGGGAGGAAGAAACGGAAAAGAGGGAATGGAAGAGGTAGGTCAAAAATTGTGTCTGTGGCGTGGATCGCAGGTGAGGCGTCTGCTGACTGACTCCTGCATTACGCCGCTGAGGCGTCGTTTTCGTCGTCGTCGTGTGTCCGCCGGCGGCACGGCTATTGCGATGTCCAGCGATGTGTCACAGTCACAGTCCACGTGATCTTCGACGTCACAGTCTCACACGGCCGTCACAAGCCTGTCTCTATCGGAGGTCGTCTAGTCCAGCGATCTCTTCACTCATTCACCAGGGGCCGCCACCGTCAATGTTACCCCCTTCACAGACGCTCGTGCTTCTAGCCCTGTCTCAGCAGTGAACAGAGGCGTGGATAAACAATGCTGATAAACATCTCTGACAAAACTTTAGCGCTAGCTCTAGTTTAAAGTAATTCATCTGAGAGCTAACGACTGAATACACTGAAGCACTGCTATACGCCATGGCATTTCTTAATTCTGGCGAACGCCGAATGCCGCCCCACTATACCTTTATGGCCTTGTGATGTGCTCTTTTGAGTTTGTGATGTGCCGCGAGGTAGAGTTAAAAATTTTGGTATAAGTGTTAGGGGCCCACATCCCAAAATTTGGCGAGGGCAAAAACGTGCAAAATTTCGCGCGGATATCTCTGGAACAAATCAAGATATCAAAAATCGTTGGAGCAAAAAACGGCAAATTTTGGTCCACTAACGAAAAGTTGAGTGTGTGCGATTTCGGACAACTCTGCAAATCCGTCGGGACTCCGGTGCTTCTCCAGCTGACCCGTAGTGCAAGGCATATCAAGCGCGGACACAGCGACGCTACGGCTCAGGCTGGCTATACGCAATGATGATGATGATGATGATCCAGGGTTCAGTCACAAACTACAGTACATCGTATGCTACGTTATCGGTTGTGGTTTTTGTTTCGGTTTAATTGACCTTTCAAACTACACCTAAGTGAGCGAATATAAAAGTAATGCACTATGCGTAAACTTAGGCCTACTTCTGTTATTTCACTATCACCCATAATGTATTACAGTAGGCTTACAGGCCTACTTACGAATGTATTTTATGAATGTATTTTCTGCCAGCTTATAGTGTATGCTGTCGTACGCGCTGTCGAACAGAATTTATACATTGCACTTACGAGCTGATGCGTGTTGAATTAAAATACGATCACGTAAGAACACGTGTCCGCTATTACTATCCTGCCATAGGCCTGGTTGAACACCCAATGTAGGCCTAAACATGCATTTGCTTAGGGGGCCTACTTGCGATTCACATGTTACAATCAGTAAATTAAACAGCCATTGATAAAGAGAAATTTTTTGTCCTCTTAGTACAGCAGGGGGCAGCACCGATGAAAGATTTCGCGTTCCACCGAATTACTTCGGTCGCATGTTTTGTTGTGCGTTCAGTCGAAATCCAGCTGTGTCGTATGACGTTATTTAATTACACAGTCGCTACACGCCGTCTGTGTGTGGGACTGTGGACGCACGCGATGTGGTCTGTAGCTTTCTGGCGTGTCGTTGTCGCGTTCCATTGATCGCAGACGTGTCGCTGGTTCAAATATACGAATCGCCAGAACTTCGTCTACAAAATGTTGACAAACAGTCGTAATACTGGGCGTTGTCGTGACGACATGTCGTAGTTGGTCTCATTAGTTAGTGCGCTCGCACAAGCGCGATAAAAGTGCTGCCATCGACTCCGTTTTTTTCTCACAGAGCGAAACGTAGCGCTGCAAACATGCAGAGAAATTGTACTTTATCGCGCTGTTCGCACGTAGGCGGCCTACTGCTATAAAACGAAATAAACTGCCTACGGCCGTTTTTAGCTTGTTTTATTTTGTTGTAATTTATTTTATTGCACATTTGGGAGTGCCTTCATTGTTTGATCGATTTTACAGTTTGCTGTCCAAGAGACCTATCAATTAAACAGTCTGCAGACGTCCCTTCAGGTATCGTCCCCTATCAGTGTGTAGTGGCCTAATTGACAGATGTGGCTATTATGTAGGCCTATAAGATAATAATGAATTTTACATAACTACGTTAGACGGGTAAACTTAATGCCGTTAATTGTGCTCTGAGCTAACTGATGTTTTAATTTATACGATTCAAGATTTTTTTTCTGCACATTTCTGCCCAGCACGTTAATGGCGTTCATTATGTTGTGCGAACAATTTATCGAGTTAACTGCAAAAACTCGTATAACTTATGATAAACGGATATTAAATTGATTAAACTGTTGCTAGGCAACGACTGTTTAGTACTTCAGACATTCGAGTGTTGCTGACAGGACCACGTTTTTACACAAATAATTGATTTAAAGTAGTGTTCAAAATGTTGAAGTCAAAAATGCCTGTTCGTCTGAATTGGGTAACTTAATTGACCCGCAAATTAAATTTTCATAAAATCGCGATTATCCACACATTTATACTCATAATTTATTTATTAAATAGTTTTAATGTTTAGTTTTTTTGGCTACTTTACATCATTATGTAGGCCTACAAAGTATCACCATTGTCAAATTAGTTTCGATATCATATTTGATATACTTACGACAAAACTGTTTCAAATTTTTCTGTACTGGAGATTTTCTTTTTTTTATTTGTAGCTACGTGATATACTGATTGTGACGTTTACCGTGTAAAGTTGTAGTCTGCAGAATTAATTTAATTTTGTAGAATATCTCGAAAACACACTTTCAGCAAGATTACGTACGGCTTGCAGATAGAAAGTTTGTAGAAATATTTTACACGTAATAACCTGTAAAATATTTACTTATATAAGCCACTAACAGTCGACCGTCGCTAAACTATTTTTGTAAGTATTTTATTTTACACGCAATCAGGTCCGTCTTTAGGGGGGTGGCACTGTGCCAAGGTCCCCACGCCCCAAAGAGACCCCGCGCCATGGCGGTGATCGCCGCAGCAGACGACAGATGGGTCAATCAACCTTAAAAAAATTACGGTCTTAGGGGATGAATTACCGTCACAAATTGAACTCAGTTAAAAGGTGCTCCGCTCGTGAAATTGTACATCTGACAACCAAGGAAGCTACAGGCCTACCTTACAGACTTAATCTTATTCTACAATTTGTAGCATAGTCTGGTCACATGTCATTATGTGTTATCAGGGGCCCCGCGGATAAGTCACTGCCAAGGGCCGATCACTGCCAAAAGACGCCCCTGCACGCAATGCATTTTATATTTTAAAGCCGATATGCTTTTTGCGCAATTTTGCTTAAACTTTTTGGCAACGTTTTTGCCAAATTTTTAGTGTAAAAATATTGGTAAATTTTTGGACACTTTTGCAGTGTATAGTATACGTGTAAAAT